>SDBT01004020.1_pt1 | contig 25138 bp, 27 predicted proteins | sample 2277101 | NCBI WGS metagenome assembly SDBT01 (sample SAMN10404973, study PRJNA504765) | marine sediment metagenome | isolation source: marine sediment core GS10_PC15, 103 cmbsf | place: Arctic Ocean: Southern Knipovich Ridge | collected 2010 | reverse complement strand
GGGAGGTAACTTTTATGACTGCACTATATGTTGTTGCAGGTGTTGGAGATATGGCCCTCGTGGCTGCGACACCAAAAACAGCAGTATCTGTTATCAATGCGGCAAACTCGTTGGTACGAACAACTGAAATCAGCGTTTCGTTTGATGGTGTTACAGCGACAGCGATACCTGTCAGGGTAGAGCTATGTTCATCGACACAGGCAGCGGCTGGTACTCCAGGGACTTCGCCAACACCGACTCAGATTCATGGGGCAACTCGTACGGTACAGGCTGGTGGTGCGGAAGATTATTCGGTCGAGCCTACTGTCATTTCGGTGTTGAAGACATGGTTCATTCGCGCAGATGGGGGAATTTTCATCCTTCAGAATCCCTTGGGACGCGAGACAGAACAACCAGTCACAGCGGACGCCATTCTTCTACGTTTGGAAGCAGCAGCAGCTGTGAATGCTCGCGCATATATAGAATTCGAAGAAGGTTAAAATAGCTCATGCCTGTTCATGGACGTAGCTTTGTATTAAGGAATCCCTCCACTAAGGTGCGTTTTCCTAGCAGCCTGACACAACAAGTCACTGCTGCGTTCATAGCTTCTACCGTCTCTCTGTTTGTTCCTACTGTAGTTCCAGATCAGGTAATCACTGGTGCACACATTGCTAGTACAGCAACTCTCTTCACTCCGAGTGTTTTCGCTGATCAAGCAGTTACTGGTGCCAACATCGCCAGTACTGCTACACTTTTCACTCCATCTGTTTTCGCTGATCAAGCAGTTACCTCAGCGTTCATATCTTCAGGAGTTTCTCTCTTTGTTCCTACAGTAGCTTACAATATAGACACTGCATTCATTTCTTCTGGAATTGCTACTTTCGCTCCTACTGTTGCCAATACCCAGCTTGTTACTGGGGCTCATATTGCCAGTACCGTCTCTACGTTTGTCCCTGCTGTTGCTTATAATGTAGACACAGCATTTATTTCTTCTGGAAGTGCTGTCTTTGCACCAATTGTTGATTATCAAGTAGAAACTGCATTTATAGCCTCAACAGCAGCCCTGAATGTTCCAACTGTTGCTTACAATGTAGATACTGCATTCATATCTAGTACAGCAACTTTATTTACACCAACAGTGGTGTTGTCTGGTGGGCCACAAGCTGTCACTGGAGCGCATATTGCCAGCACTGTTGTGGTCAGTGTTCCCTCTGTTGCCTACAACGTAGACACTGCGTTTATAGCCAGTGGTGTGTCTACTTTTGTTCCTACTGTTGACTACCAAGTTGTCACAGCATTCATCAGTTCAGGAGCTACTCTTTTTGTTCCTACTGTTGTACCTGATCAGGTAGTTACCACAGCATTTATTTCTAGTACAGCTTCTTTGTTTACTCCATCTGTTTTTGCTGAACAAGCTGTCACTGGTGCCCATATTGCTAGTACTGTTTCCTTGTTTACTCCGTCTGTCTTTGCTGATCAAGCAATTACTACAGCATTCATAGCAGTGGGTAGTGTTACTTTTACTCCCACTGTTGTTCTGGCACCACAGGAAGTTACCAGTGCCCACATAGCTAGTACAGCAACTTTGTTTACACCTACTGTTGCCTACAACATAGACACTGCATTCATATCCTCAGGAGCTACTCTTTTTGTTCCTACTGTTGTACCAGCTGGGACACAAAATATTACTGGAGCATCCATATCTAGTAGTGTAATTCTTTTTGCACCTTTTATTAATGTACCTCAAGATGTAGTAGAATTCACTTTGGAAATTAATCAAATTCTCACCAAAACATTAGAGATAAACCAAACTCTCACCAAAACATTAGAGATAAACCAAATTCTTTCCAAGGATTTGAAGTTATTGTGATGACAGATATCATACATATTGGCGACATCGGAACGATAGTAAGAGGCACCATTGTCGAAGAAGATGATGCTAATCCTGGTACATTTCTTCCTGTAGATATCAGTTCTGCTACAACAAAAGAACTCACATTTCGTAAACAGGGTGGAGTTATTGTAACGGAAGCTGCAGCATTTACCACCGATGGTACCGATGGTAAGATGGAATACAAAACAACGGTATCAACATTCTTTAACGTTGGTGGTCAGTGGAGATTACAAGGGCATATAATCCTTCCAACTGGGGATGATTTTAAAAGCGATATCGTAACTTTTCACGTGGAAGAAAATCTGTCATGATGGGATATCTATAATGGCTCAAGGCTCAGCACCAGATGAAGGCATCCTTCGTGTAATGGCACAAGCTGTTAGTGCTGTGGTAACAAGAGCACGTCTTGCTGGATCTGCAGGATTATCTTTTGATGGTAAACGAGATCTCTTTAAGATTCTTGGGTATCACAAAGATATCACACCTGCGAACTATCGTGACAGGTTTGAACGAAATGGTATCGCTACCAGGATCGTTGAGGCTATGCCAAAAGCTACTTGGCATGGTAGTCCTGAGATTATTGAAGATGAGGATCCTGAAGTTACTACTGAGTTTGAACAGACTATCATAGATTTCAATAAGAGGCTCAAACTCTGGGCAATCATGCGTCGTGCAGACATCTTATCTGGAATCACACGATATGGTGTTATCCTCATCGGTGCTCCTGGGAAATTTAACGAACCTATTGAGAGATTGAGTAGTCTAGATGAAATCATCTATCTGACTCCGTGGTCTGAGGAAGATGTTGTCATCAAAGACTTCGTGGACGATGAAGAATCCCCTCGATTTGGTCTTCCTGAGTCTTATAATTTTACCAGAACGAAAGGTGCGGATGTAAGACAAGCTCCGAAGATCGTTCATCATACTCGTGTTCTACATATTGCAGATGGTGTTCTAGATGAGCAGATCTTTGGTCAGCCTAGGATGAAGAAGGTCTGGAATAATCTAGATGATCTTGAGAAAGTTTCTGGTGGTGGAGCAGAGGCATTTTTTCAACGTGTTCATCCTGGATTGCAGATCGATGTGGATAAAGATATCGAGATGGATGATAAAGACTTCGAGAATTTAGAAGGAGAGATTGAGACATACATGCACACTATGCGTCGTTATTTCAAGACACGTGGTGTAACTGTTAATCCTCTGAATGCTGGTGTCAGTAACTTCAACAATCCTGTTGATGCAATTCTCACATTGATTGCTGGATCCACTGAAATTCCGAAACGTATCCTGATTGGTAGCGAGGCAGCTCACTTGGCTAGCACTCAGGATCGCACGAATTGGCATGAAAAGATTGAAGACAGACGAGAACAATTTGCTGAGCCCTTCGTGATTCGTCCTTTCATTGATCGTCTTATGGAATGGGGTGCTCTTCCCAAGGTCGAGGACTATGAGGTCCGATGGCCAGAAATGCAGAATCTAGATGAAAGTGAGCGCGCTGAAGTTGCAGTGAAGTTGGATAAGGTATCTGATAAGGTCATCACCAAGGCAGAAGTTAGAGATAGGATCCTCAAACTTCCTCCTTTGGATGAAGGACAACAGGAAGATATCGCTCTTCAAGAAGAGGATGATAAACTACAACAGATCTTGGATGGGATGCCAAATCCTGTAGTTGAAGATCCTAACCCTGTTGAAGATCCTGAAAAAGATAAGAAAGAACCAACAGGAGCTGCACGAGACGTTGATAAGGAGCCAAATCGTGAACCTTGGCAGGATATCCATCGTGTTGCGGACCGTAATCGTATCGATTTCTCTAAAGCATTTGTTGCTGCGGTTCGTGCTGCCAAAGCAGAAGCTCCTTTAGCAGAAATTCGTGGAGCGGTACGTCGTAATGATGTAGAGGGATTGGAGAATATCAAGTTCCGTGTATCTAAGATCTTTGAGGATAAGGCAACAGAATTGTTAGTGCCTCTTCTTATCAAGACACTGAATACTGCTGGTAGAGTTGCAACATCTACTGCAAAGACAGAAGGTACACTTCGTGTTGCGCAGGTAGTTCTATCTTTTGAGATTGCAAGTCCTGAGGCAATAAAGTGGGCACAGGAACGTTCTGCTGCCTTAGTAACTGGCATAACGGATACTACCCGACGAGCAATCTCTGATGCTGTGGCTGTGGGTTTGGATCAGGGTGGAACAATTGCTGGAACTAGTAGAGCAATCAGAAATGTTATTGGTCTTACTCCGAGAGATGCTCGATCAGTAATGCTTGCTGCAGATGGATTAGATTCTAAAGGTCTGGATCGTCTTTCTGGTACATTACTTCGTAGGCGTGCTTCAAATATCTCACGAACAGAAACAATTGCTGCCTCGAATAGAGGACAGCAGGAATTCTGGAATCAGGCTGAAGAATCTGGATTTCTTGCTCACGAGGATGCATTTCAAGAGTGGATTGTTACTCCGGATGACCGATTGTGCCCAATTTGTGAGCCGATGGGTGGGCAGGTTGTTGGATTAAAGTCTCCTTTTGAAACTGGGGAAGGAGATCAAGTCTTGAGTCCTCCGGCCCATCCATCATGTAGGTGTGCGGTTGGTCTCGCATCTGCTCCTGAGGTAAAGAAAGTTGCTCAACCTGATCAGTCTCCTGAATTTTCACCTTCTGATAGAGGATCTATTTCTGAAGAGGCTTTTACAGGATTGGAACCATCTACTGCTAATAGTCTTGCTCTTGAAGAGCAACGAATTGCTGCTAATTCTTTTGAGACTTCAACGGCTATAAATCCTAGAACAGGTGAGAATATTTTATCAATTGCTGGTAATAGTGATACTGTTGAGTTTACTGGATCTCAGATTAGAAGTATAAGAGATTCTGTGCTCACTCACAACCATCCAGGAGGTTTAACTTTTTCTGTAGATGATATAGCCTTTTCTGCTTTTTCTGATTTAGCAGAAATGAGAGTTGTTACTCCTGAAAGACACGTATATAGGATGTTACGTCCAGCAAAAGGATGGCCACCTGAGAAAAGGATACTTAGTGTTTTCAAAAAAGCTGTAGAGGATAGGTCCATAAGATTTCCACAACCTTTGAGTATTACAAATCGTGTTGGTTCAGAGCCTTTTATTAATATTGGATACAGAACAAATGTGGCAAATGCTTTACAAAAACTTAATATTGAATTTCAATTTATTCCAGGAGTTGTGTGATGCCAGAAACTGAAGATGGAGGTTGGATTCTTGATGACCGAACTGTGTCGAAACTTTCTAATGATATGGTTGAAAACTTAAAGAAGACTGTTGAGGAGTATCAAGAAAATCCTGATCTAGTTGTGGATGAGTAAATGAAACATTATCGTCAGTTTTTTCTTCAGTTGCAACCCGCAGCTATCCGAACGGCAACGTTCGAGAACAAGGAACACGTTGTTGTTCCTGTTATTGCGTTGGTCGAGGGTGTTTTACATCCGATTAACACTGAGAAACCAGAGCTTGTTCTGGCTGAGGAATTCTCACAGTTTCCTCAGAGTTGGAATGGTCGACCAGTTGTAACTAACCACCCTGTTCGTAATGGACAAAGAGTTTCTGCAAATCTTCCAGAGGTATTAGAGGAAGAGGCTTTCGGTGTTATCTTCACTTCTCATATCAAGAATAATCAGCTTCATATGGAAGCTTGGCTTGATCCAAGACGAGCAGAACAGGTTGGGGATAACGCTGTTCAAGTCATTGAGAGAGTTCGTAATCTTGAAGTAGTAGAGATTTCTGTTGGAGCTTTTGTTGCTAGTGAACCAACTAGTGGAGAGCACAATGGGAAGAAATTCTTTGCTATTTGGAGGGAGATTGCTCCAGATCATTTGGCAATATTGCCGAAAGGAACTACTGGAGCATGTAGTGTGGAGATGGGGTGTGGTGCACCAAGAGCTGCGAGTATGTACACGCTTTCGGCTTCCGGCTACACTCCTGTTCAAGCTGAGAAATGTGGGTGTATCAAGGAGACGAATATGGACCCCGATAAACCGGTGTACAAAACCATTCTCGATGCTGTTGTTGAGAGTGTGAAAACACTACGAGGAATCCCCTCGAAGTTCAAGTCGGTGTACAGAATTGGGGAGGAAGAGGATGATATGTCCGATTCCGATATGAGAGATATGCTCAATTCTGCACTCCAGGCTTCGGAGCCAGGATTTCTTGGTGTCGAAGCTGTCTTCATGAATGCGGCTCCTCCGAATGTAGTGTTTGCTGCAGATCCGGATGGTCCACTTCAATTCTTCCAGAAGTCTTTCAAGATGGGAGATAATAAGGTCACTCTAGGAAATGACAAAGAAGAAGTGAGACATGTTGTGCGCTTCGAACCTGTCGTTGCTGAATCAATCACTAACAATCAAGGAGAAAAGAAAAAGATGGATGATGCCAAGAAGGCTCGAATCCAAGCTCTTATTGACAGTGACAAAAATTCTTTTGTCACTGAAGATCTGGAGCACATGGGCACATTCTCGGACGAGCGCTTGGCTCAACTCGAAGCGCAAGTCAAGACCACTGCTCCTACTGCTGATCCGGTAGTTGCTCCGGTAGTTGCTCCGGTAGTTGCTCCGGTTGCTCCGGTAGTTCCGGGTGCTACTGCTCCGGTTGCTACTGCTCCGGTAGTTCCGGGTGCTACTGCTCCGGCAGCTCCGGCAGCTCCGGCAGCTCCGGCAGCTCCGGCAGCTCCGGCAGATCCGGCAGTTCCGAGCGATGCGGATGCGGAAGTGGCATACCTTGCTGCGGCACCACAGTCCATTCGTGATTTGGTTGCTCGCAACAAGGCAGAGGAAGCGATTATCCGATCAAATCTGGTAGCGTTTCTGAAAACAGCCCAGACTGCTTTTACAGAGCAGGATATGCAAACCATGCCTATCTTGCAGCTGAGGAAGCTAGCAGTGGCTGTCAACAAGAATCCTGTTGCAGTTCCATCGGCAGCTGTGGACTACTCAGGTCTTGGTGTCCCTCGAGTTGCTGCTGTTTCGGAAGAAGTACCTGCAGCTCCTCTCATGACCGACAAACTCAAGGCTCGTAACTCGGCCTAATCGAATCAAGGAGAAATAAACAAATGGCAAGACGAGTTATCACGCTGAAGGGAAGTCCTATCATCAATGAAGATGGGATTGCTTCAGCAGCAATCGTTCCTGGTCAGTTTGTCGATGGTGTTTCTTCATTGGCACCAGGACCTTCTGCTAATGGACCGGGTCGTAACATTGCGTTGGAACGTGATGAGCGGGGTCAAGATATTGACGCTGCTTATGCTTCCGGCGAGGTTGTGAAGAACGGTTCTTTCATGCCTGGTCAACGTGCATACGTTTTCCTGGCCTCCGGTCAGAACGTTGCCGAGAATGTTTTTCTGCAGCACGGTGGTAGTGGGTTGCTTATCGCCCAGACGAGTACCAATCCGCGCATCGGAAGATCACTCGAAGCTTTGGACACGACTGGTGATCAATCCGCAGCTCTGGGTCCGGCCTTTTCGACCCGCATCCGTGTCGAAATCTACTAACAAGGAGTCAAGAAGAAATGACACAAATGACAAGTGTCGTTCAAACCGTTCAGCAAATCATGGGCGGAGGCGGCAGATGGGCTGGTGAACAGTTCCTGAAAGCGTTGCAAGAGGGGAAGGGTCTGTCTCCTGCTGCTTTGCGTACCTTGGACACCCTCCGAAAAGATGAGTGGATCCATCTGGATGAAGCTCTGATTCAGGAAGGTACCATTCGTCTGCAAGGTGTTGCAGATCTGCTCGGTGCTGGACTGACACTTCCTGTTGGTAATGCAATGGGAAAGACAGTCTTTCAGTACGAGAAGGTTACGGATATGGAGCCTGCGATCACTTCCTTGGACGGCAACGTTCGAGGTGAGAACGATCGCCAGGAGTTCACACTCGCTAACCTTCCTCTGCCGATCACACACAAGGATTTTTTCCTGAATCTGAGAACGCTCATGGCTTCTCGGGAGAATGGAGAATCCTTGGATACCACGCAGGTTCGTACTGCTGGTCGTCTGTGTGTTGAGGAACAGGAGAGAATGCTGTTCCAAGGTGGACGTAACTGGGGTGGCAATACCATTTTTGGGTACACTACTCATCCTGATCGCAATCTCACGACCTTTGTTACTAATGGTGACTGGGGTCAGGTTGCGAAAACTGGTGCGGACATGTTAGCAGACGTGATTGTCATGCTCACGGCAGCTCAAGCGGATCGTTACTATGGTCCGTATTGGTTGTATGTTCCAGCAGATGCTGCTCCGAACCTGTCGAAAGATTTCAAGGCAGAGAGTGACAAGACGATTCGTCAACGTCTCATGGAAGTGGAGCAGGTCTCGGCCATTCGTACGGTCGACCAGCTTCCCTCTGGAAACGTGGTTATGGTGCAAGCTACGATTGATGTTGTCGCAATGGTCAACGGTATTCCGTTGCAGACCATTCAGTGGGATATCAATGGTGGTTTTACCATCAATTTCAAGGCGTTCCAGATCCAGGTTCCTCTGATCCGTTCGGATGCGGATGGCCGATCTGGTGTCATCCATATGAGAGCATAAATCTTGGAGAGGTCGGCGGCATGACTACATCATATGATCCATCCTTATCTACGGACAAGGATTGGGTTAGATTCTACATCGGGGATACGGATTTAGATCCGGATGCCGTCGACCTCCAGGATGAAGAGATACTTGCTGTTATTGCTGATGAAAGAAACAGCAAGTATCTTGCTGCTGCTCGTTGCGGGGAGATCATCATTGCTAGAACACAAGGTGTTGTCAGCAAGAATGTTGATAATCTTGGTCTTAGTTTTGGTGACTCCCCAACTTCTTCTTTCCGTTCTCATCTTCAAAAGCTTCGAGAGGATGGAGCAAATCGTTTGACAGCAAAGAAGAATAGGGTGTTCAGGTTATTGTAATGGGTAAACCACTCAACATGATCAAGCATCTGAAGAAGAGCAACATGTTTCCTCATACAATTGGTGTTCAAAGTGTTGTTTCTTCAACATACAAAGGAGCTAAAACACCAGGAGCGTCAGTTAATCGGAAGGCTCGTCTTGCTGGAAAGAATGTTCTTGTGAAAGATGAACATGGAAAGGATGTTGTGAGTAAGCTTCATGCTGTATTTGCTGGGCACTTTGGTCTTGTACTTACAGATACATTTACTCTTCCTTCTGGATATATCCCTCAAATTGTAAGACCAATTGATATCCAAGAAGGAACTGATGAGAGTGTTGGTGGTAAACATCATCAGACGGTGTTCTTCTAATGGATGTTAAGCAAGAAGAATTTGACAAGTATCACCGAGTGTGGGATGATCCACTCTATCGTGTGAAGAGCCATAGTCTAGATTTATGGAACGATTATCCGGAATATTTTCCTACATTCAACAGTGCTCTTGATATTGGATGTGGATTGGGTATGCTGTACGGACTTTGGAATGTTATTGGTTACGATGCGTGGGGTGTCGATCATGTTCCAAATTGTTTACAGCATGGTATTTCTGAGCACTGGAAACATAAGTTCAGTCAGCAATGTCTTTGGGAAATGCAGTTTGACAGGACATTTGACTTTGGAATTTGTACCGATGTTATGGAACATATTCCTGCTGAGAAAGTTCATTTAACTCTTCAAAGTATTGCTGAATGTTGCAATCAAGTGTTGTTTAAGATTGCTCATTATCCAAGTATGTGTAATTTAGGAGGCCCACCCCTTCATCTAACTCTTGAAAGTTCATTCTGGTGGACTCAAGAGATGATAAAAGTTGGTGGTAATGCGAAAGAATTGGAATTTCACTCTGCGAAAGATAAACCAGATTCGGTGATACTGTGGAATCTCTCCTAAAAGATAAGAGTGTTTTGGTTTTGGGGTCTGGTCCTGGAGCCATGGTACCTCCAGGATTCAACACTATTGTTGCAGCCAATGGTGGGGTTGGTATAGCTAAGAAAGCTGGGAAATTTGTAGATATTCTTTGCACTACGTCATATTTGTGTAGATCTTTTCCTTCACCGTCAGAATATGCGAGTGTGAAAACTTGGGAAGGAATGTGTTTTCTTAAGACATGGGTAGATATTACTGGTGGTAGTGAGTCTCAATATCTTTTTCGTAAACATGATTACAAGTTTTCATCTCATACAGATATATTTGTAGACCATCAGTTGCGTAATGAAATGGTAGAGAAAGTCTGTGGATTAGGTCTTGGGTGGCATTCAGATCCGTATAAAAGAATATCAACTGGTATGTTTGCGGTTTGTCTTTCTCTTATTAGCGGATGTGAACGTGTGACTTTTTCTGGGATCTCATTAGATCCTCGTCATCATTTGAAAGCTGATCTTGAGTTTTTGAGACTTATTAAGATCCTCTATCCAGATAGAGTTCTTTCAACAGACGGGGTCTTCGCATGAGTGAACAGTTGACAGCCTATCAGCAATCGGTTGACACTAATGAGGAATCTAAGAGTTGTTTTCTCGCTGCACTTGCTTATCTGGGTGTGCCTGATTCTTTCAACGATATTGGGTGTGGGGATGGCCATCTTGTTGAACTGGCATCGCTTCTTGAAATTCCTAGTTTTGGTATTGATCTGAACTGTGTTTCGAGAAGACTTCAATGGGGACAGATTGTTAAGAGAGATCTCACGGAGAATATGGATGGATTTGAACTTCCGAAAGCACATCTAACATTCTCCCTCGAAGTTGGGGAACATCTTCCTGAAGTTTTTGCAGATAAATACTGTCAAATCCTTTCTAGATATACTGAGAAAATTTTAGTGTTCAGTGCAGCTATTCCTGGACAAGGTGGATCAGGACATATTAATGAGCAGATTCACAAGTACTGGCAGGTGAAGCTTTTTAATCAAGGATTTGGAATAATGGATGAAGCTTCTAGAAATCTTAAGGAAATTTGGTCAAGAGTTGCTGGGGGAGCATGGTGGTATTCTCAGAATGTGCAGGTATTTAGAAAATAAATGATACCATTAGAGACTGGACACAGAGACGTTATCACTGAAATGGTAAAGATGTATGGTCCCAAATCTTACTTAGAAGTTGGTGTCATGCAGGGAAAATCTGTGGAGGCAGCTGTTCGTTACAAGTCTCTAAACAGACTTCTTCTTTGTGATCAGGATCCTCATTGTCAGACCTATGTTAACAAGATTCTTCTTGAGCAACAGTTTCTTGGGGAGGTTGAATGGCTTATAGGAAAGTCTCAAACATTACTTCCCACTGTTGGTTACAAGTTTGATTTTGTTCATATAGATGGTGACCATAACGAAGAGAGTGAGTACCAGGATTTAGTTAACGGATGGAAGCTTTGTAAAAGTGTTATGATTGTTCATGACATTAGTTTTTCAGAAGTACAAACGGCAGTAGAGAAATTTCTGGATGGAATAGATAGAACTAAGGTTGGTGTTCAGAGATTTACAGGTGATCAAGAGACTTTGGTGATAACTAGATGAATGACATAGCTGTAGTTATGGTTACTGTGGATCGTTCTCCTCTGGAAAATTATCTTGCTCGCACACTCAGCAATCTTTCAAGAAGTGGTGTCTTCAAGTCTAGGAGATTGGATAGTTTTCATCTTATTGATTCTGGTGATAAGATGGGCGGATATGGAGCTAAAGATATTCAAGATCAAATCTGCTATCATCCTTCTGAGAGTGTTAAGAGATCCCCAAACGCTAATGTTTCAGAAGCAATCCATGTCGGATCTATGTGTGAAGTCGAATGGATTTTGTTTTTGGAAGATGATATCGATGTTTGTGCAGACTTTCTTGACGGTGTTGGTGCTTGGTTAGATAAATATGGGAAGATGAAAAAACCTGTATTCTTGTTTGGATCTATGTGGTCAAGAAAAGACGGAGAGTATACCGAAGTTCAACTCCAACATTTCTTTGGTACTCAAGCATTTGTCATTCGTGTTCAAGATGGGCCAAGCTTATCTGATTGGCTTGAAGAACATGAATACACTAAATCTAAAGATGGTGCGTCTTACGATTTACTAATGGGAGATTGGTCTAAGAAAAATTGGCCTGAGTCGAATCATTTTGCGGTCAGTAGTCCGAGTTTTGTTCAACATATCGGAATGAATAGTGTTATCAATCCGAGAAACGATGTCCACATGTTTCCCAGCTGGCCTGGTAAGGATTGGTCTTATATTGGGAGAACATGTTGAATGACTAAACCAAAACTTCTTTGGGTTGGAGACGCCACAGTAGCAACTGGATTTGCCAAGGTGACCCATAACGTCTTGGATGTTCTCAAAGAACATTGGGATGTTTCTGTGTTAGGGTTGAATTATCTAGGAGATCCCTACGATTATCACTATCCGATCTATCCTTGCCGTACTCCTGAGACAGGAGATGCTTTTGGAACCCAACGATTTCCGAATTTAGTATCTGAAATACAACCGGATATGGTTGTAATCCAAAATGATCCGTGGAATATTTCAGCGTATATACAGTCCTTAATGGACTTTAAAAATCCTCCTCCAGTTGTGGCATCCATGCCTGTAGATGGTAAGAATTTTCGTGGAGATGGATTAGAAGAACTTTCTCATGCTATTTTCTGGACCAAGTTCGGTGAGAAAGAAGCTCAGCTTGGTGGTTATGAAGGTAGTTCTTCGGTTATCCCCCTTGGTGTGGACAATATATTCTATCATCGGAAAAATAAGCAAGAGGCAAGAACTACTGTTGGTTTACCAGAAGAGATGAACGAAAGATTCATTGTTGGCAACATCAATCGTAATCAACCAAGAAAAAGATTAGACTTGACCATCAAATATTTCTGTGAATGGATCAAGGATTATGGTGTAGCTGATGCATATCTTTCTCTTCATATTTGTCCAACTGGAGACATGGGTTATGATGTCAAACAACTCATGCGATATTACGGATTGGTTGGAAGACTTATTTTGGTAATTCCCTCGATTGGCCAGGGAATTCCTGAAGAGAAATTGGTTGATGTGTACAATACGTTTGATGTGCAAGTTACTACTACTCAAGGAGAAGGATGGGGTCTCACAACTATGGAAGGAATGGCTTGTGGAGTTCCTCAAATTATTCCAGAGTGGTCAGCTCTTGGGGAGTGGGCAAAGGATGGAACATACACTGTTTCCTGTCCTGATACAATTGCTACTCCTACATTTGTAAATGTAATTGGAGGAGTTCCAAGCCAGCAAGAATTTTCTGGAGCTTTGAATCAATTGTACGGAGATTCTTCTCTTCGTAACTACTATATCAATGAAGGTTATTGTATTGTAGAACAACCCCAATATCGATGGAAACATGTTGGTGAACAATATAATGAAGTTCTTCAGATCGTGTTGATGGACAAAGAAAAAGTGGCTTAAGAAAAATGCCTGGTCCTGTAGAATTCAAACTTACTGGTGTTGAACAGATGTCAAATCTGGTCGCAGCTAAGGGCAAAGATATTGGGAAAAAAGCTCTTAGTGGATTATTCAAGGTTGCCAGCCAGGTGATGACCATTAGTAAGAGGGATTTTGCTCCAGTTGATGAAGGTATCATGAGAAATTCTGGGGTTGTTGGTAATCCTGAGAGGAGAGGCAAAGAATTTCGAATTGAACTTGGCTACGGAGGAGCTGCTGAAGCTTATGTGGTTAGACAGCATGAAGATCTTACTCTTAGCCATTCAGTTGGTGAAGCGAAGTTTTTAGAAAGACCACTGCTTGCATATGGAAGCAGGGCGGCACAAGAGTTAGCAGCGGAGTTAAAATTGTGACTTGGTATGTCGAAATTCTTGCTACTCAAGAACCTTTCCCTATGGGTCTTGATGAGAACAAGAAAGCAAGATCTGTTTTCAACATCACTACCATGAAACGACCATCGAGTACGTTCGTAGATGAGATAGCTAAACGATTAGAAGATCAAGGAGTAGGCTTAAAGAATACAGACATTTTTGCAACTCCGATGGCAGATATTCCTACAGATGAAGGGACATATCTTTCAATTACAGAAACATCTGGTGCTCCATCAGCGGATACTCATAATGAACAAGCACCAGCATATCCAAAACCATCGGCACAAATTCTAGTTAGAGCAAAAACATCTGAACTGGCAGAAGCCAAAGCTCGTTTAGCGTATGATGCTCTAGCAGGTGTTCGTAACGTAGATCTATTACCATAAAAACAAGGAGCCAAATTGGATGACCGATGCTATTTCAGGGCATGGAACACTAGTGGCCAGGGAGCTCGACGCTGTTGGTATGCCTGGCGTTTTTACAACAATTGGTGAGCTAGGTGGAGACATTACTCCTCCGAATCTTCAAAGAGGTTCAACAGATGTTACTCCTCATAACGATACCATCGATGGTTATGTTATGGGAGTATTGCAGCGTGGAGAAGCAACGTTTCCTATCAATTTTCTTCCTGCTACTTCTGTAAAAGGACATGATCATTTGACTGGATTGCAGAAAGCAATTATCGATAACCTGAAAGATGGTTATCGACTCACGTTTCCAGATGCTACTGTCTGGATTTTTTCAGGTTATGTTTCCAATGTTGCTCCGACTGCTCCTGCTCGTGAAGGAGTACTGTCGGCTGATGTGACGCTGCGTCCAACTGGTCCTCACCAGATTGATTCGCTTATTATTGGAATTGAGGGTTAACCGAAAGGAGTGCGATGACAGAACCAGAACAAGAACAAGAAAATAGTGAACAGGAAAATGAATCTAAAACAGTTGTGCTACTTGGAAGAGAAGATCTTCTTACTCCGGAAGAAAGACAGTATCGAGAAATTTATATTCCAGAGTGGAAAGGTAAGATTCGAATTCGAGCAATGAGTGCTAAGGAGGGACTTGCCTTTACTAAGGAGGTTAATAAACCAGGTGCAGAGGGAATGTTTCTTGCTTTTGTTGCCAGTGTCTGTGATGATGAAGGTAATCTTTTATTTTTATCTCCAGATGATGCGATAGTTGAACAATTGAAAGTAAGATCGCTTTCTGGTTTTATTCTCATTCAAGATGAGGTTCTTAAACTTAATCGTCTTGGAGACTATGCTTTAGAAGCTTTGCTGAAAGCAAAAAACGGTTAAAGCAAGATGGTTTGAGGATGTTCGCTCACCATCTTGCTTTAAGAATGGGCGAGATTAATGTTGATCGGATGCTTTCAAAAATTACACTAGAGCAGTTAACTGATTGGCTTGCTTATACAAGTATAGTTGGTCCAATTGATGATAGGAGGGGAGATTCTCAGGTTAGCTTTATTCGGATGGATCTGTACAATATTTTTCGTGGAAATAAGTCAGCAAAAACTAATCCGGAAGAATTTGCTCTGAAATGGATTACGAAGGAACGAACAAATCGTGGGTGGCAACACAATAAGCAGATGGCTTACTTGATTGCCGGAGCGACAGCAGGACAAAAATGACAAGTATCGGAACATTATCTGGTTCTATTATTGTCAAAGACCAGTTCAGCAAAACATTTAGTAAGTTTGGTGGAGATACCAAACAACTTAAAATTGCAGCTGGTGGTCTTGCTATTGGTGTTGTTGCGGTTGGTGCAGCGATGGCAGCTGCTGTTTCTAAGGCAACAGCTTTTGCTGATGCTCTTGACAATCAATCTATTGTAACCGGAGTTGCGACTGAATCTCTCCAGGTATTTAATATCGCTGCGCAGCAAGCTGGTGGTACTAGTGGAGATATTACGAATGCTATCATAAGATTACAACGCGGAGTTGCTGATAGTACTCAAGTTGTTGTTGAGGCGTTTAGGCAGCTTGGTTTAGAAGTTTCATCGCTGAAGAATCTTTCTCCTGAACAGCAGTTTGTTCTCATACAGAAAGAATTAGCTAAGATTGAGGATCCGGCAAGACGTGTTGCTACCGCATTCGATATCTTTGGTAAATCAGGTGCTAAACTTAGAGGCCTTGCTGGGGATACACTTCCTAAACTTGAAAAGAGATTAAGAGATCTAGGTATCGTTATGGATGCCGATGTTGTAACAGCTGTTGATGCTGTGGAGTTACAATTTGATCTACTTAAACGAACTTCGGGTGCATTGTTTACTAACTTTGGTGCTGGCCTCACCTCTGTTAGTGGTTTTTCAAAGTCAATAGATTTATTGACAAACGCATTTGGTTTTGCAAACAAGGCTATTCTGACTGCTTTTGATTTGTTTAATGTACTACCAGGACCAATACAAGCCGTGGTAATTGGCACAGGAGTATTAGTAGGGGTTATTGCTGCTGCCACACTGGCCTGGGGAGCATTCTCACTTGCTTTGGGAGCAATTGGTTTTGTCAGTGTGACTGCTCTTATTGTAACCATGAAAGCTGCTGTCTTAGGATTAGTAGCCACACTTACTCCGTTGCTTATTCCTGCATTAGCTGTGCTTGCTGCTGTGGTTGCGGGTCTTGCCATTGGAACTGCTATCTTCAAATTCTTGGAATGGGCTGGAGTTATTGCAGATGTAGAAACAAAAGTTGCGAAATTAGTTAGCACAATGGAACCTTCTACAGAGCAGATAACTGCTTTAACTCAAGCTTCTGAAATCGCAGGTCGGAAAATAACTGATTGGAAAGAAGCAACTGAAATCTTGAATACTCAGCTCGAGGGGATGCGTGTAGTAACAGATGTAGTGCCCGAAAGTACCGCACAGTATGTAGCTAGACTTCTCAAAGCTCAAGAAGTAACAGGTATATTTGAGAAAGCTACTTCTTTAGCTGGTATTAGAATTGAAGATATGGCAGTGGCACAAGAAGTACTTCGTCAAGCAGCTGACCTTGCGAGAATTGCCACAGAAGAACAGACTGCTGCTTTGGAAGCACTTAAAGCAAAAGCCGAGCTTATACCAACTGCTTTTCTCAATATAAGCACACAGATGCCTCTCATCCAAGAGATAATTGGTGCAGAAATTGCAACTATTGTTGATGAGCACTTTGAGGAGTTCGGCGCAGGACTTGATGGTGTCAATAGTCAGGTTGGCGGATTGCAAAGCGCAGTGTCGGCAGCTTTTCAAAGCATGGGTATCAAAACAAAAAAGGAGCTACTAGCCATTGCCGAAGCTGCTCAGAGAAATTTTAATACAATTACTGCTTCTGGACAGGCATCAGCAGATGCATTAGCAGTAGCTGCTGAAAGACTTAGTGAAGCTCAGATTGCTGCTGGTCTTAAAAACAAAGAGGCTCAGATTGATATCACAAATCAGATAACAGGGGCAGCGATTAATGCTTTATCGATTTTTGCGGGGAAAAGTAAAGTTGCAGCTATCGCCATCGCAATAATTAAGGGATTCGAAGCAATTCAATTTGCTTTAGCTGGTCCATTTCCATTCAACCTTATTAATGCTGCTATTGTTGGTGTGATGACTGCAAGAAATGTTGCCAGTATTAGATCTCAAGGTACTGGACTACGTGAGGGAACTCCTGGTGCTGACTTCGTAGACTTTGGGACAGCAACAGAAACTGTACTACATGGACCAGAAGCAGTTATTAATCCAAGTAATGCTGGAGATCTTGCAAAGCAAATCGGTACTGTTTTGGCTCCAATGCTTCAGGCATCTGGAAATGGTGGCGGTGGTGGTACTACAATTCTTGAAATTGACGGCGTCAAGTTCGGTCGATTGATGGAGAAGATGATGCGAGACGGACTCATCCGTGTTCCTGTAAGTGCGATAAGGGAAACTTAAGATGACTGCTGTTGTACCACGTTGGTTATGGCAAAATTTTGTGCAGTTAGGGCCAACACTTGTTTTCTCTAGTTCTGTGGAATTAAATTTTCCAGATCTTTGGTTGCGTGATCAACTGTCAAGTAAGAGATGGAGAAGCAAAACTGGTTGGATAATCATAGCTGGATTTAATGATAAGATTGATATCACTGAAGGTGTTACTGGTGATAACACTGCTACACTAACTCCTGGTGATTATCCCACTGGTGCATTGATGGCTGCTGAAGTTCAAACTCAAATCAATGCCGTGGCAGTAGATAATGCTTGGACTTGTACCTACGATGGTGTGACAAACAAGTTTACAACCGGACATGATAACACTCAAACTGGTGGGATAGAGTGGAGTTCTGGGACTAATGGTTCTGCTTCTGCAGCCCCAACTAATGCTGGAATTGATCTTGGATACGACACTTCAGCAGACGATACTGGTGCTTCTTCGTATTTAGGTGATTTGGTTGCTTTCCAAAGCAGACATCAAATCTGGTTTGATATCGGAACAGCATTAGAGATTAAGGCTGGTATCATTTTTGACAGCAATCTAACATCATCATATTCTGTCATCATGTTAGGACACACTTCTGGCATCTTTTCAAATCCATCGTTTGAACAAGCTCTTACACATGGGACTACTGAAAATCTTTTTGCAAAGCAATTCACTGGTCAGACTTTCAGATGGTGGGCATTTGAAATCATTGCTGTTCAGAACGAGGATGGATTTGTTGAAGTAGGGGTTCCATTCATAGGCAGCTATACCCAACCTTCTGTTGGATATCATAAGACCTATGCCGAACCAAGAAATGAATTGTCTGATATCGGATTTGCAGACCAAGGAGCACACTTCCAAACACCCCGTGCAACAAGAAGACTGTACAATATTCAGTGGCCTGGTCTTTCAACAAATGATAAAAATAATCTTGCGAATATTGTTAAGTTCGTACAGAACGGACGTTCATTTTTCTTTGCCCTCGATTCAAATGATGATGAGACAAATATTATCTATGCCTACATAGATACAGGTGTCTCATTTACTTCCACAGGAAATTTCAATTGGAGTGTTCCATTTGTTCTTAACGAGGCATTAGGATGAGCATACTTGTTGGTCATGGAAGATTAGGATCAGAATCTGCTCTCCGTGATTTCATTGACTTAGTAGATGAGAGTGTACACCAAAAAGATCTTACTGTTGAGATCCGACCTATCTTGGAAGTTAGTGGTTGGACACTTGAATCTGGAACAACCTTTGTAATTCCTTTCGAACAATTCTTTGACGGAACAAGAATTGATGTCGTTGGTGTCAAATCACTATTGGATACTGGTCTGGTTCGTGTGGAGACTCTACAAGCATGTAGAGATACACCAGGAAGCTTTTTCTATGATGTAGATGTTGAGTTTGCTGACATTAGTGGTCTGATGATTACCCAATGGGATATTCTTGGGGCATTTTGGGATCTTGGTGGTCCTGATGTTAAGTGGGATCAGTTCCCAAGATTGTTTGTACATCTATTTGACAGTAGTAATCCTAATTCAACTACGACAGTTATTAAGAGTGGATTTTTCTACTCTAATAGATCGATGGTTCAACCATCTCTTGGTCCCAGCAAAGAACTCAATGGTGGGTTTGAAAATTGGACCGATGGAATGCCTGATAATTGGATTGGGTCAGCGACCACGGTTGAGTTTTGGGACGATACTGTAACAGATTGGGATGATGCAGGTACATTTTGGGATCCTGTCTTATCATTCGCAACTGAAGAAATATCTGATGTAAGAGTTGGTAATTCTGCTCTTAGAATGGAAAGAGAAGGTAGCGAATCTGTTACTGAAACACAAACCATTATGGGATTTGTGATTGGTAAGAACTATCGGATATCTGGAAGCTACAGTATTGATCACCGTAGTGGTGTTACAAGAATCCAGATAAAGGATACATCAACCTCATCTTGGATAGGTGCGGATGGTCGGTCAACTGTCGGCACTGCTCACAATTTTGAATTCTTCGATACAGCTGGAAAGTATCGAAGATTCATCATTGACTTTAGAGCTCATGCTGTTTCTATTGATCTTAGTCTCATTGCCCAAGGAACAGGCAGTGGTGTTATTGTCACATGGGATGATATCAAAGTCCGACGTATCTGGAGATTCAATAGATACGAACCAAGACTTTCTGTTGGAGATGTCCCTCGATCACAGAGTGGTTCCAATGATATCTTCTTTGGTGGTAAGAGAATTGGAACTGGTGGAATTACTCTTCTGAATAACGATGGACAATTGGAAAAACTAATTGCTCAATTTGAGTGGATGAACCAAGAGGTTGTTGTTTCATCTGGTGGAGTATTTTCAGACGGTCAAGAAATTCACATCGAGGATTATCGTCAAACATTTAATGGGTTGATTCAATCTATTGAAGTGACAGATGATGAATGTTCGTTTAGTCTTCAAGATGTCAGAGCATTTTTTCACATAAATCTTCCTGATAGAGTTTATGATGATGTAGAATTTCCTAATATGAATACCCAAAAGTCTATTGGAAAAGTTCGTCCAATTTTCTTTGGTGTGAAAGAGAATATAGATCCTGTAAGAATTGACAAAACAGCAAACAGTTATGGTATTTATGAAATTTGTGATGCTGAAAAAGCACCAAATGGAATGAAAGCCATTAATACTGTGTATTCTTATCTGGATGTAACTGCTGCTGGATTACAAAGAGCTGATCAAAGATTGCAGTTGGTTTTGAATACCGATTTTTCAATGAATTTGGCCACTGGTGTTCTTACTGTTCTAAGAGATATTGGTCCTTATGAGATTACTGATGAGAATAACCAGTTGGATTTTGATGAAGGTGGTTCAGAGTTAACAGCTGTCCTTACTGAAGGAGTCTATGCGGCTGAAGATTTAGCAGTAGAAGTTCAGATTCAGATGAGAGCTGTTGGCTCTAGTGATAATGGATCTTCATATTCTGAATCTACACATAAGATCACTATTGATAAAGTTGCTGGCACTCTAAATCTACGAATCAAATCAGGTACCAATAAGACAACAGGTCCCTGGAGATTTCTTGGGTACAAACCATCTGCTGATAAGACCGGAAGCTTGTCTTATGAGGCAGAAAATGTGTTGTTCAATGATGTTGATAGAGATCACACCATTCGTGTGGACGCACAGGGATTCAAAGATGATGCTAGTGGCACTTTCACTGGTGTTGCAAATGGACTGATTGATGTAGGAGCAGATATTACCCGTGCTTTATTAGTAAAGTACATGAACAAATCTTCTACAATTATTGATGAGGTAAGTTTCTTATTTGCTAGAGAACGTGCTCCAGAGTCTCTCGCAATTTATCTCAATGAGTCTACTCTAACAAAGAATATTTTTGATCGTCTTGAGTTTTCTAACATTGCTAACATTGTGGTTAATGGTGAAGGAAAAGTTTTCTACAAGGTTTATGTTGGCATAGTTCCTGATGGTATCAAGACTATTGAGGAAAGAGACATCCGAGAATTCTCATCTTCTAGAAGTGTTACTGACATCTTCAACACGATCCGTATTAATCACGATAAAGATCCAACCACTGGACAATTCCAGACTAGGCAAGCCGAGGACAATTCAGTTCAGATTCGTCTCGGCAGACCAGATATTAGAGAATTCGAGACCTATATCAAAAGAGCCGATAATGCAATTTCTGCGGCCAACAGACTTCTCGAATTATCCCGAACTGCAGCCAGAAAGATTTCAGTAGGAGCCATCGGTGGTAAGTTTGTAGATCTTGAAGTCGGAGACAAGGTAAAGCTCAACAGAAAGAGAGCACTTAGCATCGGTGGTGTTATTAACAATGAAGTTTTTAGAATAATCTCAGTTTCAAAAGCTCAGCAAGAGGGAGAAGCAGATTTTGAATTAACAGATGATCGTGTTACAGTTGCAAGCCAAGCTTGTATTTCTTCTTGTCAAGCATTTTGTCAAAGCACTTGTCAGGAGTTATGTCAACAAGCTTGTCAGACAACTTGTCAATTAAATACCCAAGATGGATGTGAATCTTCTTGTCAACAGGAATGTCAGATTGGATGTCAAGACACTTGTCAGATTGGATGTCAACAAGATTGTCAACTGCAGTGTCAAGACACTTGTCAATTAGTTTGTCAAGGAGTATGTGAAAGCAGCGGATGTCAGACAAATTGTGAAACAGCCTCTTGTCAATTAGCTTGTCAGCTATCGTGTCAAACTACTTGTCAAGGATCTTGTCAAGGAGCTTGTCAAACTGGATGTCAAGATCTTTGTCAGGTTACTTGTCAAACTGCAAAAGAACAGGAATGTACTCAAGCTTGTCAAACTACACCATGTCAATTATCTTGTCAATTAAATTGTCAAGATTCTTGTCAATTTTCTTGTCAAGACACTTGTCAAACATCAGGGTGTCAAACCCAAAGTGAGGGTGGGTAGATGAAAACTCTTTGGTTTGTAATGACTCGGACTTGTAATCTTGCTTGTGGTTATTGTTATCAGGGCGAACATCAATGGACTTGGCAAGCAGAGAAGAATCTTGGTAAGCACATGACTGATGAGGTCATGGCAAAGACTCTGAAATTTGCTATTGGATGGACAGATCGTGAACTGAAAATGATTTTCTATGGTGGAGAGCCATTGATTCAGTTCAAACTGATCAAGAAATGGGTTCCCATCTGGAAAGAGGCATTCCAACAAGCAGGAAAAAAGGTTACCTTCACTTGTACAACAAATGGAACTCTTCTTAACCAAGAAGTAAGGGAGTTCTTTACTGAATATAATATTGGAACTCTGTTATCAATCGATGGTCCTCCGTGGATTCATGACAAACAAAGAGCCTTCTACGGTGGAAAGCCAAGTTGGGAATCAATCCCTACGAAAGAGATTCTTGAGTGGAGGCCCAATCTGGAAATCGCTTGGCAGCTAGATTCTCAACGTATTCCTGTCGCAAAAGATATTGATTGGATGGTCGAATATGGGTTCAAGAGAATCAATTTCAATCTCAATTGGCTCACAGAATGGGATGCTGAAGCTCGTCTCAAACTTACAGAACTTATGAGATGGGTTGCTAGACTTGCTATGCGTGGTGCCAAGGATGGATCTTTCGCCACAAATTTGCTCAGCAAATTCAATGAGATCCTTCTCAAAGATGATCGGATTATCCAACCATGTGGCACAGGAATGAGCATGATGGCTGTCACTCCAGAAGGATGGTTATATCCTTCTCAGGAAATGGCTTTTACAGTTGTGGAACCTGACAGAGCTCCAGGAACTGCGGAGTATTATCGTATCGGCGATGTCCATAAGGATCCAGTCATTGATGCAGAACGTCTTGCGGTAGTAAGTACTATCAAAAACAGTGAGATGAAACAACCAGAAGGATTCGACTGCAATAACTGTGCAGCCAAAGTCATCTCCTTTGGAGGATGCCATTGCCGATACGTCGGAGCAGACGGAGTAGATCCCTCGAATCGTTACGATGTTCTTCCTGGTTGGTGCCAATCTGAACAAGGATGGGTTACTGGTTTTCTACAAGCAGCTGCCATCGAGAAATACATCACTTTCAGAAACACTGGACCTAAACCACAGCCACAACAAATTCGAGCGTCTGAGAAAGAGCCTCAGACAGAATACAAAAAAGTTGGTGTGGATGATGTTCTCCATGCTGTGCAAAGATTAGAGAGGAAGTTTGATTCTATTGACGTCCTCAAAGTTGAACGAGTGGAGGATTAAATGGCATGGGATAGGACAAAGCCGGTCACAAATGCTGCTCTAGAATCAGCACCAGTTCGTGCAAATTTTCAGGCTCTTGATGAGGCAATCGGTGGGATCAATCTATACACAGATCCTAATTTTCTAATTTGGGCTGCTGGAGATTCTGCTGCACCTACAGGAACTTCTATTTCTGGAACTGGTGCAACTGTTGCACGGAGTACTGGTACTCATAAAGCTGGTGGAATGGCTCCTGAGCTTACGATGGGATCAGCTACATCCAGACTCATCAAAGCATTGATGACAACTCTAGATATTTCTCTTCAAGGAATTCCTATTTCTTGGGGAGCTTTTGTGAACACTACTACGGCCAGTTTGGCAAAGCTAGAGATTGATGATGGTATTAGCCAGAGTCTCTCTACTAATTTTCACACTGGTGGTGGTGGTTGGGAGTGGATGACTAGTACCAGAGTTCTGGATCTCAGTGCTACGAAATTGGAAACAAATCTTGTGTTAGATATCGGAGCTTCTTCTGGTATTGCTTACATAGATCAAGCTACGGCAGTGCTTGGTCCCATTCCTCCGCAGCAACCCAAGCCAGGGGTAGTTAGAAAAGGATCTCTTATCTTTCCGATTGCTGGTGATGCTGTTGTTGCTACAGATAAGTTTCGATTTCAGGGAGCAGATCCTTTCTTGATTCTCCAAATGTTTTTGCAAGCTAAGACTGCACCTACTGGGGCTGCTTTGGTCTTGGATGCAAATCATTGGGATGGGTCTACAATGCAAACAATGTTCACAACTAAACCTCAGATTGCTGATGCAGCCTCTAATAGAAATGGTATTCAAGCTCCTGATGGAACATATCGATGGCGTTGTTTCGATTCCCAAAGAGCTGCGGGTTCTCTTACTGATAAACAACTGAGCATTGACATAGATTCAATCGGTTCAACATTGGCTGGAGCTGATGTTGAAGTCTATGTTCGTACTCTTCAGTTCGATGATCTTCTTGCGGATCTGGCAGCTTTATAATGTCTACAATAGATCTATTTGCTGATGTGGATGGTCCCAACACTGGGTATAGTTATCAGGGAAGTACAGATATTGCTGTTGTTATGGGAACTGATGATGATACAGATGAAACGGATCGAATTGATGCTCCTTCTGGTGTTGGAAACTTACCGCGACATGATTGGAGAATAGATCCTCTTCTTGGGGCAGCTTCTGTAGAACAAGTCGATACTAGTTTTTATGTAAGAGAAAGTGGTGCTGCTGAATCTCAACAGGGACTTGCAGACGATGGGTCTAGTCTTTCTATTATTTTTACAAGCACTAGTGAAGGATCTGCTGGGAATTATGTTCATAGAGATGATACTGATATCTCCCATCCGACGAATCCAAATTGGGCACCATTAGACTTTCCTGGGGGAGGTTCAGGTATTATCTTTGGTGTGCGAAGCTCTACTGATTCTGGTGGGACTGTCTTTTGCACATTCTTCAAGTGCACTGTAACATTTACTCCCACTGTTGGCACACAAGCCTACATGGTTAGCCAGTGGCTTCTTCCTCTTATCGGTGCAGCATCTCATGGTCTTTTGAAAAGTGAGATAGTACAAATTCTCCGTAACCTAAAAATCCGTCCCTCGAATGATGAAGAATTTGCCAGAATCATCGAGGGCTTTCATGTTCGTCCGAGGTTCGCGATCTAAATGACAATCATCAAGGCAGAACATTGGAAAGAAATTAACTTGGAGAAGTGGAAAGAACGGTGGCCTAACTTTGTTCCTTGGGAGTTGGCCTGTCGAGGTACTGGGATGCTTATCATGACTGAAGACTTTATGGGTAAGCTCCAAAAACTTCGCACTACTCTTGATGAACCTATGCATATCACCAGTGG
>SDBT01004019.1_pt1 | contig 25139 bp, 23 predicted proteins | sample 2277101 | NCBI WGS metagenome assembly SDBT01 (sample SAMN10404973, study PRJNA504765) | marine sediment metagenome | isolation source: marine sediment core GS10_PC15, 103 cmbsf | place: Arctic Ocean: Southern Knipovich Ridge | collected 2010 | reverse complement strand
AAACTATTCTCCCCTTTGGATCTTTACTATAAGATTCCATAGAAAAGATCTTAATATAGGTATCTACGCCACCTTCTGTAGGAAAATATAAGCCGGCAAGATGGATAAAAAATCGTTCATCTTGCCAAAATTTCTCTGGCAACATACTATCGTACTTTCTCAGATCTGAAGGTTGAGCATGTTCGCCGGGAGATAAAGAGAAATGCATCCATTCTGATCTACCCGATGGGGTTTTTTCTTTATATTCCACCCATACTTCTATATCTTCTTTTGATTTATTAAAAATCCGCACATTATTTGCCAGACTCGATTGTATGCTTCCTGCAATCATAAGAATAGGGATAATGCGAATAATGTATGTATGCATAGTGTTCCATAGCACAGAGGTTTTAACAGCGCCCACCAGTACCAAGATAAGTCATGAAATATGCTTGATATTTACTATTTCCCCAATAAACGACTTTTATGTCTTTTTTCTTGTTCTTTTTCTGGGCTGAAGTATAGACCTGTAATCTTGTATTATCATTGTCGACCATTAAAACGATAGTATGGATAAGAAACTGGTCGTCTTTGATCTGGTCTCTGTATTCTCGATCAACACAATCAATCGTTCGAAATACGACATTGTGCTGATACGGTGATATAGACAAATGCACAGGTTTTTCCCAAGTATCGACTATTATTTTAGCCTCTATTTGTTCATCGGATTCATTTGAAAACCAAACGGTATTTGCCATCAATGATTGCATGCTTGATGCCATCAGAAGGATAGCGAGTATATGGGTCATATATCGTAATTGTTTGTTCATAATGGTCTCTTAATTGATATATACATATAATACAGACATATCTAAATACCTTAGCAATATTATGTCAATTTGTAAAAAGGTACATTAATCGAAGGTAATCGAGTCAAAAATAGGGAGTGATGAATGGTGCTGGTTTCATGTTATAAAGCGGACAAGATTAAATAAAAAGAGCATGACTTAAAAAATCATGCTCTGAGTAATTAGGATAGGCAGGTTATTCCTGGCTTAACTTTCATTAATTACTTTATAAGATAAAGATATAAGAACCAGTTGAAATGAACCATTTCCTTTATAGAAAAGTTTCATATCAAGGCCATCGGGATTCACAAAATCATCTAACGCGTTATGAAATATATACTTTTCCTCAAAGGTGGCTCCTGATAAGTTAATTTTAATGACTTTGCCTTGATTATCAATCCAGTAATGTTCGTTATAAAAAGATGCGACAGTCTCAGGTCGAAACTCGATGTTTTTGGCACCAGGAGCTATAATCAGCGTTACTGTTTGATTAGAATCTTTAAAGTTTTTTTGTACATACTCGACTTTAACTTCTATTTTTTCATCTGATTCATTAGAGCACCAGAAGATATTTGCCCCAAGGCTTTGCATGTTTCCTGCCATCAGAATGATAGCAAGCATATGGGTAGTGTATCGTAATTGTTTGTTCATAGTTTGCACCCTTAAAGTTTATATATTCTTTATTTTTCTAATTATACATTTCGGTTAATCGAGCTTTTGTACACGATAATTGCCGTTTCCTTCATAAACGATTTTCACGTCAGACCAAGCTGGATTCGTTCCCGATTTATAGACACCTGTGAATTTTTGAGAGTCATTAAATTTTATATGAACCGAATGAAGACGATATTCAAGAGGGTCATGTATCATAGAAGGATTGCAGAGCTGGTTGTCGTTGTATCTGTCAGGGAAAATAAGTTTATCCCTTTCATACGATTTTAGATCCACATCATAAGTCAATACTATCCCCTTAGGGGTGGTAAAGACGAATCTGCCAATTATTGATTCACTTGAGTCATTAAAAAAATAGGCTCTATTTGCCATCAAAGAGGGTATGCTTCCAGTCATCATGAGGATAGCGAGTATATGGGTACTGTATCGTAATTGCTTGTTCATAGTTGTGCCTCCCAATCATATGTAGTCATTACGCCACTTTTTTGATTTTTCAGTTGTATATTATATTCACTATTTCCTTTATAAGTGACATACACATCATTTTTCTCTGGATTATTGTTGCTTGAGTAAATAGATGGAGGTCTTTCATTAGGGAGAAGTAAACGCATACCATCAACTACCATTTCTTCATCAGGAGTGTTACTCCAGGCAAGTTCTGTTTCAGGAATGGAATGCTTAACAGGTAAACCGGAAGCATCTGGATAGACTTCAATATTAGAATACCAAATACGATTATTAATCCAAAAACCGACAAAAAAAGTTATTGTCTCATCTGATGTATTAGAAAAATAGGCTCTATTTGCCATCAAAGAGGGCATGCTTCCTGCCATCATAAGGATAGCGAGCAGATGTGAAGAGTATCGTAAGTGCTTGTTCATGGTTAGTTCCTTGTAGTTATTATTGTTTGTTTGGATCTAGTAAATCTACCTGATATGCATCGTTTTCTTTATAAATTACCTTCAGATCCTTATCAATTGGATTCATTATGTCGTGGCTTTCGCCGTTACTAAATGCATGTGATGTTTGCTTAGCATCGTCCATGTTCGTAAATTGAGGGCTTCTTCGATTATAAATGCCAATAACGTAACAATCTAGTGGACTATCAGTAAGATCATCTTGCGTGCTACTTTCAAGAGCTTGTACTTTGATTTTTTTGACAACGCAACTTGCCCAAACACTGCTCCACAAAAACTCTTCACCCGGATCTATAATAAGCGTCTTGTCTAGGAGAAGTAAGTCATTGTTCACCTCCGCCCGAAATATGACTTTAGCTTCTATCTTATGAGGGGAGTATGATTTATCTGATTCATTACAAAACAAAATCGTATTTGCCATCAACGACTGCATGCTACCAGCCATCAAAAGGATAGCGAGTAAATGGGTAGAGTATCGTAATTGCTTGTTCATACTGGTTCCGTTCATATTATGTTTATTGTTGTTTCTCTTTCCAATCTAGCAGAACTATTTCAAATGACTCATTGCCTTTATAAATGACCTTCAGATTCTTATGGTCTGGATTTTGTATGTTGTAGCTTACACCGTCACAGAATTCATATGATGTTTGAAATTCAGGCAACCTGGTATCAAGGTGAATATCATAATGACCTGACGGACTTTTATAAAGATCATTTTCCTTACTACTGTAAAGTGCATGCAATTCGATCCTTTTGACAGTATATCTTTTCTCACTTTTTATCTTATCCATAGGCCATAACTGCTCTTTGCCCGGGTCTATACAAAACATACAGGCGATGGGAGTGATGTGATTCCTATATTCAATGAAATAAGTGATATCAACGTGTATCCTATGTGGCGAGTTTGATTTATTTGACTCATTAGAAAAATAGACCCTATTGGCAGTCAACGACTGCATGCTTCCTGTCATCAGAAGAATAGCGAGTATATGTGAAGAGTATCGTAATTGTTTGTTCATAGTTGTGCCTCGTAATCATATTCAGTCATTGCGCCAGTTTTGTGATTTTGCAAATGTACTTTATATTCACCATTTCCTTTATGAGTAACATACACATCATCTCTCTCTGGATTATTATCACTTGAGTAGATAGACGGAGTTCCTTCCCAGGCCAGCAGCAAACGAATGTAATCAACTACAATTTCTTCATCATCAATAGTGTTGCTGTAGGCTGGTTCTACATCGGGATTAGAATGCCGAGAAAATATTTGGTGCTCATGAGGATAGATCTCAATTTGATCATAGTACCAAAGAGTGCCATGTATTTTGCTAACGCGACCAAAACGAACCCTAAAGGTTGCTGTCTTGTCTGATTCATTAGAGAAATAGATTCTATTGGCAGTCAAAGACTGCATGCTTCCTACCATCATAAGGATAGCGAGTAGATGTGAAGAGTATCGTAAGTGCTTGTTCATGGTTATTTCTTTGTTGTGATTATTCTTCATCCTGCTTTATTAGCTCTATCAAATCTTCGCCATTTTTTGTAAAAGTAAGCAGTATATCACTATCGGTTGGATTATTATCGACACCAATGAAATCTTCTTCAGTAAGTTTATTGATATTACTTTTGTATGAACAAGATCCATATTTAGCATAGACGCTCATTTCCTTTATCGAATTACCAATAGTTCTTTTTAAATTGATATAGTTGATATAATACTGTTTCTCATCGATATCATTATAATTCATCTCCAAATTTAATATAAGAGACTCCAGAATAGAGGATTGAGTAGTTTCTCCCGAAGATACATATACAGATGTCGTATAAGATGTACGGGTCTCAAGTGCTACATACTGAACCCAAATTTCTATCGCACCATCAGATTCATTGCTGATGTGCACTCTATTAGCCATCAAGCTTATATTTCCTGCCATCATAAGGATAGCAAGGGTGTATCGTAACTGTTTGTTCATAATGATCTCTTAAGTGATATATACATATAATACAGACATATCTAAACACCCTAGCAATATTATGTCAATTTGTAAAAAGGTATAGTGTTCGCTCTTAGCCGAGTCAAAAGTACGGAGCTATATATGGTACCCGTTTTTAGCACAAAGCAAACAAAAAAAAAGAGCATGGTTTTTTATAAACCATGCTCTGAGTAATTATGATATTGAAGTTATTCTTGGGTTATATCTTCGATAACTACTTGATAGTCGCCATGTCCGTTCCGTTGTAAACGAGTTTGAGATCTTTCTCTTCACCCATTTCACGGCCCTCTAGTGACCATGCGGATATTGTTAACTTAACGTTGCTGACTATGTATTCACCCTCTTCCCAGATAGAACAGAGTCGACTCAGCAACTTGCGATGCATTTCTTCTGCATATGAACCAATATCGTACTTATCGATATGCAAGGGATCATGAATGTCATTCATACGATCAGGCTTACACTGAACCTTTTCATGCGGATATACCGTAAGCTTAAGTTCATGCACATCAGTAAAGTTCTCATCAATTAGTTTAAATGTAACAAGAGCTTCTATTTTTTGGTCTGAATTATTACAAACCCAATAGTTACGGGCATTTAAGCTCATACTTCCTGCCATCAGAATGATAGCAAGCATATTAATAGTGTATCGTGTTTGTTTGTTCATAATGGTTCCCCTTTAGTTAAACACATAATATAACAGTACACTTTAATAACCGTAACAATATTATGTCAATTTGTAAATGGCCAGCATCATTGTCAGCATCACCCAAAGTCCGATATTGTCGCTTTTTGTGGCTATTTTATAGAAAAAAGTGAAGAAATACGCATATTTCCTTCAAAAGTATTTTATTTTCATCTTGATATGATTGTATATGAGCGGATCTCACCACGCTTATGTCAATGGTTCTTCAAGAAGCACTTCACAGATAATACGAACCGAATCTCCTTGATAAATGACTTCAATCACTTGTTCTCGAGCGGCCGTCTTGTTGCATTCATACACTTTCCTTTTACTCTTTTGAGGTATCCCATTCTCGTCTAATGAGGATTCTAAGAGATAGATAGCAGTGATGGTGAATTCTTCATATGCATGAACATCGTTATGTATATGTCCTGATATACGTTTTGACAGCGGAGCATAGACGTCGTCAGGGGTAATGAGCATCATCTTCTTCTTAGTGGGAGGTAGAGTAAATTCCTTAACTCTTGTATCATTCCGTTTTTCGTTTTGATGATACAGAACCCTGACCTCTACGCTTTCATGTGATGTATTAGAAAAGAAAATTTTATTTGCACAGATACAAGGCATAGTGATAATTGTTAACAGCGCATATGACCAGCAGTGAACAACATATGGTTTAAGATGCATGATACTCCCCTTTATTGATGTCATGCCAATGATATATAGGTACACCTTCAAGAAGATAACAACATATGTCGATTTGTAAAACTTTATATGTGGTCTATGTCGGCCTGCTCAAAAATATGGTACAGTAGCCCTTTATCATGATTATTTCCTAAGAAAAAAGTGAAAAAATGAGGGCACGTCCCACAAAATCTTTTAATGATGTACATAAGGCTGATGCTTCACGGCTCCGTGTAGGAGTATTTTGTGGTGGCAAATCCATAGAGTGTGAAGTTTCCTTTAATTCCGGCCGCACGATCTGTGATCATCTTGATACGAGTGTATATGAGATCATTCCCATTTTTCAGACGAAGAAAGGATTATTATACATCCTCCCCTGGCACTTTCTCCATCGTGGCAAAATCTCTGATTTTGAGCATCGCCTTGCAGGTGAAGCGGAACTGCTTCAGTGGGATGACCTTAAAGATCGCGTAGATTTTATCTACATTGCCGTACACGGTCGCTTTGCAGAAGACGGTACGATGCAGGGCATGCTAGAAATTTTAGATATTCCCTATCTTGGCGCTAAGGTATTCGGGTCTGCGTTAAGCATGGATAAAGTCATGCAGCGACAATTGCTGACACAGCATGGCATTCCCGTAGCAAAAGGTATTGTTGTAAGGCCCCGTCAAATTAACACTGATGCGACACAGTTACCCGAGATATGTAAGCAGTTGGAAGAGAAGCAAGTTATTTTTCCAGTGATTGTAAAACCTGCCTATGAAGGATCAAGCTTAGGAATAAGTGTCGTCTTTTCTGTGCAAGAACTTATGCCCGCGCTTATTAAAGCAATGCACAGTGATAGTACCTATAATCAACCAGTTATTATTGAAGAGAAGGTAGAGGGCATTGAGTTTAATTGCATTGCATTAAAGCAGTTTCCTCATGCAACAACCTTATTTAACTTAGATGAAGAAAAGGTTGATAGGGTAGGCGATTGGTATATGTTGCCGCATACCGAAGTCGAGCTTGAAGCAGGTAAACATTTTTATGATTACGAGCAAAAATATATGCCGGGTCGTGCGAAAAAAATTACGCCTGCACGATATAGTGTCGAGGCGCGAAAAAAAATATCGCAGCTATGTGCGAAGGTAAATGACCTTTTAGAGTTCAAAACTATATCACGAATCGATGGGTTTTTACGGCCGAATGGTGAGGTAGTCATCATTGATCCAAATTCCCTTTCGGGCATGGCACCCAATTCATTTTTTTTCCATCAAGCAGCCGAGGCTGGCATGAACCATACCCAGCTTATAAATTATTTAATCACCGCCGAGATGCATAACCATGACATAGCCCCCGCTATAAATGTACCCACTAAGCAGGAAGGGAAAGATATGAAAAAGATACGAGTAGCCGTTTTGTTAGGTGGTGATTCTACTGAGCGAGAAATATCCCTCGAATCAGGACGTAATGTCTGTTATAAACTCTCGCCACAAAAGTATGAAGTCCTCCCAATTTTTATAGATGAAAACATGCAGCTCTATCATCTTTCGGCAAAGCTGCTTATTCAAAACTCAACCAATGAGATCATCACGCAGGTCGCTGATGAAATGAAGATGCGGTGGGCAGATTTACCTTCTCGCTGTGACTTTGTTTTTATTGCGCTGCATGGTGGTAAGGGTGAAGATGGCACGATTCAAGGTGCGTTAGAAATGCTTGGTCTGCCGTATAATGGCTCAAGTGTGCTCGCTAGTGCACTGTCTATGAATAAGTATAAGACGAACGAGTTTCTTAAAAGACATGGTTTTGATGTACCATACTCGACGGTAGTCAATAAAGAAGCCTGGCATGGATGCGTTGATGATGCAGCAAAAGAAACATTAATAACCACCCTTCTAAGTGATACACCCTTTCCGTTTATCATGAAACCCGTTGATGAGGGATGTAGTAGTTTTGTAAGTAAGATAAAAAACATGCAACAGTTTTTGAGCGAGGCTTCACGGTATTTTGATTCGGATAGAGACCATCTGATGATTGAAGAATATATTGATGCCATTGAACTCACTGGTGGAGTGATCGGTAATACCGAGGCACAAGCCCTCCCACCAAGTCAGCCAGCGATGACTAAAGACATTCTCTCAATTGAAGAAAAGTTTTTACCCGGTGCTGGTGAAAATATTACGCCGGCGAACTTGCCTCATGAGACACTTACGTTCGTGATGAGAACACTAGAAAAAGTGTATATGATCATGGGCTTAAAAGGGTATGCGCGTATTGATTGTTTTTATCAAGCAGCTGATAAAAGTCCGAGCAAAAAAGAGCGCGTGATTATGCTTGAGGTAAACAACTTACCGGGCTTAACACCAGCAACCTGTATTTTCCATCAAGCAGCAGAGATTGGGCTTAAGCCAATGGAGTTTATTGACACACTCGTGACACTTGGTTTTGAGCAGCATCGAGGTGTGGTAAAAAATAGTGATATTGTAGTCGAGGAATTAGAAACATTAGTCCGCCAAGAACAGGCAAGTTAATGTTTACTTATCTTCTTCAAATTCTATGTAGGTTTCTTTGACCTCTCTATAGACTTCGATTTCTTTTTCTTCCTCTTGAGAATTTTCTTGCGAAGCAGGCTTTGCCGTTACCTTGGTAACAGGCTTAGTTGCAGACTGAGGAGTTTGTTTCACAATAACAGGTACCCGGACAGGGGTGGCAGGTTTTGCCGGTGCTACCTGTTCCTTGGTGCTTGTATGTGAAAGTAAGAATTTTGGTTGTCGTGGCTTATTATGCGGTGGGGCAAAATACGCTTCTAAATTGGTCATGTATGCAGGTTCATTTTTATACTGCTTAGTGTGTATCTTTGGTCGTACGGTGAGAAGGTTATCATTTTCACTATTAAGCAGTTGCATGTTAATTGGTGTTTTAAATGATCGCTTAGGGATATACATAATCTTCTGTATCGTGCATAGCGGTGGGATCACGAGTGATTCACGCAGATCAACAACATGTGCATCAATATTTTTTTCAACACATTTATTTTTGTAGGTAATAACACCGGTAGTTGAAATAGTTGCCGTACTTGCATACCCGATAAGGTATGCAACGGGATTAAGGCCAATAAGTGGTGTTAAAAAGATGCCCGGCCAGACAAATCCTAAGAAGGCGGGGGTTTGTAGGTGTCCCCGTACATCTTTAATTGATGCAACAAAGAGTGAGAAGTGTTGTGATTTGAGTAGGTAGGAGTTATTGCTTTTATTTTCTATGCATACCTCGATTGGTTGATACCATCGATATAGGCGCTTACGCATGAGAATGCTTGCTTTTGAGGGTAATAACTTGTTGATTGCTATGCTAACGGGAGCTTCTCCGTTACGTGCAGGCTTGATAATAAGTGGTCGAGCGGGCTGCCCGCTTCCTTCATGAGCGTTCATTGCCGTGATGGATAGAAGTAATGCAATTAAATGAAACGAAGAAACGCGTTGTTTAGCAGTCATGTACACCCCTTAGCAGCGTTACAAGATGAGAATAAAGATTTAAGCCGGTTTATTGTACCGCGTCCTACGATATTGTCAATGAGGCCTATGTGCAATGGCCTCAAATAGTAAGTAGATAGCGCATCCTTATTTTGAAAGATGCCCCAGAGCACTGCGTAGGAGCTGGTCAAGCGAAGGATTGTCGCCACTATAGCTCTTCGAGAGCAACTGTATAGTCTTGGTAATTTCTATTTTTGAGTAACCAAGTGAGGTAAGAGCATCGCTCAGTGTATGCCAATTATCAGCAGAAGCACTGCTGGAAAGGCTTACAGCACCACTCGTAATAAGCTTAGTTGCTTTATCTTTGAGGCTGGTGATGATCTGTGCGGCCTTTTTTGCCCCCAGGCCGTTAAGACTACTGAGGATCTTTGCATCTTCACGCTGTACCGCGTCAAGAAATGGTGGTGCTTCCATCTGGGAAAGAATAGAAAGTGCTATTTTAGGGCCTATCTTTGGGCAATCGATGATAAGGAGAAAGACTTCTTTTTCAAGTGTTGAAGTAAAGCCAAACATGCTCGGTCCCTGGTCAGCGTGCCAGTGGAGGTAAGTATAAAACGAGCTTTCTTTACCGACGTGAAAGTTCTCTGGATGCGGCGTTTTAACCGCAAAGCCAATGTTATGTACAAGAAGACAAACCTGATTAGCGGAAGTCTCTTGGATAGTACCGGTTATATAAGAAATCACAGTTCTCCTTTAAGGTGTATCATGAATATTATCGAAGTGAGACCAAAAATCAACATCACTAAAAAGTTTTTTATTTGTAATTTTATTTCAGGAAGTATAGGTTTTCAGGGTGAAATGTTATCATTACAACGAAGCGGTTGTAGGCAAAGATGCTCGTATGCTATGATAAAAAAAGCTCGAAAAGACAGCATTAGGGACAACAGCTAAGTATGTTCAAAGGGGACGAGCACAAAAATGGAGTGTACATTATGAAACAGAGAAAGCACATATTAGGAATAGGCCTCATTATCGGAAGCTTGGCGCTTGGATCAATGCACAGCGCAATGAAATTCACAATTAATGATGGGTTAATAAGTCCAGATCGAAGTATAGCAATAGAAGAACAGGGAGCCACGCAAGGAGATGGAGATTGGGTTACCCTTCAAAAAGCCTTAAGAAATGGGATTGTACAGGTTTTTTCATACGTTGCAGAGCTTGATTTATGTGAGCCACATAAGTCGCCCTCGCAAATGCAAAAATTTGGCAGTGGTTTTTTCATCAGTGAAGATTTTATTGGTGGAGAAGGGTACATCGTTTCTAATTATCATGTCGTAGATAAAGTAAGTTTCTTACAAATTCAAATTCCCGGTTGTGGAAAAGATCGCTTTGATGTTGAGATTGCTGGTGTGAGCCCGCAGCGTGACCTTGCGCTTCTGCGGGTAAAACAGCCTGACCTTGAGAGGATCAAGGAGCAGCTTGGATCGGTCCCCTTTTTAGAATTGGGTGATTCAGATGCAGTAGACAACGGTCAAAAAATATCGGCTCTTGGCTATCCGCTCGGACAACAAAATCTTAAGATTACGCAAGGATGTGTGAGTGGTCGTGAACGGGTACAGATGGGAAAATATGTATCCCTGTGGCAATCATTTATCCAGATTGATGCGGCAATTAACCCGGGTAACTCTGGTGGATGCTCTATCAATAGAAATGGTGAAGTTATTGGTATTAACTCAGCAGCGAGTCTTGGTGCACAAAACGTTGGATGGATTATTCCCATCAACGATGTAAAAGGTGTGCTTAAAGATTTACGAGATACGACTTTTCTTGCTCGACCGTTTTTAGGAGCAGAATTTTCACCAACGAGTGAGGATACGGTTAAGTACTTAGGTAACCCTGATGATGGTGGGTTCTATGTACATAAAATCTATGAAGGAAGCATCTTAGAAAAACAAGGTATTAAGTCAGGTGATGCATTATATAAGTTTACGATAAACAATGGACAGACGTATAACATCGACCGATATGGTGAGCTTGATGTGCCATGGAGTGAAGGAAAAGTTGCCCTTCTCGACATTTCAAACAGGCTTGGATTTGGTGATGATATAACGGCAGTATTTTATCGAAACGGGCAGCCTAAAGAGATATCATTTAAGCTTGAAGAAGAAGAATTCTTACCTATCAGGCAGATCTTCCAAGGATATGATGATATAGACTATGAGATTCTTGGTGGTATGGAAATTACACCATTTTCACTCAACCATCTTGAAGTCTTTTATGATCGTAATCCGTTCTTGGTTAAATATTGTAACCGTGACAATCAATATGACGGGCGCTTGATTCTTACGCATATCTTTCCTAATTCACAAACACAACGGGCACGATGCTTTGAGGAAGGTATGATAATTGACAGTATTAATGGCCAAGAGGTAAGAAACTTAGATCAGTTCCGTGAGGCGGTAAAGAAGAGTGCCGATACTGGTTACATCACCGTAACGACGGACAATAATAGGTTTATGGTGCTTTCGCTTGATAAAGTACTTGATGAAGAAGACTGGTTATCAAACGCGTACATTTATCAGAAATCAAACTTAGTAAATGAATTAACCCGATTACGCACCATACGAAAAGCAGCACAATAAAGAACACCGTGGGGAAGTAGTGTATACTTCCCCACCATAAATAAGCCGTCACTTTACGAGGAGAGTAAGAGTAATGGAGCAGCCTGTTCTGGGGAATTGGCACGAAGTACAAAAGCGTGCCCAAGATACCGTCGTCCAAATATTTGCAAAGATTGCTAACTTTAATTGGTTTGAGCCTTATAAGTCACCAACACAAGCTGAGCATTATGCCAGTGGTTTTTTCATCAACGAGGATGGCTATCTTGTCACTAACTTTCATGTAGTCCATGAAGCAAGTGCGGTCGAAATTCAAATCCCCTCGCTTGGTCGTGAACAATTTGATTGTGAGATTGTGGGTGTGCATCCTACCTATGATATTGCCTTATTGCGACTCAAAGATGCTGACCTTGCCCGGATTCGCGCGCAGCTTGGCAGAGTTCCCTTCTTACCTTTTGGTGATTCAGATAAAGTCTTTCGCACCCAAGAATTAGTAGCACTTGGCTATCCGCTTGCGCAACAGGGGTTAAAAAGCACCCAGGGTATCATCAGTGGTCGGGAAAAGATTAACATGCGCACGTACCTTCAAATTACCGCCCCGCTTAACCCTGGCTCATCAGGCGGGCCAGTACTTGATCAAAAGGGTGAAGTCATTGGCATAAGTTTTGCCGGCGTATTGCAGGCACAAAATGTAGGGTATGTCATCCCTATTAATGAAGTCGTATCAGCTATACGGGATTTATTTACCGTCCCACTTCTGCGAAGGCCGTACCTTGGTGGTATATTTTCAATATCAAATCAAGACATGGTGACCTATCTGGGCAACCCCGGTGAAGGTGGATTTTACATAGCAAAAGTGGCTCCAAATACCTTGCTGGCAAACTCTGGCGTGAAGGAAGGGGACATGATTTATGAGATCAATGGTTTCGAGCTCGATCGCTTTGGTGAGTTGCCGGTGCCGTGGAGTGAAGATAGAATCTCCGTCTTTGATTTATTAAATCGTTTTAAAGTTGGTGATGAGATTAAGCTTCTTATCTATCGAAAGGGGAAGAAGAAAAAGATAAAGTTTACGCTTGCTTTAAGTGAAGTATTACCCATACGGTATGTATATCCAAAGTTTGAAGAAGTATTTTATGAAACGATAGGTGGCTTAGTCGTAATGGAGCTGACGCTGAACCATGTTGAGCTTCTTCTGGAGAAGATTCCTTCATTCATAAATTATCATCGTGCAGACGCGCAGCATATCCCAAAGCTTATCATCACGAATGTGTTACATAACTCACAAGCAGACCGATCACATGCGCTGCAGCCAGGAGATATTCTTGCACAAGTAAATGGAGAGAAGGTACAAGATCTTCAGCAATTTAGACAGGCCGTAGCAAAGAGTAAGGAAACAGGGTTTTTAACACTCTGTACCGGAGAAAACTTGTTTACTGTGCTTTCAGTTGATAAGATATTAGCCGAAGAAGATGTATTAGCGCAGGTACATCATTATCAAAAATCGAGCTTGTTAGACATGCTCAGTTAACAAAGGAACAATGATGAAGAATAGTATGAAATATATGGGTCTAGTCGCTTGTCTTTCTTTCGGTGCACTACAAGCACGGAATTCGAAGATTCCAAGCCTCACTGATTTTGTCAGCATGGTTGGTTCAACGACCGGTCTGTATGGTAGTAGTTCAGGCGAAGTGCTTGAGACTATGAGTTTTTCACCTGACAGTAAGAAGATTCTGGTTGCCTTCGGTCATTTTTGCAAACTCCTTCATGCAGACAGTGGCAAGTTAATAGCCCACATTGCGCACAAAGACGATATCGAATCGGCTTATTTCGCTGCTGATCAAAAGACAATATTAACAGAATCTCGCGATTATAAAGTACGGCTCTCTAATGCCGATGATGGCAGTAATATTGGGTTAATTGAGCATACGGATACTATTTCGGTATGCATGTTTTCCCCTGATAGCAGCAAGGTATTGACCGCCTCATTTGATGGTACGGCAAAGATTTTTGATGTGCGAACGGGGCTAGAAATTGCAACGATTACCCACGAAGATCAAGTGACGATGGCAATGTTTGCACCGAATAGTCAGCTAGTTATCACCGGATCAGTTGATGGGACGGTAAAGATAGTTGATGCAACACTTGGTGAAGTAATCGCAACCGTATCTGATTCACTTTACTTAAGTAATTCCTTAAGTAGTTCTTGAATGGCGGTTGGGTTACCCTTCCCTTTAGTTGCTTTCATCGCTTGACCGACAAAGAACATAAAGAATTGCTGTTTACCAGCTTTATATTTTTCCACCATTTTAGGATTTTGTGCGAGAACTTCACGAACAACCTTTTCAAGGTCCTCACGTGAATCGATCTGTTTAAGATCTTTATCATGGATGATAATCGATGGATATTTGAGCGTTTGCATCATATCGATAAAGACGTCTTGAGCAAGCTTTATATTGATAATACCTTTATCAACAACCATGATGAGTTCGGCAAACATATCTGGGGTTACCCGGCTATCTTTGAGGCTTATTTTATATTCTTTAAGGTAGCCTAAGAGATTACGAAGCATCCAGTTACTTACCTGTTTAGGTTTTTTTGACAGTTTGGTGGTTGCTTCATAGAACGCGGCAAGTTCTGGGGTGCTGACAAGTATGCCAGCTTCATAGCTTGAGAGTTCATATTCTTCTTGGAATCGCTTCGCTTTTGCTTGTGGCAGCTCGGGAATTCGTTTTTTAAGTTTTTCTATCTGTGCTTCGTTGATAATAATGGATGGAATATCAGGCTCGATAAAGTAGCGATAATCTTGTGCCGTTTCTTTACTACGCATGGCTACGGTTTTATGGTTCTTTGTATCCCAGAGTCGGGTTTCTTGACGTACAGTACCGCCATCTTCGATAAGTTCTATTTGCCGTTGAATTTCATAGTTAACGGCTTGGGTAATAAATTTAAATGAGTTGATATTCTTGAGTTCAACGCGTGTCCCCAGTTGTTCTACATCTTTGCGCTTAACTGAAATATTGGTATCAGCGCGAAATGAGCCTTCTTCCATGTTGGCATCACTAATGCCAAGATACTGCACGATTGCACGCATCCGCATAAGATATGCCCGTGTTTCCTCAGCACTTGAGAGATCGGGATAAGTGACCATCTCGAGCAGCGGCGTGCCAGCACGGTTGAGGTCAACATAACTTTCGTCTTTTGTGGCGTGGATATTTTTACCGGCATCTTCTTCCATATGAATACGGAAGATACGAATTTTTTTCTCACTCCCATCAGGCAGGTCGATAGTTACGTATCCCTCACGACAGATTGGCTTTTGATCCTGGGTAATTTGAAAGTTTTTAGGCAGATCGGGATAGAAGTAGTGTTTACGATCAAAGTGTCCGACTGCGGTGATCTTGCACTTAGTGGCAAGGCCGGCAAGGATACCATATTCAACTGCTTTTCGATTGACCACGGGCAACGTGCCAGGATGGCCGGTACATATGGGACAAATATTAGTATTAGGCGGGTCGCCAAACTTGTTAGGACAGCAGCAAAACATTTTTGATTCTGTTTTGAGCTGGGTATGAATTTCAATACCGATGGTGACTTCGTACGCGGGATATTTCGCTAAAATAGGATGGATATTTCCTGACATCTATGTTTCCGTTACTTTTTAGATTCATTGAGTTTGATATCAAAATGAGCGTTAATGAGTTCCTCATCTTTTTCAAGGATCAGCTTACCTTTAATATCTTTTTCTAATGCAAGCAATGAAGTGTATTCACGATTTACTAAGTGATCAAACACATCACTGGGTATGCCAACGGTAATCGGGCCACTGATATGATCTTCTCGAACCCGCTCAGTGAAGTTCTGAAGTAATTGATAACTTAGTGTTGACGGTGATTTTACAAACCCATATGACTCACAAGCATCGCATGGTTTGGTCAGTTGCTGTACTAACGTCTTCCCGGATCGCTTTCTGGTCATTTGAACCAGTCCAAATTCTGAAACCTTGAGGGCAACAGTTTGGAACTTATCGCGTTCGCGCAATGTCTTTTCGAGGAACCGTGAAAGTTTTTGTCTATTAGCAGGGTTAGCCATATCAATGAAATCGATAACGATAAGACCACCGATATTACGTAATCGGAGTTGGGTAACGATTTCTTCTGCGGCTTCGAGGTTAGTTTTGAGAATAGTTTCTTCAAGGTTGGTCTTACCGGTATATCGACCGGTATTCACATCAACAACGGTCATTGCTTCCGTTGATTCAATAATAAGGCTTCCCCCTGATCGTAATGAGACTTTTTTCTGCAAAGCTTCTTCGATCTGGCGATCAATATCGAATCGTTGAAAAAGTGACGGTGGCCCATGATAAAGACGTACTTTATTATTTTGTTCGGGCGTTGTGTTCTTTACGAAACTATAAATATTTTTTTGATCTTCAGCGTTATCGGTAAGAACGAGATCTACATCTTTATCGAGATGGTCTCGCACTACCCGTAATGGCAGTGGAATGTCTTCATGGACTTTCTCACCAGGGGCAGCCGTCTTGAATTTTTTAAGGATTGAGCGCCAAATCATCATTTGTACGGCAATATCCTTACGAATTTCGCGTACATCTTTATCCTCAGCGGTAGTTCTAATAACCGCCCCCATGCCACTAGGGAGGTTGTCGTGGAGAATTTCTTTAAGCCGGGTCCGTTCAGCCCGGTCATCGATTTTCTTTGAAATGCCAATTTGTGGCACATTAGGCATAAGCACGATAAGTCTACCGGGCAGGGTAAAACAGGTCGTAAGCTTGGCGCCTTTACCATATACTGGCTCTTTGCTGACCTGAACGAGGACATCCTCGCCTTCGATGAAAATCTTACTAATATCCATATCCCGCTTGATTCTGCGGTCAATTTGGGCTGTTTCTTCGGGTGTTGCACCGGTACCGTACCCGGGAGTCTTTTCTGCCGCCAAGGCCCGATCGACCTCAGTTATATGCAAAAAACCGGCCTTTTCTTGGCCAATATCGACGAATGCGGTTTGAATGCCAGGTAAGACCTTTGCGATTTTGCCTTTAAAATAGCACCGTTCGAGGTCAATCTTGGATTTGGAGTCAAAATAGATGTCTTGGAGTTTGTCTTCTCGTAAAACCGCCACCCTTGTTTGCCAGGGATTACGGTTTATTAAAATTTTTTTCATCAAAATGTATACCTTATGTCAGATAATTTCTTAGTGTAATAATATAACTTTTAGCCTCTTATAGAGCACTTTCTTAGTCTATTATACCGAATTTTTTGCATAATGAGTAGTGATATTCTCATATGCCTATTTAATAAATCTATAGAAAATTTATGAAATATGTGGTAAATTCCCCAGGGTTGGTGATAAAATACCCGCAGTTGATAGTCAAAAGGTCTAATTTTAAAGTTAGTTGGGAGAATTAACTATGAATAAATGGTTAGGATGCTTAGTTTGTGTTTCACTGGTACTCGGTGGATGCGGCAAGAAGAAAAAAGATAAAAAGAACGATAAGATGGCGCAAGTTGAAATGTATGACGACTCAGCAATTGAAGAGTATGCATTTGATGACAGCGTGCCTACAGTAGAAGAACTTGCTTTCATGGACGAGGATGGAGACTACCTCGAAGATGAAGACATGGCTTTTGCAGAAAATGAGCTTGATGAGCTTGAAGATGAAGCTGATTTACTTGCCCAATGGGAAGGTGATGACTCACAACTAGAATTTACACCAATTCAGTTTGGTTTTGACAGTGACTTGTTAAGTCGTGGTCAAGAAGAAAACCTTGAAAAAGACATCGAGCTTGCACGTCTCGCCGTAGACGAAGGTAACAAAGTAGTGTTAGACACGTTTGCTTGCCAAGTTGGTAACAGCACGTACAACCTTGCTCTTACCCAACGTCGCGCAGAATCACTCAAGAAGAGGTTTATAGCAGCAGGAATTCCAGCAGATAGCATTGAAGCTGTCGGTCGTGGCCAAGAATGTCACCTTGTGTGGTCTGACCAAAGTGAGCGTATTGCTCGCATCCGTGAACTTGCACCAAACAGACGCGCAGAGCTTTCAGTAATCGCAGATACAGAAGTATAAGCGACTACTGGTAAGCGAAAGCTTCTGAAGCAAACGCTTCTAAGAAATATAAAAGGCGGGACTGGTAAAACGGTCCCGTTTTTTTATGCCTTGAGGTCTGTGCGTTCTGCACATTGACATTCGCCAGACTGACAGTCGTCAGACTAACATTCGTTATCATGCCATATCGTTATTACACATAAGCCGTGCCTTGTTGCTAAGGTGTTTCTTTACATGATGATATATGGTCACTCTTATATGAAAAATCTTGTAGGGGTATGGAGGGTATACCTCAGATAATAAACGTTGATGAGAGTAGCATCAGTAATCTCCTTGAAGGGAGATTGTGCAGGGCACGTAAACTATTAGTTGGGTGAAGCGATTATCTTCGTATGATCGTTGCCAGCTTCTTAGGTCCATTGAACGCGAGAGTAAGTGCAAAGCCAAGCGTGTTCATATCTTCCCATCGCCCCCGTCCCGGCACCCGAAATTGTTGATATATGTAGTACAGGCCCCAGGAAAAGGTCTCATCAAGCTTTCCGGTAAGCCCTACTGAGGTATAGTTAGTATCATAATCAAATTCTGCTCGACCATAGCCAAACATGAATTCATTACTGATATACAAGTCCATAGTCTCGGTATCGATAATATTTAAACCTATACGTGCGCGAATGGCATGTCGTGTAGATAAAGAGGCAATCTTTCGCCTAAATACTTTAAGACGGGTAAAAAACTTTGTTGGTCCGATATGAAAGCTATGGTTAATAAAAGCGCCAGCCTGGTATTCGCTCCGCAAGCGTCCTTTTGCACGGATAAGACCGAGACGAATGTTAGGACCAATTTTGGTATTAGGGCCGATATGGTAGATAAAGAATGGTTCAGCATAGGCATAAATAAGATTATCGATACCGTTATCAAACTCGAGCTCGTTTTGAAGAAACAGTGTATATTTTTTACCCAGCCGTTTTTCAATATTAAAGTCATACCACGTTTCTAGTGGCGCCCTGCTTTCAAGAAATGCCGTGCAGACAAGCAGGGTAACTACAATAAAAAATATGTGCTTTGGTATCGTCATGATTCTCCTGTGCTAGATAGCATAGCAAAGAGTAACAGGATGCGAGAACTTTTGTTGTATTAGGCTGACGGGACAATAAAGATTCCACTCTTAAAGGTAGATAAGTCTATGTCTTTAAGGAGTGCGTGTAATGTGCCATACGTTTCGCTTTTGAAAAATATATGGCGTGATTCTATATTTTGGACTTTATACACGGCTGGCTTAACGGGGCCGAGTATCGCAATAGGGATATTATCTTTTTCTTGTGCCTCTGCGAGTAAGTTAAAGAGTGTTTCTGTTTCTTTATCAAGGATGACGGGGTTAGTTGATCTAAGTTCAAGGTGCATAAACTTACAATACGGTGGATAGTTAGCCGCCTTACGAAAGGAAAGTTCTTGTTCATAGAAGTCCAGGTAATCTGTTTCATTGAGATACTTAAAGATGGCATGGTCGCCCATTGTTTGCACTACCACGCAGCTTTCAGGCCCACCACGACCAGCGCGGCCGGAAACTTGGATAAGTTGCTGCAGTGTCGTCTCGCTCGCATTATAGACAGGAAAGTGCAGGTTTAAGTCAGCCCAGAGAATACCGACAAGGGTAACCTTGGGAAAGTGATAGCCTTTAGTAATGGTTTGTGTGCCAATCAAAATATCGATTTCACCTTTATCGAATGCTTCAACGGTATCCTGCCAGGCACGTTTTTTCTTCGTCGTATCAAGATCTGCCCGGGCGATACGTGCGGTGGGAAACATGGTTTGAAGTTTAGTAACAATTTGTTGGGTGCCGATACCTTTGCGAAGAAGGTCCTTACTCTTACAAGTTGGACAGTGTGTCGGCAGTGCCTTTTTATGTGAGCAGTAATGACAGAGTAAGTAGATACCATCATCCTGACTATGAACGGTGAGGCTTACTGAGCACTGGGGACAGGAAAAGATAAAGCTACATTGTTTGCATTTTACAAAGAAGCTATAGCCTCTCCGGTTGAGGTAGATAAGCGCCTGTTCTTTTTTCTCGAGGCATTCTTTGAGTTTGTTTTTGAGGGTATTCGTGATCCAAAACTGTGCTCGCGGCTCTTTTGCGGTAAGCGGTGCAGTAATGACTTTTGGAAATGCCCCAGCAAAACGCTGAGTCAGTTGAAAGAATTTCCATCCTTTTGTTTTGACATTATGAAGTGAGGTAAGGCTTGGCGTAGCAGAGCCAAGAAGGATGGGTATGCCATAGAAGTGGGCGCGCCAGATAGCAAGCTCTTTACTATTGAGCTTGGGATGTTTTTTCTCCGTAAAGCCAGGCTCATGTTCCTCATCGATGATGATAAGACCCAGCTGTGGGATGGGGAGCAGTATCGGCAGGTGCACGCCAAGGATAAGAAGCGGGGTTCCTTTTTTGAGGTCGTCCCATAATGCACGTTTTTCCTTTGCTCCGACTGCGCTATGAAAACCGTATATAGGCGTATCTCGCGGCAATGTTTTGGTGAGTAGACGTTGAAACTGAAGGCTCAAGGTAACTTCGGGGTGAAGGAGTATGATAGATTTACCGGCATTGAGGGCGGCGGTGATGAGTCGTTTATAGACTTCAGTTTTCCCCGAGCCCGTTACGCCATGCAGGAGCGTGGGCGCATAGGAGGAAGTTTCTATATGAGGGGTTACATATGACACGACTGTTTCTTGTGCAGAGGTGAGGGTAATGGATCCGTGCTGGGTACCGGCATCTTTGGCCGTTACATTAGTGTGGGTAGTTTTAGAGCGTGAGAGTAAGAAGCTTCGTATGCGGGTAAAGAAATGAACCGGTTCAAGAAAGTAGTGAGGGGCAATGTGCTCAATAAATGGTTGATGAAGAGGGTCTGGTGGTAGCGCTTCGATACCGTGTAGTTCTTTAACGGTAAAGCTTGTATGCGTTGGTAGCGCACTACTGACGGATAGCACGAGAGCAGAAACTATCTTTTCCTTGAGGGGAACGGAGACAATAACCCCGGCAAGTTTATTGTTCTTGAGCGATGAGGGGACTTTGTACCAAAGTGGTTTAGGAAATCCTTTAAGTAGGCGTACTTGAACATACATGAGGAAAGCTCCTGACTACCGCGTAGATACCTATTTATACATCAACTTTAGTGTAGCGGTATATCTGTTTTTTACTATCCCTCTTGATTGGTAGCAGGGTAGAAGCCGTCGCTTTCTTGTATTTTATGAGCGAAGAAGCTACCATAAAGCACGATATTTTTATCCAATAACATGACGAGATATAGGACGGTATGAATACATCTATTGCAAGTGGAAAGGTTACAAAGAAGGTACTTTCTAATGGGTTAACGGTATTAGTAGTACCGGTACATCATGTCCCCGAAGTTGAAATTGAGCTCTGGTATAACGTGGGTTCAAAGGATGAAAAAAATGGGGAGCGTGGCATGGCTCACCTTATTGAGCACATGATTTTTAAGGGCTCGAAGATCTTTTCTGAAAGTGACCTTAACCTCATTACCCATAAGCTCTCTGGGTATTCTAATGCCTTTACTTCTTATGATTATACTGCCTATGTCTTCCGGTTTCCCAGCAATGCCTGGGAGCATGCCTTATGGATGCTCAGTGAATGCATGCATAATTGTACCTTTAATGAAGAGATGCTTGCCTCTGAAGTTAAGGTAGTGGTGCAGGAACTTAAGATGTACAAGGATGATTATCAAAATGAGATTATGGAGCAGTTATGTGCCTGTATCTTTCCGGAGCATCCGTATCAGCATCCAATTATTGGGTATAAGCAAGATTTATTGAGCTTGAATCGTGATACCTTGTTTGCCTTTTATCAAAAGCACTATCATCCCGCTAATGCAACTTTGGTCATTGTGGGGGATGTAAAAACAGAGGAAGCCTTTAGTGCGGCAGAGAAATATTTTGCAAATCTTAAGACCGGTAGTCCCGTCCAGCGCGATTACTTTTTTGAAGATGATATTTCACAAAAGACAGTGACCATTCACCGCGAGGTAGAGCATCCCTGGAGTTGTTATATCTATAAGATTCCCGGTGTACGTGAACAAAAGTCGCACCTCTATTACATGATTTCATTGCTCCTTGCTGGTGGTAAGAGCGCCGTACTCTATGAAACGTTAGTGAATAAGTTACAGCTCGCAACGGCCGTAGGAAGCTTTACCTATGATTTAATCGAAAAAGATCTGTTCGGTATTGCGGTAACACCAAAGGAACAATCCCTCTTTCCGCAGATCGAAGAAGTCATACAAAATGAGATCGCACTTATCATAGAGAACGGTATTGATAAAGATCAGTTCTCTCGTATCAAGAAAAGAACACAACTTGACTATTTGTCTTTATTGGAAAGTAATGACCATCATGCTTCGGCGTTAGGAAGCTTTTATTTAGCGACGGGAGATGAGCATGCCGTTGAAGAATATGTGGCAAAGATTGCCGCGGCAACAGAGGAAGAATTGTTAGCGGAGATGCAAAAGAGCCTCCGTCCTTCTCTTCAACATAGTGGCTATTTATTACCAGCAGCTGCTGATGAAAAGCCACATTTACAAAAGTTACAGGAAGAATCGGACGCACTTGATGCGAAGATTTTAGCAAGCAAAGTACGCACGCTTCCGGTGGAAGAAGCAGAAGCAGCAGTAAAATTACAAGTGCCTTCACCGGTTGCCTTTAACTATCCAAAGCCTGTTCAATGCACGCTTTCTAATGGGTTAGATGTGCTATGGTATGATGCGCCGCACGTGCCAAAAGTTTCAGTGTTATTGGGATTAAAAGGTGACTTCTTATACGATGAAGATGCACATGCCGGCATTTCATACTTTCACAGCAAGATGCTCCTGGAGGGCACAGAGAAGCATACAGGTAGTGAGTTACATCGGCTTTTAGAGTCACAGGGAATTTACATAGGAAGCAGGTCGGGGCTCATGGTTGCGGAATGTTTACGTGATGACCTCAAAAACACCCTTGAAATGGTGCATGAGATAATTACGACACCATCCTTCCCTGAAAAGGAACTTGAAAAAGTACGTAAAAAAATTCTTATTGAATTGAAAGAATATTGGGATACACCGGTGCAGTTTGTTGAACAACTAGTGCGGGAGTTTATATATCCAAAGCACCCATATAGAAAGGCGATTCGCGGAACGAAAGAAACAGTTTCTGGTATCAATATCGAGATGCTTCGTACCTATCAAGAACGGTTTATGACACCACGCGGAGCGACCATGGTTTTGGTTGGTGATTTAGGCAAGTTTGCAAACACTAAAGAGATAACTTCCCTGCTAGAGAACATTTTCGGAAAATGGACCGGAACAGAAATTGAGGATCTTAAGTTTCCAACGTTGAGTGTTTCGCCGGGAAAACTGATTACGCATGAAATAAATCGTGACCAAGTTGTCCTCGGATTACTGGGACCATCAGTTTCTCGAAAAGATGCTCTATATGATACGATTGCACTGCTTGATGTAGTGCTTACCGGGGGACCAGATAGTGCGATGGCCTCAAGGCTTTTTGCCCTTCGTGAACAGACTGGTTTGTTTTATACAATTGGTGGTTCATTGCTACATAACTCGCTGAAAGAGCCTGGGATGGTCTTTATCAAGACAATCGTTTCACCGGACAAAGTAAAGCAAGCAGAAGAGATTATAAAAAACGCACTCAAAATGATCATCGACAACGGCGTGACTGACGAAGAATTTTCGCAAGCAAAGCATGTCTTGATTAATGCATCAGTAGGGAACTTTGAGAGTGCAGATAAAATGGCACGCACCTTCTTGTTCTTAAAGAAATACAATTTACCTTTTGATTTATTTGACAAAAGGGGAGCACAATTATCTATAATAACTAAAGAGAGTATGTGGGAAGTTGCGAAAAAGTTTTGCAACCCCGAAACACTTTCTGTAATCCGTGTCGGAAGAAGTCACAACGAGAAGTCAGCCTAGTTGATATCAAGTGGTGAATTCGAAATTGGTGTGGGGCGATATTTAAAGGAGAAGTAGAATGGCCGTTCGAAGAAAGAAAGCCGCTGCAAAAAAGACGACAGCTAAGAAAGCTGCGCCTAAGCGTAAAAAGACAGTTAAGAAGGCTGCGCCTAAACGCAGAGTAGCTAAAAAAGCTACTAAGAAAGCTGCGCCTAAGCGTAAGACTGCTAAGAAAGCAACCAAAAAGGCTGCTCCTAAGCGTAAAGTAGCGAAGAAAGCAACTAAAAAGGCTGCTCCTAAGCGTCGTAAGACTGCTAAGAAAGCAACCAAGAAGGCTGCTCCTAAGCGTAAAACTGCTAAGCGTAAAGTAGCGAAGAAAGCAACTAAAAAGGCTGCTCCTAAGCGTCGTAAGACAGCTAAGAAAGCATCCAAGAAGGCTGCTCCTAAGCGTAAAGTAGCCAAAAAAGCTACTAAGAAGGCAGCTCCTAAACGTAAGGCAACTAAGAAAGCAGCTCCTAAGCGTCGTAAGACTGCTAAGAAGTAATAAGCTTTTTTAAGTTCTTATTAAAATAAACAGCGCCTCGTAAGAATTTCCTTACGAGGCGCGTTTTCTTTTATATACAATCTTTAATGGTGAGTACTAGCGACCTGTTGGTTTTGGCTGGTAGTCTTAAGAGGTGTTTCTGCTGGTTTCTGCAGGCCTTCCCACCCTTTAATGGAGAGGGGAAAATGTGTTCTACCGAGTTCAATCATACCTTTAGCATATTGTTGTATTTCCCATTGCGCATGACTGTCTGCCCGAAGAGTGGCAAAGTGAAAAAGCGAAATCAGGTTACAGGTAAAGATAAGTTCGGTGTAAAGGGTGACGGGTAATACGCCGCGTGCAAGTTCTCGACAAACCCCACGATCTAATAATTCTTGATACGTTTTCTTACAGGTTTCTAGGGTCGATTGATACTTTTCATTAATGATATTTTCATCGGCAAGGCTAGCCGGTACCGAGCTTTGTTTATTAACCGGGTCTTGTGTTCGCCATTGTACGGGCATATAAAAATCCAGGGGTAACACCGCGTATCGCCCGCTTAATTCGTTATAACTTACCCCAATACGATGACGCATCCATTGGCGTATGACAAAGATTGGTGCTTTCACCCGGTAGACTAACTGGGTATGTTCAAACGGGCTGGTGTGTTTATTTTTAAGAAGGTAGTTGATGAGTTTGACATCTTTTTCATCGAGCTGCGTCACTCGTTTACCGTATGAAACGCGTGCGGCATT
>SDBT01004018.1_pt1 | contig 25141 bp, 21 predicted proteins | sample 2277101 | NCBI WGS metagenome assembly SDBT01 (sample SAMN10404973, study PRJNA504765) | marine sediment metagenome | isolation source: marine sediment core GS10_PC15, 103 cmbsf | place: Arctic Ocean: Southern Knipovich Ridge | collected 2010 | reverse complement strand
ACCGTATCCCCGGCTCCAGTAACATCGTATACCTCCTGAGCAACAGTGGGAATGTCAATAATGTCTTTATCTTTTTGAAAGAGGGACATCCCTTCTGCTCCTCTAGTGATAAGCAGAGCCTTAAGATTCAATTCTTTCAAAAACCTTTTGCCAATGGAATGAATACTTTCTTCTTCAGTCAGAACTCCTCCCAAGGCAACCCGTGCCTCATTCTTATTAGGGGTGAGGATGGTAGCCCCTCGATAGTCCTTGAAGTGTCCCACCTTGGGATCGACAACTACTCTCTTTTTATGTTTTACTGCCAAGGAAAAGATTTTTTTAAGTACGGAAGAAGCAATTATTCCCTTGCCATAGTCAGATACGACGATAATGTCTACCCGATTGATAAATCTTTCAAGGGCACTTATGAGTCTTTTTCTTGTATGGGAAGCAACGGAATCTGTTTTCTCTTTATCAATACGCACCACCTGCTGGCCATGAGCAATGATTCTTGTCTTCCGGGTAGTGGGACGTGACCTATCAATGATCAATCCTTGGGTGCTTGCTCCGGTATTAGTTAAGGCCTTCTTCAGTCTCTTCCCCAGGAGATCATTCCCTATGGTTCCTACCAAATAGACTTTTCCTCCTAAAGAGTTTATATTCCTTACCACGTTTGCTGCCCCTCCAGGAATAAAGTTTTCTTTTACTACCTTGACCACTGGAACCGGAGCCTCAGGAGAGATACGAGAGACATCCCCCCAGATATACTCATCCATCATGACATCTCCAATGACAAGCACTTTTGCTTCATCAAATCTATTTACGATTTCCGCAAGGCTTTTTCTCATTTAAAGAGTTCCTCTTCCACTAAATGGCAGATAATATGACCTATGGTAATATGAACTTCCTGAATTCGAGGAATATCGTTTGAAGGGACGATTAGGGGAAGGTCCACCAGATTCTTCAATTCTCCCCCTCTCTTCCCAATGAAGCCAATGGTTCTCATCCCAAGTTCTTTTGCCTTCTTCACCCCTTCCAGAATATTGGGTGAATTTCCACTAGTTGAAATGGCGATGGCGATGTCTCCTTTCTTGGCCCAGGCCTCAATTTGCCGAGAAAAGATGGTTTCAAATCCCAGGTCGTTTGTTTGGGCGGTTACTAAGGAGGAGTTGGTAGATAGGGCTAAGGCAGGAAGGGCCTTTCTCTCCTTCTGGAATCGACAGACAAGTTCTGTGGCGATATGTTGAGCATCTGCGGCAGAGCCACCGTTTCCAAAGAGAAGGACTTTTCCTCCCGCCTTAAAGCATTCAATCACCCATTGGCTAGCTTCTGCTATCTCTTCTGCCAGTTCTTTAGCCACCAAATTCTTTACCCTGGCACTTTCCTCCAATTCTCTTATCACTATCTCCTTCACTTCCCTCTCCTTAGACGCGGATTTCTTTGTATTGCTCACTGCATAGGCTTATAAAACACTGATGACCGCAGATGTGATTAGTTTATTGGCTATCGTGTTCGGTTGCGAAGCTCGTTTCGTCTTACGTCCTGCGGTTGCGTCTTTTTACGCAAGACGATTGACGATGCCGGATGCGCTTCGCTGGCATCCGAGAGAGCATAAATATTAAGCATTTACCGTGACGAGTTGCGCAGCCGCAACCGATTACCGATCACCGGATAACCTGATTACCTGTTCACCGTGAAGTAGTATATCATATTTTTAAAATCTTTTCCACTCTATCAAAACCGCCTGGGCAGAGAAGATTCCAGCCCGGGAGATCTTAGCCAAAAGAAGGGTCTTCTCTGTCACAGAGAACCAGGCGGTAGCCTGTCCTTTCCTCGTCGTTTCACCCTCAAGCGTCAGACTCTGGGGAATGAGGATGAGGGCCTGGTGATAACCATCTTTAGTATGAATACGCTCCTCTCCTTTAATCTTGAGAGTGAGGAGATAGTTATGCCTGCCACAGTTTATGGGAACCTTTATTACATCACCAGTCTTAAGGTTTAGGGTGCGCAGGTAATAGTAGACCGATACTGAGTCCTGAACCCTGGGAGGTATCTTTATCTCTTTCCCTTTGCGACAGGCGATGTGCTTCTCCTGATCATAGATAATGACCTCATCCTTTCTATACTTCCCCTCCTCGAGTTGGGCCTCGTACCTGTGAGGATAGAACTCCTTGGTATCCAGATAGGTCTCCAGCCTATCGTTTATTCTATAGAAGAGGCTAAAAAAGGGAGTGGTCTGAGCGGTGACTACTATGTGATAGACTTCATGACCATCGAAATTTATTATTTCTTTTATTTCTAAAGTAGCATGACCGGCAGTAACACCGAAGGCCTTTATGGCGAAGACCATCCTTTCGCCTACTTGAAAAGGAGGATTTGATTTAGTCGGTTCTGAGGAAAGCTTCAATGGTTGGACCAGAGAAAAGATGAGTAGTAAAATAGCGATGGCCGATACTTTTTTGATCATACCTTCTTTCCCCATAGCTGTCTTTCAACTGCAGAAAAAACCTCATCTACCGTTATTAATTTCATACAATCGAGCCTCTTGCATTTATATTTCCAGCATCCCCGGCAAGGTAGCTCTTTTTCTATCACGATATGTCCTTCTCCATAGGGGCCATTCCTTGTAGAATCTGTTGGTCCGATGAGGGCTACCGTAGGAATATTCAGGGCGCAGGCGATGTGTAAGGGGCCCGTCTCTCCACTAATTAATAATCTACATTTGGAGATAAGATAAGCGAGTTCTTTTAGGCTCGTTTTACAGGAGATAATGGGCACATTCTTCATCCTTTTTACTATATTATCAACAAAATTTTTTTCGCCTGGACCCCAAAGAAAGATTGTCTTGGCTTTCAACTTTTCTATCAGTCGATCCGCTAATTCCGCCCATCTTTTCTCTAGCCAAAGCTTGGAAGGCCAGCGAGCTCTCGAATTCAGGGCAATTAAGATATCACTCGAGGTAATTCCTTCTTTTTTTAAAAAATTAGTAACGTATTCTCTATTTTCGTGGGATATCGGAATGATAAATTCTTTTTCTCTAACTTCTATTTCTAAAGGACAAAGGAGGCTTAGATTTTTATTGATGACATGCCTATCTTTCTCTCTTGGAGTAACTCTCTGATTGAGGAATAGATAATTTAGCTCTCGGCTATTTGCTCTACTGAAACCGAGCCTTACCTTAGCTCCGCTTGAGAAGGTCAGAAAGCCACTTCTAAAAAGACCCTGCAGATCGATAGCCAGATCAAACTTTAATGAGCGTATCTTTTTAGCTGTCTTTCTTATCCCCTCGTAGATAATGACTTCGTCCAGATAGGGATGGCCAATAATGATATCGGCTATCTGTTTCTTTACTACCCAGGCGATGTAGCTTTTAGGGAATTTCTTCCTTAAAGCACTTAAAGTAGGTAGGGCATGAACTACATCCCCAATGGAGCTGAGTTTAACAATTAAAATGCGTTTGAAGTCCATATTTCCGTCCATCCGTCAGTCCGTCCATCCGTCTTATTTACCTCTTTAAATACCGGACAAAACCGTCTATTACCTGCCGTGTTTTTTCTACGGGGTAATAATTTCACATCTACGGGGCCTGCTCGCTGTCCACTTCCTTCAGTATCCATTCCGCTGCTTGATATAGATTTTTAGCAACATAGTCTGATTTTACTTTTTTCTTACTCCTCTCCCCATATCCCGTTAAAACCAATATTCCCTTTGCCCCTACATTTCGGGCCAATTCTATATCCTCAACCTTATCTCCGATAACATAGCTCTTCTTCAGGTCTAAATTAAATCTTCTGGCTGCTTTTTCAAGCATCCCGGGTTTGGGCTTTCGGCAGTTACAGTTTTTCTTATATCGGGGAGGACCAAACTCTGGATGATGGGGACAGTAATAAATTCCATCCAGATATGCTACTTTTTCTTTTAATAGTCCTTTAAATTTTCTATTTGTTTTTTTAACCGTTTCCTCCGTAAAGTAGCCCCTGGCAACTCCTGACTGATTAGAAACTACAATGACTGGAATCCTTCTTTCATTCAATAATTTAATTGCTCCTGCTGAACGAGGAATGAGTCTGAGTTTCTGGGGATCTTTGAGATAGCCCATCTCTTCCGTGATGGTTCCATCCCGATCCATAAAGATTGCCATCTTGGCCAATTCTATTCCTGCCCCTTGTATTTGAGATAATTACCCATCATCTCTTTACATAAGTCTGCGACTTTTTTATAACTTTCGCCTCTTAAGTCAATTGAAAAATAATGCCTTGTCTTTTCGATTTTTTCTATGCTATTCTTCCAGTATTCGTCAATATTATTGAGTATCTCTTTTGCTCTACTTATTAATTGAGGAAAGTCTTTGGCTACCAAACAGCCACCGTATTTTTCATAAACAAGCGGGCGGCCAGGAAAAAAATCCAGAACAATAAGTGGTTTTTTCATCAACAATGCTTCCACGCCAACACTGGAGAGATAAGTAAATACAACCTTTGCTCTTTTTAATAGATTGAGCAGGTCTTCATCTTTTTTGACCTCCACTCGCGCTTTTAAATTACTTCCCTCTACCAGAGACTGAACATATTCCATCTCCTTTTTACTTTGCGTAGGATGAAGCTTGATGACCAAGCGCTCATCCTTAAGATGTCGGAGTAGTTTGAACATACTCCTAACCTGGATAAATATATTCCGCTGGGAATAGGAACTGGGAAAATGTAAAGTCCAATCCAAGATTAACAAAAGAAATTCAGAAGTTTTCTGCCCTTCTTCGATCTCAAAGAATTTGTCATAATAGGGATAACCAGTTAGGGCAATTTTCATTTTATCAACCCCATGGTTACTCAGGAACACCTCATCCCCTTGACCATAGACAGCGACTTTGGTAGTCTTTCCCACTTCAACGAAGCAGGCAACTCCATGGAGTAGTTCAAGCGAAGGAAGCCCCTGGCGATTAAAGTAATCTACGGCCAGTGCTTGGGCGCCGGCTACCGACCCTTCCACAAAGAGCAGGCCAAGCTGGTTTCTATTGTCTTCTAAAATAGATAAATTTAGTAGTAGTCTTTTAAATCTTTTGCTGCTTACTCTTAAAAATAATTCCAGTAATTCAGTTGTTAATTTCGCTCTGGCCGCTATCTCTTTTAACCCTTTCTTATAACCTTGCTCTACAGAACGCCATCTTTTTCTGAATCTTCGGCGGTTTCTAAGCCTTAATAAGTGGTATTTAATCCTTCTTTCTTTAAAACGGGGTTGATAACTTTTGGGCTGAGGAAGCAGGAAAATCTTAAAATCTTTCTCCAATTCATAAGGCAACTTTGATTCGATAGAACGCGCACCTAACCATAATATATGGTTAGGCTTTCTGTGACTCCTCTTAAATAGGGAATCAATAGTAATCCAGAACTTTTTTCTTGTTTTCTGCTTCTTCTCCCTTGATTCTATTCCGGGTTTTGTCTGGTAAGAGGTGTTGCGATACAGGTCTTTAACTCTATAGTCTTGCTTAAGCCACTCTAACAGACCTTCTTCCTCAGTGAAGAGAAATAGGCTGGTTTCATTCTCTCTCTTGGCTATTTTGTCTATTACATATCTATATTTATACATTTTAGCTAAGTTTGATTTTGCCCCTCTCTGACGATAATGAAAGAGGCTATAACCCTCAACATTAAGACAATTAAAAAATACGTTCTCAACAACTTCAATTATTTTATTAACGGATTCATCAATCTTCTGATAATCGGATTCATTGAGGATGTCGTCAATAAAAAGGATTCTGTTTCCCCCATAATCCGAAAAGGGTTCTTTAAAGAAAGTAACTACTGTTTTTCCTCTCTTTCCCTTTAAATAGTTTTTTACATTTTTATCCAGATAATCACAGACAATCATTATAAGACCTTGGAATCAATTCTTAAATCTCAACAGTGTTTTGATCTTTTGAGCAAATCTTCTCATTCTACGACGCCAGCGAAAGGCTCTTCTAATCTCCTTCTCTGTCCGGGCTTTAATGTCTTTTAGTTCCTTATCACTAAAATCTGTAAGGTTAACCAACATGGTGTCTTCCATTTCACCATATTGGCTTATCACTTCTTCATCATTGGTAATTAGTCCTTTCTCTTTGGCATAATCCCAGAGCCGAGTACCAGGATAGGGGGTGGTAAAAAAGAAATGTCTCACATCAAGATTCATTCTTTTGATAAAGTTAATGGTTTCTTGGAAAGTTTCTTTGGTCTCTCCCGCCATCCCAATCATAAAGGTGGTACTAAAATGAATCCCGGCCTTTCTGGTGGCATTTATAGCCTTTTCTGCTTGTTCTACTGTAGCCCGCTTATCCATACGATCCAAAATTGTCTGGCTTCCTGATTCCACACCATAATCCAGGTCTATACATCCGGCAGATGCCATGGTTTTAAGTAACTCTTCATCTACTAAATTTACTCGGACGGCGGCACTCCATTTTACATCTAAATTTTCTTCATTGAGTCTGCGGCAAAAATCAAGCACCCTTTTTCTACTTATGGTAAAAAGATCATCCGCAAAATTTATGAAATCTACCTTATACCTTTTCTCTAGTATTTTTATTTCCTCTATAATACTTTCAACTGACCTAAAACGAGGCCTATATCCCTGAAAGCAATGGTAACAATAGACACATCTATAAGGACAACCCCTAATGGTTGAAACGACCATAGGCCTTAGTGGACCAAGTTTGCAGGTTTCTTTTTCGATATATTTATTTACGGGAAATAGGTTCCAGGCAGGATATGGGATACTATCCAGATTTTCTATTAATCTCCTTAGTGGGGTGGAAAAAATTTCTCCGTTTCTCTTAAACCAGATACCATCTACATTTTCTAACTTTTCCTGATTTTGAAGTGCCGCGAATAGTTCCTTAACTGTATTTTCTCCTTCACCAATAACTACAATATCTGCCCCCGTTCTCTCTAAGTAGAGTCTGGGAATGGATGTCGCTCCATTGCCCCCCACAATGATGGGAACCTGATATTGGTTTTTAATTACAAAAGTTAGCCATTTAACATAGGAGTAAACAGTAATCATTCCCGTAATGCCTACCGCCTCAAAGTCATAATCTTTTAACTTTTGCTTAACCGTCTCTTTTGAATATTGGTGGGCGTCGATATCCAACAGCTCAATTTTATGCCCTACTTCTTGCAAAGATCGAGCAATATAACCCAGACCCAAATTAAACATTACACCTCTTACTGGTGGATTTATTAGTAATATTTTCATGCCTTTTCCTTGTATCTAATTAAATTCCAGTTTAAAGGTGTTCCACTTTTTATATTTTCTTTGGCTTTTTTACCCAGTATATCCTTGAAGTGCTTAGAAGGTAAACCATATCCGGATCTTATGGAGCACACATTTTCTCTAATAAAAGATTCTCTTTTTTTGTATCTTTTACTACAAATAGAGAACGTCTGAGAATCTTACTTTTGCTCTTATAGCTTGCCGCTTCTACCAAATAGTCCAGCCGCCATCCACAACTAAATTATGACCAGTAACATAGGCTGAAGCTTCCGAAGCCAGGTAAACCACAGCACCTTTTAAATCGGTGTCTTTACCCATTCTTGCTAAAGGAGTGTGCCAGCAATAATTTTTCACAAATTTTGGTGATTGATTGTTAAAAATTCCTCCGGGACTGATACAATTCGCCCGGATATTATACTTTGCTAAATGGACAGCCAAATATCTGGTCAGGGCTAAAATGCCGGCCTTGCTGATACCGTAGACTTCCGAACTATTTCTGCCAGAATTTGCGTAAATTCTTGGGTCTGGACTTACTATGCCGTATATTGAACTAATATTAACGATATTCCCGGCTTTTTGTTTTATCATTTGTTTAGCCACAATCTGTGAGCACAAAAAAACACCTTTTACATTAACCCTCAACACCTTATCAAACTCAGCCAGTTTTCTTTTTTCAAATGGTGTAAACACTGCAATTCCTGCATTATTAACCAAGATATCTATCCGGCCAAATTCTCCAACTACCTGCTCGACCAATCTTGCTATGGAATTTTTCTGCGTAACGTCTAATTTTAGCCCAATACATCGAGGGCCATTTTTGCTTAATGCCTTTGCTTTTCTTTGGCAGAGCGCCAAATTTAAATCGCCAACAACTACATTTGCCCCAGCTTCTTGAAGGCCCATTGTTATCTGTGTGCCAAGCTGACCCATAGCCCCGGTTACAATTGCTATTTTTCCTTTTAAATCGAATAATTTCCTAATATGCATAACGCACCTCTAAAATCTGTTTACTCTTTTTTGCATGTCTCAACTAAGTCAACTACTCGAGTTAATCCCTTTCCGTCAATTAGGCTTCGGCCCTTTTGGTTCATTTTCAGGCGCTTTTCATAATTACCCACTAAGCTCTTGACCGCCTTTTCAATGGCTGTCTCAGAAGCCTGATCTCCCATTCCCAGATTAATCAAAGCATCTTTTTTCTCAAGCTTTAAGGCAGTCCTAAGCTGATGTTTATATTGACAAAGGACAATGCTGGGTTTACCCATAGACACTGCCTGGAAAAGAGTTAGTCCTCCTGAAACAACTGCTAAGTCGCATTGCGCCAATAGGCTATTAAAATTGGGGCTATCATAGAAAACAACGTATTTTCGCTTGCTTTCTTTAAGCAAAAAATGATTTAGCTGCTCTTTCCTTTCATAACTTCCTCCCACGGCGACAACTATTTTTATTGCTTTATCAAGTTTTGACAGTGCTTTCATCACCTTTAAAGTTAAATTCAAATAATCGTATCCTCCGAAGGATAACAATACACATTTACATTTTTTATTTATCTTTCTTTTATTTACCACTTTCTCAGGAAGAATCAGATAATTTAACCCTTTATAACAAGTATCCCCTTTATCAAAAATGGCATTAATTACGATGTCTGCGTATCGGTTTCCCTTCCCTAAATCATCGAGAGTGACCAAAATAACCCCAGTGTCTTTTATCTTCTGCATGTATTCAATGCCATTGTGTAGTTTATCTACCACAACAGTTTCAGGTTGGAATTTTTTGATACATCCAATAAGAAAATCAAGTTCGTTTTTATCGGGAGAAATTGTACAGACTTTAAAACCTTCCTCTCTAACTTTTCTAACAGTTTCTTCATAATTCTTCATCACAAAGAGTATATCTACATCTTTTTTAGCCGCAAGTTTTTGGGCAAGAAGTAGGCAGCGAACTAGATGGCCAGTGCCAATATGCGGTATGTTTCCTCCGTCTACTCGAAAAAGTATCTTTCGCTTCATTAACTAAATTTCCGGCAAGACAGAATATGCTTTTTAATCAAATTTTATGCCTTTTTTTAGGTAAATTGGTTTTTCGGTTTCGTTAAGCGGGGGGAAAAAGTCATAATCCTCAAAGACTATCACGCCATCCACGCAACTAACGAGTAATTTAGCCCCCGGAAGAATATCTAATATCTTTCCCGGTCCTTGTAACAAATATTGCTTTGAATCGCCTGAGCTTGCTTTCCAAATGACAACTATTTTATTTAAAATCCTTGCTTCTACACCACTGTATGGCTTACAAAATACTCGTATCTGATTAATTATCTTATCAACAGACAAAGACCAATCTATTCGCATCTGCTGACTCGTTAGAGAACCATAATAAGAACCTCTGCCTAACTGTGGTTTTCTAGGCGCCTTTCCTGCTAAAAGCTGATCCACAATTTCTCCAAAGAGCTTCTTGCCAACCTGCATGCATTTATTGTATAATTCAAAACCCGTAAAATGGTTGGGTATCTTTACTTTTTTTTGAACAATTATATCCCCACTATCAATATGTTCATCAACATAGTGAATCGTAACCCCTATCTCTTTCTCGCCGTTTAAGATTGCCCAAGCAGTTGGAACCCTTCCCCTATAATAGGGTAAAAAGGAAGGATGGATGTTAACGACCCCGAGTGGTGCAATTGAGAGCAATTTTTTTGGAAAAATTTTCCGATAATAAAAAGAAAAGATTATGTCGGGTTTGATGCGAGCGATTTCATCAACGTAATCAGCTGAAAGTCGCGGAGACATATCGCATTGAATATGATATCGGTGCGCAATATCTTTAACAGACTTATATCCATAAACCTTATCCAAGGGCAGTTCATAAGTAACTATTCGCGCCAGCTCTACGCCCTTTGCCAGCAATATTTTAATACAATCTACGGCAATCTGCTGACAACCAAAAACAACTGCTTTATATTTCATTTCCATTACACCTTTTATTCGGTAATACGTTTAAGGCTGGTAAATTTCTCTTCAGCCTCTGTGGTTCTTATTTCTTTACTTCCAAGGATTTTTTCTACCTCCCGAATTTCTGAAATCATCTTAACTAAGTCTTCTGGGTCGGCTGACATTTGATGGTCGGGCCCTTGCAAATTCTTATCCAGCGTGAAATGTTTTTCAATAATAGCAGCCCCTGCGCTGACCGCCAGAATCGGAACTTTTATGCCCAAAGTATGGTCCGAATATCCAATCGGACAATCATAATTTTTTTTCAGAGTTTTTATTACATTCAAATTCGCATCTTCCTTTTTGGTAGGATATGCTGAGATACAATGGAGTAAACAATATTTAGTATTATTTCCCGCAAACAGTTCTACTGCTTTATCTACCTCACCTTTATTAGCCATCCCGGTAGAGACAATTAACGGAATTTTTGTCTGGACAACCTTTCTTAATAGTTCAAAGTTAACTATATCAAAAGAGGCAATCTTTATTGCTTTTACTCCAAACTTCACTAACAAATCGACGCTTTCATCGTCAAACGGGGTTGAGAAAAGTATAATTCCTTCTCCTGCTGCTACTTCAAAGAGTTCCTGATGCTCTTCTGTCCCCAATTCACACTTTTTTAACAGTTCATAAATAGGATTATTTTTACTTACTCTTTTTTCTGTTAGATAAGTTTGCATCTTTACCGCATCGGCCCCGCAGTAAGAAGCCTTTTTTATTAGCTCCCTGGCCAGCTTTAAATCTCCTCCATGATTTATCCCTATTTCGGCAATAATGAAAGTTTTTTCTCCTTCTCCAATTTTTCTTTTACCAATTCTCATCCTGGTATCCTTTTCTATGTTAGTTTATCAGTTTTACTTGGGTCTCGAATAATAGTAGTGATGACTTTGCCCTCCAACCAGTTTAGAACGTTTCCGGTTTCCAGTGCTTCTTTGACCACTTCAAGACTTTTACGAAAAACTTCTATTGTCTTCTGCACATCGTCCTCGCTGTGCGAATAGCAAATCATCATCCCTGCCCGGGTCAAAATACCACGCCGGACAATCTCCTGTTGAAATAAAGACTGTAATTGTTTGCCGGTCCATTGTTCAGTCCCACTAAATAAAAAAGCTGGCCAGAAATCTAGTCCAACGCCCTTTACAAAATGGGAAATTCCTAGCTCACTGGCTATGGTATTTAGTCCCTTCCGTAATAATGACCCGATATGGGCCATGTGTTGAATTACTGGTTTTTCTTTAAAAATTTCTATCCCTCTTTTAACTGCTGCCAGAGAAAGCGTCTCTCCACCAAAAGTAAACGAAAAAAAACTATCTTTAAACAACCTCATTATATCTGCTCGGCCGCATAAAATTCCCATCGGCATTCCATTAGCTACACCCTTTCCCAGAGTGGCCAGGTCAGGAACTATCCCGTAATACTCCTGAGCACCACCAATAGCAAGTCGAAAAGCGGTAATTATTTCATCAAAAATCAAGATAGCGCCATTAGCCTGGGTTATCTCCTTTACGGAATTAAGAAATCCCTTTTTAGGTGGTTCAAATTCAACCGGTTCCATAATAACGCAAGCAATTTGTTCAGGATATTGTTTGAATACTTTTTTAAGGGAATTAAGATTGTTATATTGAAATTTTAAAGTTAATTTCTGGGTAGCTTTAGGCACCCCCAAATTCCTCGTTGTTGAGCCTATATACCAATCGTGCCAACCGTGATACCCACAAACGACAACCAAATCACGACCGGTGTACGCTCTGGCAACACGAATTGCACCGGTTGTAGCATCTGAACCATTTTTGGCAAACCTAACCATTTCCGCACAAGGAATCACATTTTGTAACATCTCCGATACTTCTACCTCGATTGGATGTATCAAAGGTAGCGTTATACCCTTCTTCAACTGTTCACAAATCGCCTGGTCTATAGCATCGTAGCAATAGCCTAATGTAATCGGCCCGAGAGCCATGGTGTAATCTATATACTCATTTCCATCCACATCCCAAATATGACTACCTTTCCCTCGTTCAATATATTTTGGAGCAACCCCCTCTACATACTGACTCGGTCCCTTGCTAAATGTTTGAACTCCCATGGGAGTTACTGATATGCCTCTGCGCCAGAGGCTTTCGCTATTCTGAATGTTCAAGGGTTTAGCTTTTTTCACTTTTCCCTCCCGCTTATGTATCCTTTTCAAATGCTTTCTGCCAACCGGTATTACGTCCTATATGAGAATTTATCTTCGGCAATTCAGGATTATTTCTTAGAAACTTGATAATATCATATAGATCAAATTGATCGTTTCTGGAATATAACTCTTTGAATATTATTGTAATTAGAGTTAAGTCTTCAGGATAATCCAGAGTTAATCTATATTGAGACAGATCTTCGTCTAAATTATATCTGCCTACAGAAAATATCTCGGGATTTTGCCAAAAATAAAAAGTAACATGCTCTCTCTGAGAGGGTAAAGTAGCTTCTTTCCATATCTTCTCAAGATTTTTAAAAGAAAATACTTCCACATCCATGCCATCGGGAAAAGTGGTCGGCTCAAGTGTATTTGCTACATAATCATACTCTTTATCCAAATAATATCGAACAACACTATCAATTATCTCCGGATCTATTAACGGACAATCAGCAGTAATTCTCACAATCGGGTCAGCGTTAAATTTCTTTGCAGTCTGGTAATACCTATCTAATACATCCTCTTCGCTCCCAGCGTAATTCTTGATTCCATTTTCCTCAGCAAATTTCAGGATGGGTCGGTCAATTTCGTTTTTAGTGGTAGCAATAATTATTTCATTAATTAACTTTGCCTTCTTTATTCTATTAATTAAATGCCACAATATGGGTTTACCAAGGACTTCTTTTAGTACTTTTCCTGGGAGCCGAGTCGAGCCCATTCTGGCTTGAATTATTGCGGAAATCACCATACCTCATTTCCGGCTTGGATAAGTAATTCCAAGCAGTATTCCATCAATATAATTTCCATCTGAAGAGAAGTGTTTTTTTCTTCTACCTTCTACTAAAAATCCAGCTTTTTGAAATGCCTTTATTGAACCGATGTTGTTAGCATAGGCACCTGCAGTTAACTTATGAAGGTTTAGAGTATTGAAAGCATAACTCACAACCAATTTGATTGCTTCAGTAGCATAGCCCTTTCCCCAAAATGATTTTTCTCCAATAACTATTCCTACATCTGCGAACTTGTGGATTCGGTTGATTGGTCCTATTTTAATGTTCCCAATATGTTTATTCTCATCCTTTGAGATTATAGCAAAAAAGACGTAGTCCGGGTTTTTTAAAATTTTACCCACATAGTCTTTTAACTTTTTTATCGACCATTTTTCGAAACGGCTCTCTAAATATTGGGTAATCTCAGTATCATTCATCCAATTACAATACTTCTTATTCACATCTGAGATTTGAATCTCTCTTAAGTAAACATGTTCGCCTTCAATAAACAGATTACTCTTTTTATTTTTTCTCATTTGGTAGTATTCCACAAATCTTGATCCCACAATTTTTTGCCAGATTTTACTCTGTTTGGATCGAAAACATGGGGAGGCGTAATATGTTTAAGGGCTATATCCATAAATTCTTTTTCAGTAATTCCGAGTATATCTAAAAACCAATCCATACTTGCTGGCCTTTTACCATCACATTCTTCAGCAAGTTTTAACCCTTCTTCACGCGAAAGCCTCTGATCTCTGATATCGATACTTACCAGGTGTGCTGTTCGCCCAAAACCCTTTTTTATAAATAAAAGATAATCTCTCATACCATAGAGCATACATTCAATCTTCGGATAGCCATAACTCTCAGGAATTCCTTCCACAATATCCCACTGCCAACCCAATTCTTTCCTTATAATCTCTGCTTGTCTTTTGGCATCCCAGGGAATGTAACTTCCCAGGCATACCGAACGACAATTAATGGCTTTTAAATCTTTTAAGGAAGGATATCTAAAAGGCTCCAGATCCCTCTTTGTTACAGAACCCCTTAAGAATTTAAACATATCATCGGCCGTAATTCCCAAATTTATCTTAAGCATTTTAAATCTTTCCTCATCCACTTCTTCTGGCTGGTCATAACTATAATAAGAAGTATATTCTGCACTTGGCTCTCCCCAAAATATTAAAGGGATATTAAATTTAACAGCAAGCTGCATGGGATAAGCAAAAACGCCGGTGTGGCAATGCCAACAAAAATCACCTTTGCGCTTTAAAGATTCCAACATAAGTTTTTTAACGACCTTCCAATTAGGCCTAAAGGTCAAAATATCAACCCCCAGTTTCTTAACCGTTTTTACTCTATTTTCTAATATCCTCGGTCTGAAAAATCCATGGTCGAAACTAACTACTAATGGTTTGAGGCCATATTTTTTAACTAAGGTGTAAAGAGTAAAGGTGCTATCTTTGCCTCCGCTAAAGGGAACTATACAATCATATGAATATCGCCCTTTATATTGCTCAATAAGTTCGATTAATTCTTTGTCTCTCGCCTCCCAATCAATCTTCTGTTTCAATTTAGCTTGGCGACACGCATTACATACTCCTTCTTCATCAAATACGATTGACTGTTGAGTCTCAGACATAATACACCTTGTGCATCTTCTTAACTGATTACCCATTTGTCTACCCCCCTTTTTTAAACGCTAAAGTTTACTTCTTACAGTGTAGAGCTATTTTCAAAGTCTTTAAGCCAGAAGTAAGGTTGTTAAAAGTATTGGTCTGTTTTCTACCTGATTCAAAAAATATTTTATTTTCTCAAGATACATCTGGCCTATACTTCCTAAGCATCAGTTTGGTAAAGGCCTTATCGAAAGAGTCAGTACCTCCCGTAATTAAGACACTTTTGCCCTGGAATAATTTTCTCATCTTAATCAACTTCTTATTTTCTTCTATCAATCAATTCCCCTAAAATCTTAATCATCTTCTCCATAGAGTGGCGCCAGGTATAATGGGAATAGACCCATTCTTGACCAGTCCGAGCAATTTTTTCTCGCTTCTCTGATTTAGCCAGATAATATCTAATTAAATTGACACATTCTGCATATCTATTGGACCAGGGATATTTCTTTCTTGTATTATACCATACTAAATGTTTTTTGTCGGTAAACCATCTCTCCAGCCGAGGAGTGTAAGAGGTAATGTGAAATCCTCTACAGGCTAAGGTTAAAAAAGTTCGATTAGAAAAATAGTCAGGAACGGTATTATTATCATTTAGACCAAAGATAATCTTAGCGCCAGAACAAACCTTAGCGAACTCCTCTGGCTCTACCCACCCCCTTTGAGCCAGAAAGTCCTTTGGCCAACCCTTTCCCCAGACTTTAAGATTGAAACTGGTTTTCATAACCTTTCTTAAAAGATTTTCTCTTCCTGCCTTACCCACTCCAATGAAAGCCACCCCACACTGATACTCTAAGGGGCTTTCCACAAAATTCTTTAATATTTTTTCTGGGAATCCCTTTACTTCCACCTCTGGCAGGAATTATAGCTACAAGATTCATCCTAGCTGTTTAATATTTGGTATATCCTTACATATTTGATGTCCTCTTTAGGCATCTTTGGGAATGAGACAGGAGTATAATTATTTCTATCCCTCATATACCCAAGAGATCTCCCTACTATCAATTTGTTTAATTGTTGGTGAGAAGCTAAAGTGTTGCACACATTTCAATAAAAAAGATCTGATGAAATTTGTAATTGGATTAGAAAATTCAAGCAGACGTATAAAAGGAAAAGTCCATTCAGGAAATTTAATGTACAAATTAAAGGTGTTATAGAGGCCCTCGATTTCTTTTTTACTCATATCTTTTATTTCCACAGTCGATACATTTCCAATACTAACTTTAATTTTACCAGGGTCAATTAATCCTTGTTTTATCAAGGAGTTGGTAAGTTTATTGTCGGGGAAGGGAATAAATATCGAAAGGATTGCTGAATCAGGTTTGGCCAATCTACTAAGTCTAATTGTCTTAAATATGTGTTTTCTATCCATACCAGGTATACCGATCATATTATACGTGCTCACATGTATTCCGTACTTTTGCAAATAGGTTATCGCTTCTATTATTTTTTTATTTGACATTTTTCTATCGAGCACTCGCTCTCTGTATTCTTCCACTCCCGACTCCACACCAATACTTACATGAACACAACCCATAATACTCAATAACTCAGCTGTTCTTTCATCGATTGTTGTAGGATGTACTAGTGCAATAAACGGTAAGTTTACTTCCTTTCTATAAAGATAGGCTAATTTTTCAAGAGTTCTCTTTGGCATTGCTGTAAAAGTTCCATCTATAAAATAAAACATCTCAAGATTATACTTTTCCTTCAACTCCTTATATTCTTTTACTGCTCTAGCAGGAGTCTTATGCCTTACATAATTCATTTGCCCATCATCATAGTAGGCTTTTTTAATCGAACCTGAGCCACAATATGTACAATTAAATGGGCATCCCCTATTGAACTCTACGTGCCCCATCCTATAAGCCCGGCCATTAAATAACCCATAAATCTGTATTGGATCATAAGAATCCCAATTGGGAGTTGATAGAGTGTCCAGATTCGTGAGTAGAGATATGCCATTTTTCACTATCTTCCCATTCCCTTGCTTTATCCACAAACCTTTAATGTTAGAAATATCCTCTCCACAATCTAATCTAGAGCAAACTTTTTTAATTACATTCTCGCCTTCACCATAACATACCATATCAATATATGGTTCCCTAAGTGACTTTTCTGGATTTATGCAGGGTTGTGGACCACCAGCTATAATCTTTATGTTAGGAAAATCGGTTTTGAAAGACTTTAAAAGAGATCTTTGTATATGGGTGTGGGTCTCATAATAAGTAAAGGCAACGATATCTGGTTTAAATTCCTCTACTTTCTTTTTTAAATCTGAGTATGCTGAACTTTTTTTAGGCTTAATTTTTAAATTTTTTACTAGTCTGCATGCTTCATCGTTAGTATTAAAATCGCATTTATCAGCAAACTCCGGGTAGAAGGAAGTATCAAACAAAGCAGTTTTATGTCCTTCATTTTTAAGAATAGACTCTAAGATAGATTGCGATAATAATGTCCGTGGGCGAAATTCTCTATTAAAGTATATAAATAAAACTTTCATTTTTATTAAATTCTACCCATCTGTATCTTTCATTTTGCAGCATATAATAACATTCTTTTGTAGCATATAAATTATTTGTGGCTTCAACTCCTCTAAATACGAATGGCTTTGGTTTATTTCCTATTTTTTATTATTAGCTCTTCAGATTCACCTTACAAAAGCCATACCAATTCGAATGCCATCGGTAGGTGATGAGTTGGTGGCGTCAAAATAAGGGCAACATTATAATTTTTGGATAAGAGAGTATCTTTAAAGTCCCTAAAGGTTTCTTTTACTTTAAAGTTCTTCTTGACATAATCTAAATTTTCATCGGTGTAATCAAGGGCGGCACTTTTGTGACACCCTATCTTCTATTAATTAATTCTTCCAGAATCTTGATCATCTTCTCCATAGAGTGGCGCCAGGTGTAATGAGAATAAACCCATTCCTGACCAGCCCGGGCAATCCTTTCTCGCTCCTTTGGTTTATCCAGATAATATTTAATGAGATTGATACACTCCTGATATCTATTGGACCAGGGATATTCCTTTCTTGCATTATACCAGACAAGATGCTTTCTATTAGTGAACCACCTCTCTAATCTAGGGGTATAGGGGGTGATGTGGAATCCCCGACAGGCCAAGGTCAAGAATGTCCTATCTGAGAAGTAATCCGGAATGGTGTTATTGTCGTTTAATCCTAAGACAAGTTTAGCACCAGAACATACCTTAGCAAACTCCTCTGGTTCTACCCATTCCTTTTGAACAGGAAAGCTTTTCGGCCAATCCCTTCCCCAGATTTTCAAATCGAAACCGGCCTTCGTAACCTTTTTTAAAAGACTTCCTCTTCCTGCTTTGCCTACTCCAATAAAAGCCACTTCACATTGATACTCTGCAGAATCTGTGGGAAGATATCTGTGTACCTCCGGATCACATCCCTCCCAGAGATGAAAGACATTCTTAACTCCTAAACGCTTATATTTTTCTATTAGTCCCCCAGCAGTAATAAAAAAAGAGTCAGATACTTTTGCTAAACGCACTATCCAGCCTTTAACGGGGGAATCCATATAACGAAAAGAAACATGACAGGTCTTTTTAATTTCCCCTAGGGTTTCTAGAAAAATTCCGTCACCCTTTATTAAAAGGAATACATCTGGTCTTTTTTCTTCCACCAGATTAATCATCTCTTGTTGCGTTCTTTCGTTGCCGTATTTCTTCCGTTCTTTACGATAATCAAAAGGTATTATCTCATGACCTAATTCTTCTAGGGTCTTTTTCATAAAAGAAACGGTAGAAGAAGGTTTCTCTAAGGAACCAGCCAAGATAATCTTCATTTTACATTGATTATTTATCATAGTATTCCCTGGCTACTTTGGTGTAAACCTTTATGGTTTCATTAGCCATCTTCTCCCAGCTGAATAGTTTTGCCCTTCCAAGACTTTTTTGAGCATATTCTTTCCGTAACTTACTATCCTCTAATAGGATAGCTATTTTCTCAAAGATATCATCTCCATCCCAGGGATCAAAGAATAATCCAGCATCCCCAACTATCTCAGGAAAGGCACCAGTCCGGGAAGTAACTACCGGGCAGCCACTGGCCATGGCCTCCAGATTAGGCATCCCAAAACCTCCCAATAAATCAGCACAAATATAGATATCTGCTGCGTTATAATAGAGGTTAGGGAAGTCTTTTATAAGCCCCAGCCTTAACACTTTATCTTCTAAACCCAGCCTACTTATCAAATCAGTTATTTCTTCAGAAGTCAACCCCACCCTAATAAGTATGAGGTTTTTTAACCTCTTTTGTAAGCGATGAAACACTCTGATTAATCTCTCTATATTTTTATTCTCATTCTCTGTGCCTACATTAAGTAAGATTTTCTTATCTAACGGTAAGTTCAAGGCTTTTCTTGCTTCTTCCTTATTTCTCCCTCTATATATTTCGTGATTAACCCCAAGGTAAATGACTTTTATCTTCTCTGGATTAATATCTAATATCTCAATCAGATCATTCCTTGTGCTCTGGGAGATAGCAATAATCTGTTCTGCTTCCTTAAAGAATTGAAAAGACCTTCTTACTGCTTCAAGATGGGTACCAGAATAGAGACCGCCCTTTAAAGGAACAAGGTCTATAGCCGTCGCTATCGCCGGCCTTCTATATCTAATCAGGCCCAAGAAGACATGGCTCTGAAAATGATAGAGGTCATAGCGAGGTATCTTGTAAAGTAACTGTCTGTCCCTCAAGTGCTTGGTGCGATAGGTTATTATTCTTGTAGGAGGAATATCCCATCTGATCTTGCGGCTCTCCCTCAGCCGAATACACATCACCTCTTCTATATTATTCAAATTATCCTTTAAATTCCAGAATAACTCCCGGGTAATAACTCCTCCAGGACAACCCGGAGGTCCATCCCTGATAATTCCAATCTTTAGATTATTTAATCCCTTTGCCATTAAGAATTTTTCAATACGGTTTCAATTAAATGTCTTGCCCGATGGCAATAGGTATGCTTTTTCCAGACTTCTTCCCGGCCTTTCTGGGCAATTGCTTTTCTCTCTTCGGGCTGCGCTAAATAATAGTGGGCCTTTTTCCTTAAATCTTCATAATCATTGTAGATAATAAGATGCTCTTTATCGATGAATAATTCTTCTAAACCATTATTAATTCGGTCCGTTAGGAGTAGACAGCCACAGGAAAGGGCCTCAAATACTCGCATATTGAGATCCCCTTTAAGTGATTTATTGAAGACCATTTTTGACTGACTATAGATCCTGGCCATATCGTGAAGATATCTTTGACCAACAAACATATTAAACTCTTTCTGAAGATTTAAGATGATTTTCTTGCGCGGAGAATCTGGTCCGAGACCTCCTACAAAACAGAGATCATATTTTAAAGAAAGATCGTGCTGCTTATGAATTTCTGGATCACAGGCTAAAGGCAACCAATAGACATTCTTACAGCCTTTTTCTCTATACTTGGGAACATAATCCTTTTGGGCCACGAAGAGAAAATCATAATCCTGAACCCGCGTCTTCTTAATATGCTTATCGAACTTGAGGTGACTATCAATGGCCCAATAGGCAGCAGGAGCATCAAGAGAATTAAAATCAAATCTTTGGCGTACCGGATCAATAACGAGAATTAAATCAAAATTAACAAATTGAGAACTCATTTTGGAATGATATTTCTTCTTTAATAGTTTGTTTATTTTCTTTGGGTAAACTTTGGATTCAATAGGATACCAGGGATTAATCCCAATGGAAATCACATTATGCTCCTTTTGTAAAGCGCACTCAAGGTACCTGGCCGTAGTATGATAAGTCTCATCCCGAATTAAAAGAATCCAGAGGGATTTAATCTTCATAAGACTTCTTCTCCCTAAATAAATTTAGGATACTGTAATCAGAAAAGACGCTTTCTTCTTTTACTATTCTTCTTCGCAATAATGCTTCTTTCAGTTGCTTTAAAGCTAAGAAAAAGGCCTTGATCCACATCACTCTCCCAGAAACCAACTTATTCAGCAGAAAGAAAGGAAGAAACAGTAGATGCTGTAGAATAAGAGAGTGATCGGTAATATTCTTCCAGATGAAAAGATAATAGTTTCTCTTTCTGACTAAAGAGGCCGGTCTTCTACCAAAATGGGTAGTAATGGTTTGGCTACACCTGTGGTGAACAATAGTTCTCGGTTCATAGATAATCCTCCATCCTCTCTTCCAGGCTCGATAAGAAAGATCGGTGTCTTCATAATAGAACGGGTAATATAATCTGTCAAAACCACTCAAAGAAAGAAATTTTTCTTTGTTAAAGGTGGCTCCTCCTCCAGGAGCAGTTAAGCTGAGATGGCAACCCTCCTTCATTTCAGCATCATCCGTATCATGCCAGAAACCTCTCCTAAATTCTGCCCAAGAAGATGTGCTGGTCTTAATTTTCTTACGGAAGATATCTTCTGTAATCATTTTAGGAGTAACAGCGAAGACCTCCTCATCGTCAAAATGGGGGAGAATAAAGGAAAAGTAATTTTTCTCGATAGCCATGTCATTATTCAAAAGAACAACGATCTCATTCTTGCTTTGTAAGACAGCGATATTATTTGCTTCCCCAAATCCTTTATTCTCTTTTAGTTCTATCAATTTTATCTGAGGATAGTTCTTCTTAATAAATTCCTGGCTTCCATCTGAACTGGCATCATCGACCACAATTAACTCATGATTCCCACCACCATACTTGATAGCCTTGATTACACTAGGCAGATTCTCTTTCAGTAGATTCTTGCCATTCCAGTTGGAGATGATGATACTAGCCTTCTTCATTAATTATTCCTTTAATCCTTCTTGCCATTTCCTGCCAGTTTAATTCCTTTTCTACTCTTTCCCTTCCCTTTTTTCCTAACTTTCGGGTAAGTTCAAAATTGGTGAGCAATTTAACCAAGGCCTCTGCAATCTGGTTGATGTCCAGAGGGTCTACCAGGAGACCGGTTTCCCCATCGATGACAGCATCTGGAACTCCTCCACTTCTTCCCCCGATAACTGGTTTCTCGCAGGCATTAGCCTCTAAATAGGCAATGCCGAAGCCCTCAACATCTCCCCTTCCCTTTATTTCATAACTGGGCATAATAAATACATCGCAAGCCGCATAATATAAAGGAAGTTCTTCTCCGGTTATTTCTCCAGTAAAGATTACTTTATCTTTCAATTTGAGATCCTTTACCGCCCCCTTTAATTTTTCTTCTTCCTCTCCTTTGCCAACAATTAAGTAAATAAGATTAGGAACCTTTTCTAAAACTTGAGGAAGGGCCTTCAGAACATTTTGATGGCCTTTTCTCTTAACCAGATGGGAAACAGTTAAAACAACCTTCTTATTCCCTAAATTATACTTCTTCTTCACGGAAGAGGGATCGAGCCCGGGATTAAACTTGACTGGATCTACCCCAGGATGAATAACTACAATCTTTCTTGCCGGGATGCCAATCTCAATTAATTTCTCCTTTGTGAAGTTACTTATCGTGATAACTTTCTTAGCCCTTTCGAAGTTCTTCTGGATCGATCTCTTTCTCTCGGAAAGGAGGATCTCCCCTCCGTAGACGATAATATCATATGGAATTTTGAAAAAGGTGTTTGCCCAAGAGGCTAAGTGGGCATAATTCGCCCGATGGGCAACCAAAATCTTTTCTATCCTCTCCCTTCTTAAAGTGGAAAAGAAGGTGAAATAGAGACTAATCTTCTTCCTTTCCCTGATTATCTTGAAGTTCTGCTTTTTATCAAACTCTAAATTCCCTTTTACTCCCGGTGCTAAGACGATTACCTCTTCACCTAAGAAAGTAAGATTCTTTGCCAACTCATAGCAGTAGGTTTGAATTCCTCCCACCTTCGGTGGAAAGTCATTGGTTGCTAACAAGATTCTCATTCTTAAAGTTTCCTTTTCTTACACGGTATACTACACGATAGATGATAACCAGAAACAAAAATAATGCGGTAATCAAACTAATATATGTCCCCACCTTAAAAGAAAGCGGCTCATAGCTAAAGATAATATCGTGCTTTCCTGGATTAAGGTAAATCGCTCTTAAGATGTAATCTGCCTGATAAATCTTTTCCTCTTTTCCGTCCACGTAGGCCTTCCAGCCGGGATAGTATATCTCACTTAGCACTAAGAAGCCTTCCTTTCTCAAATCTGCCTTTAATCGGAAACTATTGGGTGAATAATCTACAAACTCCACATGAGACTCATCGAGAACTGGAAAATCCTCACTCATTCGAACCGGTGGCTCTTCTTCCAGGATAACACAATCCCAAGGATTAAAATGAGGGTCAGTTAATTCCTCAAATATTTTATCTCTTTCTTTGATAATTTTTGCCTTGTAGACAATGAAAGCCCGAGGAAGAACTTCTTTATTCTCATATACCTTAAGATCCTCATCCCAAACTAATCTAAACTTTTCACTTTCTATTTTCTCTGCGCTTAAAAGATATTTTGTATTTAGTAAGTTAACCAAACTTGAATTATAATTTGTAAGATGTATAGAGGAACTAACCATATGTGAAGGAGGTTTTTTATTAATAATGTTTACGAACTCTAGATAACGTTTCAAAATGTAAGGGTGGTATCCATTCAGACTTGAAATCCTATGTATCTCTCCCATATTTTCATAGAACCCGGTATTCTCCAGAGGCAGGACACGATATAAACCTTTATCCTTTTCCAGAAATTGAAGAGCACTATTTTTATTCAGGTACTGATCGGTATCTACCGGGGTAACAAATCTCATACCAAATATTCCTAAATCAAGCAATATTAACCCCAGTATACCTACCTTTAATACCTTAGGAGTAATCTTTTCCTTTGCTCTCAAAATGAAGAGTGCTGTGCTTCCGATTAAAAAGGCAACCAGGATATAAAAACCCCTTACTATGAGGGAATAGGCGCCATACATCTGCTCACGATAATAGTCAACGGTGTGATGAAGTGAAGAATGATAGTATTTCACAATCATTCTCTCCCCAAAAGAAAGAAGGGGTGTCCTTCCTAAACGAAAGAAGAACAAGGTAATAATACTAAGGATACAGACTATGATTAAAAACCGGTTGAGTTTGAACAGTTTCCTTTTAGCAACTGGGGAAATCCTGTTCAATATAAAGTGGGTACCAAATCCAGCTAGAAGGGCTATGGAGAATTGATAAAGAATCATAATCCGTCCAGGACATCTAAGTTGGTTAAATAAAGGAAAATAGTAATAAAGTAACCTGTAAAGAGGAGAATTTCTCCCTAGGGCTAAGAAAAAGGCAAGAACAGCTAAGGTAACGAGAAATGGAACATATCTATTCTTTTTAAATAAAACTATACTTGCAACTAAGGCTAAAAATAAAGGCAAAATCCCTATATAACTACATATTTCCCAATAATACCATTCTCCCCAGTAGCTATTGCCATAGAGAGGATTGCCAAAAAAATCAGGCACCAAAAGGGCAATTATATTCTGAGGAGGAAAGGAGTAGGCAGTAGCAAGCTTCCAACCCATCCCTCCAGCACGATGAATTAGGGTTGAAATCTCATAATTGGGTAGAATATATATAGCACCCAAAGAAAAACCAACAATTGTGGCAAAGATAAAAAGAAAAAAGATTCTAAATAGTTCTCGATAACTATGCTCCTTTTTGAATACGGTAACGAACCTAAAAATAAGGTATAAAAACAGTGACCCATAAATGTAGATGGTATATTGAATGGCTCCTATATAACAGCTAAACATCTCCAGTCCAATTATTCCTCCTAAAAATAAAGCCAGAGTAAAAGTTCTTTTTTTAATTAGTCTTTCAAAAAGAAGAAAGATGAGAGGTAACCAGACTAAAGAAGAAACAACACCCAGATGGCCGGTATAAATATGAGTAACAAAGAATCCGCAGAACATAAAGGTTACTGCAGAGACTAAAGAACTATACCTATCTAATCCCCATTCCTTAGCAAGTAAATACATAAAGAATCCAGCCAGAAAGAAATGAACTAACACCATATAATTAAAGGCCATAGAAATGGGAAGCAAGAACAAGAGATAACTTAGCGGGTAAGCGACAAAATAGAATATTTCCGGGGCATTGGATATCCCACTATAGATATAGGGATTCCATAAAGGAAGGGGGTGACCAAATTTTAATTCTTGGAGAATAAATTTAGTAAGATGAAAATGATGAACTAAATCACCACCTACAATCAAAGAATTCTTAGCCAGAAAAACCTCATGAAAAAATACAAACACCAAAGCTAAAAGAAATAGTACGGGAAATATATTACAGATTCTTTCTCCATCAGTTTTTTCATTTCTCACGATA
>SDBT01004017.1_pt1 | contig 25150 bp, 27 predicted proteins | sample 2277101 | NCBI WGS metagenome assembly SDBT01 (sample SAMN10404973, study PRJNA504765) | marine sediment metagenome | isolation source: marine sediment core GS10_PC15, 103 cmbsf | place: Arctic Ocean: Southern Knipovich Ridge | collected 2010 | reverse complement strand
TTAAGGCTGATGTTTCTGATTTGGATAAAGAGATGGTTGTATATACAATAGAATTTGGAGATGGTGAAAAGGCCAGCAACCAACCATATGTTATACATGATTACAAGACAAACGGAACATTTACTGTAACTATTACTGCAAGAGATACAGCAGGAGGAATAACTACTTTTTCAAAAGAAGTTACAATAGAACAGCAAAAGATGATAGAAGGGCCTAAAGATAAAATAACAGAAGAAGGAGTAACAGTAACAACAAAAAAAGGCTTTTTCAGAAAAATAATAGATTTCTTTAAGGGATTGTTTTAGGAGAAATTATCAAAATAATGTCTTTAGTTTTTTGTTTCATTTTTTCCCCAAATACTTAATTTGACTGGTTGCCTCACTTCAATATTCGTAAGCTTCTAACTACACTATAACAGGTTTCCTCATAGTTTTTGAAATCTTCAGATTCTACTGTGCAAGTTACTAACCATACAACCTTATCCTTAATCGTGTAAAGATGTAAGTAACGAAATGTACCAAAATCAGGGTCATAGTCCTCTGAATCTATAATTACTGATTCCCTTCCATCAACAGTTGTTTTAACCCTAGAAAATTCATGATATTTCTGTGTATGCTCTCTACTAAACTGAGATTCCATCTCAACTATTTCATCAAGCTCCCAATAGTCAGCTGACCGTGGAACTACAACAATATTTACATTTGGGTGATATCCTTCATCGATTGGCAATCCTCCAAAAAACAACGCCTGTGCCTCTTCTAATGTAACTTCTGGGTCTAAACTCTGAACCCACTCTTTTGACTCTTCAAACAACTCTTCCATGATTGAAGTCACAGGCTCCCAATCTTGAGGATAGGAAATACTGAAAAAACCTTCACTGATATAGGTAGAATAATGAGAAGGAATTTTTGGTTCAAGTGTTCTTATAAGTATTGGTTTAGGTGTTGTTGTAGGTGTTAGTGTTGAATTACATCCATTAATTAAAACTATTAAAATTAAACTTATGATTAAAATTATTTTTTTCATTTTTATTTTCCTTTCCTCCTTTTATTCTTTAATTTTAATTTCCTATCTTTTAACTTCTTATTTAAATTTAATATAATTCCTATTATTGATATAACAATAAAAATTATATTTAAGTTTAAGATTGCATAATATAATCCTGCATATTGTCTAAAATAACTAATTATTCCCCAAATTAAAAACAGTATTATAATTTGTGCATAATAATTAAGTGTGATATTAAATAACAACGTAAACATTATAATAACAAAGGTTACACCAAATCCTCCTAAAGCAAATAAAACATCTAACATAAAATTTTTTAATTTTTTATTTGATTTTTTTTTAATATTTACTTTATAATACATTTTAACAATAATCAATTCAACAATAATATTTAATCCTAATGATAACAATAAAAAAGTAAAAGGTGTATATCTTAAAGAATAAATATATCCAAATTTAACCCCTAATACTATAAATAAAATTCCAAATACAGATAAAAACCACCCTTTTATAATATTAATATTTGGCTTTGTTTTCTTTTTTTTTTCTTTTAAGAATAAATATGATGAAAATACCATACTTAAAATTGGAAATATAAAAAAAGAATTTACCATCAACGAAAAACTCGCAGTAGTAAATAAAGATATAATTATAACTACTAGAGAAATAGGGAGCAATAATCCACCACAAGAAAATCTACCCAACCATAATGAAATATCAAATATCTTTATTTTATTTAAATTAAAACTATAATAATCTTCTTTTTTATCATTCATTTTCTTTTCCTCCTTATTTTATTTCACCCCCTACTTCTATCCTGTAAAACTAAAACTATTCATTATATTTGTTCCAATATCCAAAAAATCATTATAAACATTAAAAGAAGCAAAAAATTCTAATAAATATAATCTATTTCCATATATTGTATAAATCCCCTTAGCTTTATGTGTCTTACCATTATCAAAAAAAGTATATTCTGATTTGAAGGAAGGTGTATCACCAAAAAGAGTTTTTATTTTATCATTTTCTATGTTGTTAATATTAACATTTAAACGACCTTCAGGATAAGAATTTAATAAACCTCTATATAAATCTTTATTCATATCATCATCTTCTGGGTCAATAATTATTGAAGTAATCATTACACCAATAATATCTCCATTATATACTCCTTCTGGATAAACAATTGCATCTATAGATTCATCTACTTGGACATGCACCCAATCTAAAGGGTAATTAATTATATAACCTTTTATACTTTGAAATGTTTTTTCTTTTTTAGTGGATTCTATTGGTTCTTCTTCTTTCTCTCCATCTTTGATTAGTTGTGAGACATCTAAAGGGGTTGATAATTCACCATCAATAATTCTTGTTACAGTAATAGTTGTTGTTTCTTCTTGTGCAGGTTCTTCAATAAGTTCAGTTTTTATTGTTTTAATTTCTGCTTGTTCTAAACAACCACTAATCAAAAACATACTCAAAACCAATATTATTAAGATTGTTTTTTTCATTTTTAATTCTCTTTTTCGAACTAAAAGTAAATGCTCCCAAGGGGCAGATGATAGTTGTGTGATAATTAAAGGGATTTCAGATTTCAAGGATTATTTTAGTAGAGAATAATCAAAATAATGTCTTTAGATTTTTCTCCTTTCATTTTTTCTTCATCCAAGCACACATGCCACTACACATTCAGTATATTCCATATCTTGAGCGGAACTGGGATAAATTGCTTCACAAGAGTCTTGACAGAATTGACTAAGTTGACTAACATCTGGGTCAATATCTTCATCTTTTTCCATTTCTTGACTATCTCGGCGTTCTTCAGCTTTTTTGATTAATTCCTCCGCCGCAATCTCACTCTCCGATTTTTCAATTCGTTCTTGTGTCTCTTGCTCTAGGGCAGTTTGCGGTTCTGAAATAGAACTGACTATCATTATGAAAATGTAGAAAACTATCAATCCAATTAGGATATACTTCTGAGGGCTTTCTTTTAGTATCTTTTTATCTGGATATTGCTTCTTGAAATAATAAAAGTAAGCTATTGGGAAGCATACAATAATCCAAAATATGAGCCAAAATAAATTATACTTTCTTTTTTGTTTAGTTTCCATCTAAATCACTTTAACTAAGAATAGTAAACTAACTACTTTATAAATATTGCTCTAAATTAATACCACTATTCTTCACCCACGAACCCCTCAGAATAGCATAAATTAAAGCCCCATTCCTCTTAAAACTTCTTTTTTTTCTGCAATTTTTATAATAAAATTTGTGGAGAAGAAAAAAAGGTGAGAAAGAAAAAGAGAGAGAAATCCAAACTTTGAAAGAAGACATAAAGGGGATAAATAAGAAATTAGAAAGGCTCTCTAAAATTGACAATGCTTTGTCTGAGCTAACTTCTGATCCTAAAATTCAGAGTGCTATAAAAGAAAGAGCTGGTGAGCTTGGCCTAAAAGAAAAGGTCCCTAGGAACCTGCCTCAATAGATCACGCTTTTCAATCTTTTTGAACTTCAGCATAGAGGCCAGACAAAAAAAATAGATTTAGCCAACTACAAGAGTCCCCAAACCGTAGAAATAGCCATAATGCTCACGAGTATGAAGATCAAATACATCTATTTTGTAGTAATTGGCTTTATCGGTTGACTTAATTAGTATGTTATCGTTGTAATCCTCTATAAATATTGAACTTGAACCAATATGGCTATATTCTTTTAAATTTTTATTATAATTGATAACCCCGTCTGTACCGATTAACATTAAATGATAATACAATGAAACATCTTCATTTTTGTTATTCTTGAATTCAATTTTGAACCCACTAAATTTAGTTTCTTTCTTTTTTTGGTCAGTATAAACTCTGACATTTTGAATCCTGTTTATCTCTATATCTTTTGAATATATATTATGACCAGTAGTACGTTCCCTCAAGAAAGTTATGTTTTTGTAAACTTTATTCTCATATAAGTCTTTTATAGTTTCTGATTGAAGAGCATACCCTAACCCTTCAACAGACCACCCCTTAAATGCATAGGTAGCCATACCTACAACCATCCCTTCTTCATTGATGATTGCACCACCAGAATTACCAAAATTAATGGAAGCGTCAGTTTGTAGATATTTGCTGTAAGTCTTATTCCCACTTAGGTATGATCTGCGGTTCTTTTGACTAATAATACCTTTTGTAACTGTGAAATTTTCACTTAATGGTGAACCAAGCACATGCACTAAATCACCAATTTTTCCGCTTCTTGGTGAAATTTCTAAATAATCAAATTTTTTATTTGGTTCATTTATTTTAAGAACTGCCATATCCCAGTCTTCAAAAGAAGCAATAAATTCAAGTTCATACTCTTTTTTGTCTATTGTATAAGCTTTTCTTTCCCCTTTTTCCCATACATTACCAACAACATGTTGATTTGTTAAGACAAAACCATCCTCACTCACAATAAACCCTGAACCACCCCTTTCTATTGTTTCATCTTTTTTTGTTTCTGGATTATACCAAGTATATTTAGATTCAATCGTTACAACAGATTTTAAAGCTTGATAGATTGATTTTGAGTATATTTTTTCGGATGTAGCCACTTCATGGGGTAAGGCTTGTACAGATTCTCCATCTTCTTGATCTTTTTGAGTTGATTCATCTTTATCACAAATGCTATTATCATCCTTATCTAAACAACAAGAAGTACCAACTAAAATATAAGGTTTGTTACAAGTAACCTTAACAATCTGTCTTTGTTCACAAGCTATTAGAAATAAACTTAAAATTAATATTATAAATATTATTTTTTTCATTTGATCTTTTAATCTAAATCTATCTTATATGACAAAAATTTCTAAAACAATAGTAGCTTTCATCCCCACATTTTTCCTCCACTACACATTCATTTTCACAATCTCTATCAGACATACATCTTACACATTTTCCTTCTGTTGAATCACATACATAATTATTTTTACAATCTTCAATACTACTTCTACATTCAACACAATTTCCATTATGACAAAATTTATTGGGTGGAGAACATTCTGAATCATCTAAACATGAATAACCCATACATCTATTATCAAGACAAAAGGGTTTGTCGTCAGGACATTGAAAATCGTATTTACAACAATTCTCTATAGGAAAATGAAAACATCTAAACTTGGTATATTCCTCACATTGAGCTATCTCACATATATCTCTAGAGTCACAAGAATCTTCAGCACATTCTCCTATAAAGGCAATACTAAATGCATTTATTTTCCATGATTCATCAAAAACCATTTTTATAGCAGGAGCTTTACTATCATAAATAGAACTTGAAACAGTATAGTAAGCATAAGCTAAATTATCAGAATCAATACTTACTTTATCCAATCTCGCCACTATGTTGCTTTCTTTTTCCCAAACATCCATAAAATATACAAAATTTTCTTTACTTCTCATTTCTTGTAAGGATGGGATAAATAAATCATACATAGAACCCCAATCTTTTCCTTCCCAAAATCTAGCAAATCTTTCCGCTGTTTTCTCTGCTTCTTCTTGAGTACCTATTTTCTGAGAACACCCACTAATCAAAAACATACTCAAAACCAATATTAAGATTATTTTTTTCATTTTATCACCTTACCCTTTTTCTTTCTTTTATATTATCACCAATTCAAATTGACCAGTAGCTAATAATCGTTTTCCTAAGTCAGTCGGAACTTTGGTTGGGTCATCTGCTGGATATGGGAATTCATATATTATTCCATTTTCATTGAATTGTCTTGATGCTCCTGATTTATTTTTAATATAAACATAACCATTCCATTTTTCACTTTGGCTTTCAATATTTTTTTCCAATTCTAGTTTTTCTTGTTCTTCTTTTCTTTGTCCATCCCCTATTTGTTTTTTCTTTTCTTCAATTGCTTTTAATTGCTCTTCTGAACCATTAAGTGTATTACATTCTTCAAGTTGAATACAATTTACAATTATTCTTGAACATTCATCAGGAGTATATCCATCTCTCCCATTAGGATAACATTCCCCCTCACTTAATTGACTTACTGCCTCATTACGACATTTTTCTCTACATTCTTCCCGAATGTTCTGAATTCTAGCCACTTCTTCATCTTTAATTCTTTTTTCTTCAATTTCTTTAAGTTGTTCTTCTGTACATTCACCACATTTTTTACATTTATAGGATTGGATTTTCTTTTGTAAGCCTTCTGTTCCTTTAAGATATTCTGCTTGGTCACACATTTTCCCACATAATTCTTCATGAATGGTAGCATCACTTTTATCTAATAAGCATAAGTCCACACAGTAACTCAAATCAGATTGTAATACTCCTTGTTTTGGGCATGTGTTTTTTTCAGTAACATCTTCTTTTATGACCTGTCCAGTTAGTTTCCCTTGTTTTTCTATATTTTCTTCTTCGGAACATCCACTAATTAAAAATATACTTAGAATCAATATTATGATTGTTACTTTTTTCATTTCTCCTTTAAAATTTCTTTTTTCTTCTTATATTCTTTTTCAGAAATCTTGCCTTCGGCAAATTGTTTCTTTAATAGATCCAATGATGAATCTTTTCCTTTAGATTCAACTATATTCTTTGGTTTTGAGTCATCACTAACAGCCCAAACTAATGCAATAACCCAGCAAACCAAAGTCCATCCCAGAAAAAAGTTTAGGACAAAGATTGATGTTGCATTAGTCTTTTTATCTGTTATTATATTCTTTTTTGTTAATCTTATATTCAATGCAACTATTGATGGTATAAAGTAGATGAATAATAATAACAAAAACATTACTAGACTATCTATCATTTTTTCTTCCCTCCGTTATAATATTTAACAAAACTTCGTCTTACTCAGTATCCTAAACTATCTCTAAAAACTTTCATAACACCATTTAGTATAAAAAAAAAGTTTACCGTTTTAACACCCCCCAGCTTCTATTTGGAAAATATATACTGTAATATATAAATCTTACTGCTTTCCTCTTTATAGTTAAACAGTTCTATTATAAAATATTCTAAATATTTTTATAAGTTTGGTTCTTTTTTTAAACAATATTATGGTTATAAACAACAATACAAGACCAATCAAAGCTATCAAATTAACCTCATTATGAGATCTTAACTCGTTCTGTATCTCAAAAAAATTACATCCTCCTGTGATACATCTCCTCGCAACTTCGTTTATATGCATAGTAACAACGAAATAGCGATGTAATACTTTTATATAAACATTACTATTCTAAAGATATGTCAGTATTTAGGTTTAAAGGGCTGAGGTGTATGTTGTATGTGTTAAGAATATTAAATAAAAGTAGATCTACTTATTCTAAGATGTATAAATCGACTAAGGTTTCTCATACTACATTACAAAGGACTTTGAAAGATCTCTCAAAGAATACTCTCGTTATAAGATATGATGTTGGACATAAGTTAGTTGACTATGAAATTACAAATAAAGGTAGGCTTTTATTAAAACATTTGGAAGGAGTAAGGAAATTGATTGATTGAGAAAGCAAAGCCAGAAATACATATGCAAACCTTTTTATCCTCTTTCTTAGACTAGCTTAAACCTTTGCCTTTGCAAACTACCCTAGCAAAGAAAAAAATCCTTAATTCATAGTCATAGCAATTTTTGGGAGCAAAATGGGAAAGCGACGCAAGGAGCGGATTTTGCGGGGTGTATGGGAAACTCGCTGTAAGCGTGACGTTCGCTTGGCGAGGGTTGGAAAAACATTCCAAAGTAGTTCAACATTCACTTTATTCACAGGAACAGGAACAAATACAAATTCTGCATTATATTGGGGAAGAACATCTGGAAATTACGCAACAATTTGGAATAATGGTGGAGACACTTTATTTTTGAGAGATTCTGATGGAAATCTTGTTTTGAGTCAAAGTTATTCAGGATATTGATTGAATATCTAAAGCCCGCTCCTTTATCTTCTCAATTTTTAACCAGATAATATTTTTTGCCTTTCAATATATTAATCAAATCCAGCTGACCTTCTCCATATTCTGTTAATTGTTTAGCTCTTTTGAGCTTAAGAAGATCTCTTTCTATTTCATTCAGCTTTGATAGTTCTTTTTTATTCATAGCATTAGACCACCAGATGTGTAGGTAAATCTTTTTTTCTTAATCGCCCAGACGATAATGATAATTATTGCCAATGATGTTATCATTACAGGAATTATGCTGCTATGTGATATTAATCTCACTTCTGTAAGGTCAAGATACTCACAGCTTCCCGTGATGCATCTTCTAGCAACTTCATCAATATTCATTTGATACACAAAGATACACGAATGTTATATAAATATCTTTCTATATTTTTGTGTAACTATGATACTCAAATTACAGAAAGTAAGGCCAGGAACGAAATATGAGAGTTATAGGATTTCCATTCCTAAGTCTGTTGTTGAGCATTACAGATTAGAGGATTCAAAGTTCAAATTAGAAGTTAAAGCAAAAAGACTGATTCTGATACCCTTAAAGCAGAGCCAGCAATAAATGACGCAAACCCAAATATCCTCTTTCTTCAACTAGTTTAAGCCTTTGCCTTACAACCTACTCTAAGGCAAAGAAAAAATCCCCTAATTTTATTCTTTATCGCATGATTTTTTCTGAAGGAATTTTGAAAATAGGCGAGCTTGTGAGACGTAATTTTCAAAATTCCATCTTTGAAAAAATCAAAAGGGGTGGGTGGGATAGCTAGGACCCTACTCTGTTCGGTTCTGTCCGAGCTGTGCTAGGAGATCAGTAACCTTGCCGATGGGAAAAATCTTATTAATAAGGCAGATGTTGCAAAAGAGAGAGGGCACCGAATGTATGTATATACCCTCCCCATCTGAGGTAATTACTCTGTGAGTGTATGGGTGTTTTGGTTTGGGAGAGGTAGCCCTTTCGGCGATTGAGATATAAGATAGTTAGTGCGTGAATGTTCCCTTTTATATGTGCTAGTTGTAGAGTGGTTGGAGTCTGTTGCTCTAGTCCTTACCGGTTGAGGTTAGATGATAATTCTTTTATTTAAAGAAGAAGATTGAAGAAGAAGATTGAAGATGATGTTTAATGTTTTAAATGATTGAGCAGCTGATGAATTAGTTGAGTAGATTAAATGAATAGATTAGAGCAAGCAAGAACACAATATTGAAAATATAAATTGGATATATAAGAGTTCCTGCCCCTGTCCTGTGGTGTATGTATAGTTCCTATTTAGGTTCTGGGTGCCTTTTCGGCGAGTGGAGAGATTTATTATTTAGTGTGTGAATGTAATTGTGTAGATGCTATTGAAGTGGTCAAGCTGTTGCTTGGAGGATAATCTTTTCTTTTAACAATAGTCCCGAAAGTTGATAAAACTATTGGTTCTTAAACTTAAAAATTGTTAACAATTCAAAAGAACCTCTAGAAACAAAAGAAGTTGAAAAGTTAGCTAGTAAAACCCTGAAGGATGTTACTAGAACCAAATTATTCTATAGATTAACTATGTTAATGGCTGAGGGGTCAATAAAAGGTAAGTTTATTGGTCCTGGTAAAGGAGTATGGATTTGATGGAAGAAAAATTCATTCTCATAGAGATGTAGAGTAGGGTACCGTAAGTTATTTAAATATTAAACATTTACCTTATTTTATGAGTATTAAATTTGTATTTTACATTCCTGAAGGATTGAGAAACACAGATGATGTTAAAGATATTGATGGGTTTCTGGATAAAATCAAATCCTTATATAATATAGAGATTAACAAGCAAGTTATCAATAATTTAGAAGAGGAACAAATTAAATCACAATTTCTATGGCGTTTATCTGTAGTAAAAAGGATAGGTATTAAACAAACAATTAGGACAAAATCTCTTTATCCTCAATTAATTGTCTTCAATGAAGACCAACCGTTTACGTTTTATCCACAAACTTATGGAAAAGAGCATATTAGTATACAGGAGTTCTTAGAAGAGCTTCTGAAAAATAGAATAAAATGTTTACATGATGATAAAGAGTTGAAAGAGACTTTTATGGGGTTAGGAAATGACAGATAGAAAAATGAACGAAATACGTGCAGATGACAAAACAATCAGAGATGTCTTGGATAAAGTCAAATATATTGTTGATTTTTTCCAGAGAGAATACAGATGGCAAAGGAAACAGATAGAGCAACTTATAGAAGATTTTACAACTAAATTTCTTACAAATTACAACGAATCCCATGAAAGAAATGACGTTCAGAATTACGAGAGATATTATTTGGGTCCAATTGTTTTAAGTCTTAAGAAAGATGGAAGATCGATAATTGACGGTCAGCAGAGATTAACATCTATTACTTTACTGCTAATTTATTTGAACAACCTTCAGAGAGAGCGAGAAGATAAAGTTGCATTAAAGGATCTTATTTTCTCAGAAAAATATGCGGTAAAATCATTTAATTTACAAGTTTCTGATAGAAAAGAATGCATTGAAGCATTATACAATGGTAATTATAATGGGTTTGATGCTTCCAATAAAGGAGAATCAGTTCAAAACATTGTGGAGAGATATAGGGATATTGAGGAACTACTCCCTGAAGAATTAAAAGGTAAAGCTCTTCCATATTTCATTGACTGGCTTATTGATAATGTAATTTTTGTTGAAATCATTACTTATTCTGATGAAGACGCTTATACAATCTTTGAGACTATGAACGATAGAGGATTGAATTTAACCTCTACTGAAATGCTTAAAGGCTATATTCTCTCAAATGTTAATGATAATGAGCAGAAGCATAAACTAAATGAATTCTGGAAAGATAAGATACTCTCGCTTAAGAAGATTTCAAAGGAAGAGGATCTAGAGTTTTTCAAGGCATGGTTAAGAGCAAAATATGCGGAATCAATCAGACCCGGAAGGAAAGGAGCCGCCAATGAGGACTTTGAAAAAATTGGAACAAGGTTCCATAGCTGGGTGAGGGATAACAAGGGTAAAATCGGTTTAGATGGTAGCCAAAACTTTTATGATTTCGTAATGAAGAACATGGGATTCTATGCTGATGTTTATCTTAAAATCCAAGTTGCAGCAACCAAATTTAACAAGGAACTTGAAAGCATTTTTTACATTAGTGAAAGAGGATTGGCCGCATCTATCTTTTATCCTCTTTTAATGGCACCAATAAATCTAGATGATAGCGAAGAAACTATAAGAAAAAAGCTCTCTTTAGTCTCAAAATATCTTGAAATGTTTGTAGTATTCAGATCTGTAAATTATAGAAATTATTCTCATAGTTCAATTCGTTACACCATGTATTCTCTTGTTAAAGAGTTAAGAGATAAGGGTGTAAATGAGCTAGCAACGATATTGAGAGTAAAATCCTCTCAGATTGATGAAAACTTAAATGGTATTAAAAACTTGAGAATGCATGGCCAGAATAAAAGATTCATACAATTTCTGCTTGCAAGGATCACTGCACACATTGAGAGTAAAAGTAAAATTTCAAGTAAATTTGAGGATTATATCAGCAAAGATTTAGATAAGCCTTTCCAAGTCGAACATATTTGGTCAGACAATTTTGAAGAACACAAAGATGAATTTGAACAAAGAGATGACTTTGAAGAATGGAGAAATAAGGTTGGAGCTTTAATATTATTGCCTGAAGGATTTAACCAAAGCTATGGTGCACTTCCGTATGAGAAAAAACTCCCACATTACTTTGGACAAAATCTGTTGGCAAGAAGTTTAAGCCCACAGTGTTATGAGAGAAATCCAAACTTTTTGAAATATAAAGATGAATCTATCTTGCCTTTTAAACCTCATGAGCAATTCAAGAAAAAAGATATAGAAGAAAGGCAACTGCTGTATAGAAAAATATTAGAAGAAATTTATGACTTGAGGGTGTTTGAGGAGATAGAAAATGAGTAGTAAGGAAAAAGCAAAGGAAGAAGTAAAATATCTTGTGGATAAATACAATAAACTTGTAGATTCTGGTAAACTTAAATCATATAATGAAGAAATGACTAAAAAAGATTTTATTATTCCATTGTTTAGAGCTTTAGGTTGGGATGTTGAAAATGGAGAAGAAGTTACTGCTGAAGAAAAAATATCGAAGGGAAGAGTTGATTATGGTTTTAGAATTGATGGTATCCCTAAAATTTTTGTTGAAGCAAAACCTTTAAAAGTAGATTTGGATAGAGTAGAATTTGCTGAACAGGCAATTAATTATGCATGGCATAAAGGTTCAACATGGGCTGTTTTGACAGATTTTGAAGGAGTAAAAGTCTTTAATGCTGAATGGAAATCAGTCAATCCCTTACAAAACATATTTTTTTCTATTAAATGTTATCAGTTTTTAGATAGATTTGATCAATTATTTTTGTTATCAAGGCAAAGTTTAGAAGAAGGATTAATAGATAGAGAAGCTGAAAAATGGGGTAAGAAAACTAAGAAAGTTCCAGTAGATAAACAGCTTCTTAACGATTTAACAAATTTTAGAGAGTTACTTACAAAAAATATTCTAAAAAATAATTCATCAAAAGATCTTAGTAGCGATGAATTAGATGAATCAATACAAAGAATTTTAGATAGATTGATCTTTATAAGAACATTAGAGGATAAACAGTTAGAAGCTCCTGTTTTACAATATACAATAAGAGGAGATACTCATAAAAAAACATATAAAAAATTAAATGCTGTCTTTAAGTCAATAGATGAAGATTATAATAGTAAATTATTTATGCCTCATCTTTGTGAAGAATTAGTAATAGATAATGATGTTTTAGAAAAGGTAATAAAGGGTTTGTTTAAAACTAGCGATAATACAGTTCATTATGATTTTTCAGCTATTGATGCGGATGTTCTTGGAAATATATATGAACAATATTTAGGACATATTTTAAAGAAAACTTCCAAAAGAGCAAAACTTACAGAAAGTAAAGCACATAGAAAAGAACAGGGGATTTATTATACACCTACATATGTAGTTGATTATATTGTTAAAAACACAATAGGAGAATTAGCTAAAGATAAGAAATTTGATTTAAAAAATATTAAAGTTTTAGATCCTGCTTGTGGCTCTGGTTCTTTCTTAATGAAAGCATTTGATTATCTTGTAACTTTAGATAAGAATAGAAACGGAAACATAGATCAAACAAAATTAGATTTATCCAATGTTATTATAACTTATGGTAGGAAAATTGAAATTTTAAAAAACAACATATTCGGGATTGATTTGGATCCAAAAGCTGTTGAAATTGCACAATTAAATCTTTTACTTAAAGCAGCTGAAAAGAAGCATAGACTACCAACATTACAAGAGAATATTAAAGTTGGTAATAGTTTAATTGATGATCAAGATGTCGTTGGAAATAGAGCATTCAAGTGGGAAGAAGAATTTAAAGATATTATGGACAAAGGAGGATTTGATGTTGTGATTGGTAATCCGCCTTATGTATTTGCTAGGGAAAAAATTGATACAAAACAAAAAGAATTTTTCTCAAAAAATTATGAAACTTCCGAATACCAATTGAATACTTATATATTATTCATAGAACGTGCTATTAAATTATTAAATGAAAATGGTTTGCTTGGTTTTATAATACCTGACGCATGGCTGAAAGTAGAATCGGCAAAAAAACTAAGAAAGTTTATGTTAGAAAATAATTTCATTGAGAAGATAATCCACATCAGAGGAGAAACTTTCCCTGGTGTAGGTGTTGAATCATCCATTTTCATATTGAGAAAAACAAGGTATGTTAAAAATACTCAAGTAAGTATGAATCTCCTGCAACTAAATTACATAACTTTTAAACAAAAGGATTGGTTAAAGAATACAAATTTTGAAATAGATTTATTTTCAAATAAGGAAGTGAAAAGTATTCTTAACAAATTGTCAGTTGGTACAAAAAAACTAGATGAGGTATCAGGGATAAAAGCAGGACTACAAGCTTATGAAAAAGGTAAAGGAAAACCAAAGCAAACTAGTAAAGACGTTAAAGAACGTCCATATGATTATGACCATAAATTTGACAAAGATACTTACCAATATTTAGAAGGTAAAAACATCGACAGATATGGTTATAGCTGGGAAGGACAATGGCTAAGGTATGGTGAATGGTTAGCTGCTCCGAGAACATTCAATTTGTTTAATTCTCCAAGAATTCTAATCAGAGAAATACCTGCGAAACCCCCTCATGCAATTATTTCAGTTTATCTGGAAGATACTTACCTCAATAATAGGAGTATTATTAACGTTATACAAAAAGAGAAAGATATTGACCTTAAGTACATTATAGCAATATTAAATTCCAAACTAATGACATTTTACCATCTTAACAAATCAGTTAAGGCTCAAAGAGACCTTTTTCCCAAAATAACTTTGAATGATCTTAGAAGGTTTCCAATAAAAATCATTCCGATAGATAAACAAGCTAAATATATTTCCGTTTCTGATAAAATAATTTCTATTAAGAAGAAATTAATCCAATTAAAAGATAAGAATACAGATGAAAAAGCTAATTTAGAAAAACAAATCAAAAAACTAGATGATGAAATTGACCAAGAAGTTTACAAAATTTATGGTTTGACTAAAGATGAGATTAAAATTGTTGAGGATAGTTTGAAATGACGGATAAAAGAAAGATAGAAGTTCTTAAGATAATTCAGGAAGGAAAAGACAACAATTGGAGTATAGATTTTGAATCTTTAGAAAAGAAAAGTTATGATAAAGGATTTCTCAAAGCAATGATAACTGAAGGAGTTGTTGGTTGGAGTGGTGTAGATTTCTACATAACCGAAAAAGGAGATAAAATCTTAAGAGACTATTTAATAATAGAAAGTCAAGATAAAGAACAAGCTAAAATAAAAGTAATCTTTGATAGCCATATCTTTGATAAAATTGTAGATGGCGATTTGGATATAAACCTTCTAGAAAAAAATAAAGAACAATATGAATTCTATATAACACATATCCAAATAGATGAGATAAACAGATGTCCAGATGAAGAGAAAAGAGCAAAGTTACTTTTGTTTAAAACTAAAATTAGACCAATAGTGATACCAACAGAATCAATAGTTTTAGGAACTTCTAGATTTGGAGAATCTAAATTTGGTGACGGAGAACTCTTGGAAAAATTAAGGAAAGATAACCCAAAACATACAAAAGATGCATTGATTGGAGAGACTGCAATAAGGAATAATCTTTTACTTGTAACTAATGATGATATTTTATGTAAAAGGGTTAACTCTAATGGCGGAACTGCAATTACTTTAGAAGAATTTATGAAGAAATTAAAATGACCTACAAATTCTCCCCATCATCGTTAAGTTTACTAAAAGAATGCCCTAGATGCTTCTGGTTGCGTTTCAATAAAAATATTAAAAGACCTTCTGGTATTTTTCCTTCTCTTCCAAGCGGGATGGACAAAATTCTAAAAACTCATTTTGATAAATTAATGGAAAAAGGAAAATTACCTCCTGAGTTATGTGAAGATGGAGATGGTAAAGGATTAAAGCTATTTAATAATAAGGAATTATTAAAAATTTGGAGAAATAATTTCAAAGGTATTAGATGGAAAGATGAAAAAGGTAATATATTTAGAGGAGCAGTAGATAATATTTTGGTTAATGGAAAAAAATTGATAGTTCTGGATTATAAAACAAGGGGCTATCCTCTAAAAGAAGATACACCAAAACACTATCAAGATCAATTAGATATTTACAATTTCCTACTAAGAAAGAATGGTTATGATACTGAAGATTATGCACTTTTGATATTTTATGTTCCAAAGGAGGTTGCACCAACAGGAGAAGTAATTTTTGACAAAACTTTAGTTAGAATGAAAGTTGATATAAAAAATGCAGAAAACATCTTCAAAAAAGCCTTAAATGTACTTAATGGAGAAATGCCTGAACCTGATAAAGATTGTGAGTATTGTAAGTGGGTTGGTGTTTGTAAGTTGGAAGAATGAAATTAAAAAAACTAAAATATTTAGTAAAAGTAATGGAAAAACAAAGAAAAATGTTTAAATTAAATATTAATAAAGATAGAATTATTTTAATATTAAATACTTATAAAGATAGAATAATCATTATTATTCTTACTATTTTATTATTAATAATAGCAGGCTATATTTATTTTAAACAACTCCCATATATATTTCAATATATTTCAAAGGATATGTGGGACAATATTCTAAAAGGTATTGGAATTTCTATAGTTTTTACAATCTTCTTAATAATATTTGTTTTAATATTAGAAAGAACTAAGATATCAGAAAAGATATTAAATAATGATATATCAAATCGTAAGTGGGTATACTCAACTATTATTTTGATGGTAATAATACTCATTGTTGGTTTTGTAACAATTCAAAATTATTTCGATGAATCAAAACTTTCAGCAGTGTTAACTGATCGATCAAATGAATCAAAAACATACGGTTATATAAATTGTGAGGATAAAATAAATCATAAAACAATCATAGGGCATAAACTTTATTGTGTAACAAATCCAAAAATAGATATTCTTAATGGAAGTAATATAAAATTATATTTTCATAACAATAAACCTCCTAAAACATATGAACTTATAAATTCTTCTTCAGAAGATTCAAGACCACTTTTTATAGCACCAGAAGGTGATGTATATCAGGCAACTTTTGAAATATTATGGCAAGATGAAAACCATAAAAAAATTAAAGCAGGAGGAACTGATAATGAATTTCGATTTTATACAAAACAAGAAATTAAAGAAAATAACAATAAATCTTTAACTTATTTTATATTACTTTTAGGAGCAGTTCTTTTTTCTGTTCCATCTATGATGAAGAATTTTAAGTCTTTAGCTAAAAAATAGTAGATTATAATATGAAATTTTTTGACTATATTAAAAAACCACTATTAGATTCTAAGAATAATAAGTTAATAAGTCTTTATGTAAAGTATTCAGAACATAATAAATTTGTATTTATAATATATGAAAGAATAAAATATGAATCTAATGAATCAGAAAAAACAGCTAAAGAGATTATTAAGAGATTGAAAGAAAAAAAACCTATAGAAGGTTTAGGTAAGTATTTTATGGAGAATATGGATTCATTAAGATTAGATTTAGAATCTTTCTTTATTTTTGTTAGAGCTTTAATGGATGATATATGCAAAATTATAGCATTTTTTATTGGAAATGTTAAATGTAAACTTCCAAATAGTATGAATAAATTATTATTTACTCAAAAATATTCAAAATATAAAACAAGTAATCCAGAATTTTTTAAAGATTTGAAAAAAGAATTATTTTGGTTAATAGATTTTATTAAGAAAAGAGATAATCTTTTACATAAATTACATGATATATCAATAATTGGAGATTCTAGGGGTTTATGTTTTGGTATTGGTAAAACAGGAGACGAAAGAGGAATACAAGAAACAACAAAAAATATAAGAGAATTTATAGAAGATATTATTTCACGAATAAACCATTTGGAAAATATATTTTTAACTAAAAATATTAAAAAATTAAATTTAAGGAAATAAAAATGAATAAAGATATTGCTCAAAAATTATTCCAGCAAACTATAGATTTATGGATTAAACCTGAAATAGAAAAAAGGAAATCTTTGAATCGCCTACCAGAAGATTTTATATTGAAAAGTGCTCAAATTATATTTTCTTTGGATAGAGGTTGGAATAAAGTTAGATTTAATGAAGAAGTTAAAGCTATCGTCAACTGTAAAATAAACTGTTCTAAAAATAAAGGGGAACCAGTTTATGAAAAAGATATAGATGAAATCGAGTCTATTAGTTTAACAGAAAAAGACCCTAATTGTGCACATATAACTTTACTATTGTTTAAGAATAATTGGGTAATTTCATTTGATTTCGCATATAATAAAAAAAGAATTGAGGAACATGTTGAAGCATCTAAGGAATTTTTTGAGAGTGCTAAAGATAATTTAGAGAAAAAAAGATTAAGACCGTTTTTTGAAAATTGTTTTGCGTGTGCAGAGCTTTCAGCAAAAGCGGTTTTACTACAACTTCCAGACAAAAAAATTCTGCATGGCAAGAAGCACGAATCACGAATTAATCAGTTCAAGAATTGGGCAGTTTTGGGTAATGTAAAGCAAGAATATTCTGAAGTTTTAGAAAAACTTAGCAAATTAAGGTCGTCTGCTCGGTATCTATGTTCAACTGAATTTAAAAATGAAAAACCTGATGAGATTCTCTCAAAATTAGACGAAATGATAAAATTTGCTGAGAGTAGGATAAAATGAACCTCTCACCACCAAAAGACTGGCGTTTTTATGTAAGATATATTAGTTTGGGGATTATTGTAGCTTCGATAATAAGTTTGGTGAGGTATTATGGGTGAAGTTTTAGGAAGTTTTTTATAATTCTAAGTTATATCTCCGAATATGCCCGAAGAGATTAAGATTGTTAAGGAGTTTAATAATGGTTAGTTCATTGCAAAATATTCAAGAGAACTTAGAGAAGATTAAGTTTCAGATTACCGTAGGAAATATATTTAATATTGAAAAATATCTTAATGATATTCTTCAAGACATAAACAAAAATCAATGGTTCTTTAATCAAAATGATTCAAAACCTATTAAAGAAATTAAAGATATTTTACAAAAATATAAACAAGACATAAAAAGAATAGTAACTTCGAATCTTCCGAACCAAACAATTAAGATTAAAGCCAATTCAACTATTTTAAAAAACAACATAAAACATAATGAAAGCAAATATAGCAATTACATTAGGGATTACTTGATTGCAAGATATAAAAACAAATTAATCAAATATGGGAAGATTATAAAAAAGTTGGATTCATTTCAGAGAGTATTTTTGAAAGCCGAGTCAGAATATAAAAAGCTAATTGGTAAACTTGTTAAAAAAGATAATTCTATTGACAACAAAATTGAAGAAAGAATAAGAGATATTCTTCCACTTATAGAATTAGATGAAAAAGATATACAAAACTATCTAGTCTTATATAAACGTAGTAAAATTAACAAAACAAATTTTATTTCATATCTTAATGGGCTTTTATCAAGAAAAACATATCATTATTACATACCTATGTATAATGTTAAAGATTATAATAATATAAAATTAAACAAATATATTGAGATTATAAGTATTAATGACTTTAGAAAGAAATATTGCAAATATAATGGTTACGACGGTTTTATCAACTCATTAGGCAACCGATTATTTCAAAATACTAAATTAATACATCTCAAAATTTCATGTAAGGGATATAAATCCTCATTGAATTTACTAAATAGATTTTACGAGCTATTTATAGATATTATCTCATTTTTTCAATTAAATCTTACTTTCAAGTTTAATGATACAGGCAATAATTTTCTTTATTATAACATAAGTAACAAATTTATTGGAGGTGGATTCCATAAGAAAGGCACTATAGTTGAGAATTTGGAATTACAAGAAAATACAAAGGAAGATTTTAAAGCATTCAATTTTCTGTTTAATATAAAAATCACACCAATCTCTAATAAGATCCAAAATGCAATTAAGTATTTAAGAAAAGCCAAAACAAGTATTTTCAATGAAGATAAATTATTGAATTATATAATCTCTTTAGAAACTTTAACTTTGGATAGTTCTGATTGGGGAAACAATAAACAAAAATACGAGATTATTATTGATAGAGTAAAAAAATTTATTAAATATTATCCAGAGTTTAAAGATTTGCCTCGCAAAATTGAGAGATATTATAATCTCAGAAGTTCAATAGTACATTCTGGAAAGTTTAATCTTGATATTGATGAGGAAGATTTTAGATACTTAGAAAGAACAATTTTTAGACTTATAGCATATCTTTCACGTTTTAATAAAACAAAAACATTAGAATCCATTTTAAAAAAACTTGAAAAGGAATATAGAGATAGTTATGAATCAGAGAAGAAGAGATTGAATGATTTGGGTCTAGAATTTAATAAAGAATATTTCTTTAAAGGTAATCTTTTACAAAATAATAGTAAATTTTGTATTGTAAAAGCAAAATTGTTTTTAAAAGATTGTGAAGAATCACTAATCATTGATGCCATCATAAAAAATTTAGAATCCTCTGAAAAAGTAGGTGGTTACTCCATTAATGGAGCTGATAAATTCTATTTGACAGGCAAATTTTCTAACTTTAAAATGGAAAAAACAGAATTAAACTTAGATATGACAGATCTTTTTGCGGGTGGTTTGATACAACTAATCACTACAGATAACAAAAAACAAATAAGATTATTAACTTCAAAAAATATAATTAAAGAGGAATAAAATGCCCAATAACCTAGAAATCCCTTGGAAGAAGTTCACAGAAGAGGAAATTCAAACATTTATAGCTATGCTATTTCATTTTTTAGAGTATCATGTTGAGGAACTGCATAAATCAGATAGGGCTAATGAAGGGGGAGCGGATGTTGTTGCAAAGAAAGGGGATGAAAGCATAGCTGTTGCAGTCAAAATAAAGCCAAACAATAATGACAGACCTCAATTGATTGATTTATCAAAAAGAAAAGAGAAAAAGAAGGTTTATGTTTATATTGATACTCCAACAAAGAAGTTTTTGGATTTTATGAAGAGCTATAAAAAAGTTGAATTTTGGGATATAAAAAAGCTTAATGATTTTTTCATAGACAAGAACATCTACTTTACTGCAAATATAATCTTTGATAATCATTCTGTTAATGAAAAACTTAGTCTTATCCAGTACATTCTTTATCAATCATGGAAAAAATCGCATAAAACAAAGAAGAAAAAGATAAAGCAATTAGACAAGAAATCTTTCTTTATGCTTTGGAGGCTGAAGGATATATCAGTTACTTTACATCAAACAAATAATCTCATTGAAAGACTATTTGAAACTCCGATAAACAATAAAAACGAAGAGCTTAATTCACATTTCCTTAAAATATTCTTAGATTATCTTGATTTATTAGAATCAAAAGTTTCAGAGTTTCTTACATTCTTTGTCCAATTTCATATAAAAAATAAAGAACTTGTGAATAATTCAATAGTAGAGCAAAATAATCGAAGCCATTGGCTTTGGATAGCCCATCACCAGCCTTTGAATAATTTGCATACTTTAAAGAAAGAGTTAAGGGAAGCTATCAAAGAAAAAAAGCTATATGAAGATCTTGCCAAAGGCTTAGAAAAAGCCCCTGAAGATAAAGAGCTAAAGAAGTATGAAGAAGGGATGGTTAAAGGCAACGATATTTGGCAGGCAACACATAAGAAATTAAAGGACTTATCGATTTTTGGTTCTGGAGTTGAGGAAATAATCGATGACATAATTAAGGAATACTTTCAAGATTACACTACCTTGTCATGTATGAAACAATTGATGGGTTTGAAATAAAAAAGAAAAAAATTCCAGAAAAACTTAGAATTAGTGTTTTGGATAAAGATGGTCGTAAATGTTTATGGTGTGGTCGTAGTGCAGTGGATGTCTCTTTTTAGATTATCAAGGTGTTTTCCAAAAGAATGAACCAAAAAAAACAAAAGACATCATTCTCTATTAAAATAATCCTTTAAAGAAATCTATTATTTCTCTGAAAAAAAGCTTTTTTTTGTTGTTACTGTTACTCCTTCTTCTGTTGTTTTGCTTTTTGGTTACTTATAGTGGGAATGCCTCTCTGCGAACAAAGAGCGGAGCGATATTGTGAGCAATAGATTAAACAGCAGTCACGCAAGACGATTTCAATTTTAATTGGAATTTGAATTGTAGTGAAAACTTCCTCTTTTCGAACTAGAGGAATGTTTGTCTGGTTGCGTAGCAATGGAGCGAAGGCGGAAGAAGACCTGCGAAATTATAAAGGGGCCTTCGTATTCCCAATATAAGGGAGAAGGGGTTTAAGGCCATAGGCCTAATGTTTTATGCGTATAGAATACGCAGGCCTATAGCTCTTTCATTAAGTTTTGAGTCTATTAAAAATAAGGCTTTATTTAATTTTTCAAGAATTTTTCTGATAGTTTTTCTGATAAGTATACTTTTGATTTTGATTAATCTATGCGTATAAATTGATTGTGGCCAGAAGATTTTATGTTGTAGAACAGATATTTAATGCGTATAGCGGTTTGTTATAGTTTGCTATAATTGACTGTCTAATTTCCTGTAAAGTACAGATGACAGTAAATTCAAGCAATGCTAAATTTACTATAACTATCTAGATTAGATGATGATAGTTATTTTATTCTATATATAATATATCTATCATCTAGACTAAATAATAGATTAGATAGTGTTTATGAACGAAAGAAGAACTATCATCTGTGTTGGATAGTAAATTAGATAGTTTATAAAACTGTAATTTATGAGGAAAGAAGCTATCTAATCTTTTAGGATTAGATAGTTATTTCTTTACAATTTTAATATCGTCCTTCATCTCAAAATTTGGATGATTTTTAATAAAATCATTGGCTATTGATTTTGCTGTTCCAATGTCGATAGAGAAGGCTTGCATTATATCATTAAAGGTAATCATACCTTTTTCAGATATCATGTCTAAGATAGCTCCTAATTGTTTCTTATATATTTCCGATTTTTTGTAAACAATATAAGAACTTCTCTTGGATGCAGAATCTCCTACAAAATATGCAAAGCCTGGGATTTCTCCTAATTTTTCCATGATATTAAGTGCTGTTTGTCTTTGTACACCCAGAAATACCATAACTTCTTTAGTTTTCATCCTTAATTTTTCCTTTACCTTTGTTTCCAAGAGTTCAACTTTATTACTGCTTCTCTGCCTAAGTAAGGTCTTTAACATAGAGATAATTGCCTGTTGGTTATTTTCAATAGTATCTAAACGTTTTGGATCAATATCTACCATTTTAATTCATAATTCTCAATCACCGCGTTTTAAAACATCTAAAATATCATCAAGCCTCTTGTGGATTATCTCACTTTTGGCCATTTTTAATTACCTCCTTGTTTTGTTCCCTTATAGGATCTCCCCAAATAACGCCTGTATCTGTTTTTAGAATTTCAGCAATTTTACGTTTAATATGAAAAGGAGGATCTTGAACTCCATTTATGATTCTCCAAATATATGCTTTGTCGGTTCCTAATTCATTAGCTAAATCTATTTGCCTCATTCCATTTTGGGCTAATAAAGTTTCAAACCTTGATTTAATTACACTCTGGAAACTGCTGTCAACTGTTTCTGGATGAATTTTTTCATTATTAATATTATCAATCATTTTTACTGAGAAACCCTTTTATTTTCAGAATCAGTTTCAGTATGGATGATTTTGATTAGAAGGTCAAAAGATTTGAACTTGGGAATTTTAATCCGCGAAGAATCCTCTTTTTTTAGAATTGATTTACTCATTGATTATTACACCAACTTTAACTTTAGCGCCAGGAGCAAAATCTTCCTGCCTAATTTTAGGAATATAAATCACGTGATGGGGTCCCATCTTTGCAACTTTTGTGATAAGTGGAATATTTTCCATTACATTTTAATAGTGAGGTAATATATAAAGTAAACTGAAGATTCCTCCTCTCTTTAGTCGACAAATACGTATAAACCTTTATAAAGTAGGGTGATTTATGCGTATAGAATTTTGAAAAGGACAGATTTTATCCTTAATTTATGGTTCTTGGTATTTTCTTATCAAGGCCAAGCAAACTAGCTCTTTCTTTTATAACGGCCTTAATTTTAGGGTCAGAAAACAGAGCAAAGAGAGCATTGTCTATATCAGAGAATTTATCAAGTTTCTTAACAATCTGCTTTATATCTTCTTCTAAAAGATCTGTTTTGCGTTTTTCTTGTTGAATCTCTCTTTCAAGCAATGTTTTTGTCTCATCATCAATTAAATCATTTTCAGAGATTGTATCTTTCATCCCTAATAATTCAGTATAATAATGGATCATATCATTTTGTTTCCATCCAAACCTATACTTTAAAGCGCTTTCAGATTTATACTTTGGCAGCCAATAACAAGCAGAGCTATGCCTGAAATCATACATTGTTATTTCTTTTCCAAGAACATTCTTAGCTAACCGCTTTAGATATTGGTTAACAATCCTAGGTGAAATTTTGAATATAAAATCTTCATTCTTGAGCTTTTCTGACTCAACATATCTTCTAAGCATATCTGAACAAAGCATTAATTTAATTCTCCTTCCAAAAGTCTTTGAAGTTTCTTCTCTAATATCAAGCTCAAAATTGCTGATTTTAGGGTTTTGTTTTAAGTCTTTAACTTTAACATTTGCTAACTCAGTTGGAGATCTTATTCCTGAATCAAACATGAAATTCATTAAAATCTTGTATTTATATTTGGCCTTGGCTTCTAGCTTTTTTAGCTCCTCAAATGTAAAATAGGTAAATTCCGGCTTTTTATCATAGGTAGCATCCAAATCCTGGGTAATGTCTGAAATAATCTTTCCTTGTTTTTTCATACGAGCCATATGCCAGTGCCAAAAAGCCTTAAAGATTTTTATGTAATCTGCAGTAGATTGATATTGTTTTCCATTATCTTTCTTGATGTTGCCTTTCCTCATACCATTAAATAAAACAGCTAGATCTTCTTCATTAAGTTCTGTCATGTTTGTTTTGCCAACATAAATTTTGAATAATTTAGCTAGCTTGCTCATCCTGCTTCTTAAAGTGTTTAACCTTGTAAAGCTTCTAGAGCCTTTTTTAACTCTGTGAGAAATATTCAATCCATTCTCCATATCAGACAAATAATCTAGAATTAGGCGCTTGTTAGCAGCTGAGATACCATCAATCTCTTTTTTCTTTACCCACTTCTCATACCTTTCTTTATGCTTGTAAGGATCTATGACCAACTCCTCTTTTGAATTGTTAATTGTAAGGACCATAACCTAATGTAAATAGAACTACTATATAAAGTTTACCCTTACAAATCACAAGAGTGTTATATGCTCCCAAGGGGATTCGAACCCCTGTTCCTGCCTTTTTTTGATGGAATCTTTGATTTGATTGCCAACACGAAAAGGCAGAGTGATTGACCGGGCTACACTATGGGAGCAAATGAGCCCAAGGGAACTTTCATAGCTAAAAGCCAACTGACTTTTCAGCTGATTTGAATCCCCGACCTCCGGCTTTCCTAGGTTGAACCGAAAGTGGTCATATAAGACCGGCGCTCTAATTGCCCGAAATAAGCAAGCTTACTTCATGATAAAAATGTTTAAACACTTTTATCA
>SDBT01004016.1_pt1 | contig 25154 bp, 29 predicted proteins | sample 2277101 | NCBI WGS metagenome assembly SDBT01 (sample SAMN10404973, study PRJNA504765) | marine sediment metagenome | isolation source: marine sediment core GS10_PC15, 103 cmbsf | place: Arctic Ocean: Southern Knipovich Ridge | collected 2010 | reverse complement strand
TCAACTCAATTTAATTATATAATATTACTTCGAAATTATAATAAATTATAATAAGGATCCACATTCAATTCTTTATCCTTTAATGTTTGACTTGTACATTTCTGTTTACCATACATATATATACAATTTATATTCGAATTATTAGTCATATATCCCTTATCATAATAATATTTCTTCGCACCCGGATGAAATTCTATAGGTAATATAGTATAAGCCATTCGAGATTTCTCTAATAACTTTTTGTTATTAAATATATGTTCAGTTATCATATATACGAGTTTATCTGGTATATTCTTATTACATACTAAAATATTAGAAAATTTAAAGGTAATAAAATTTGAATAATAAAATAAATATTTAACTGATAATCTATTAACATTACTGAATAATGATGCACGTAAGAATTGATCATGTTTTAATCGATAGGATGCTTGTGGTAAATATAATGCTGGTAATTTATTTAAATCAAGATTAGTTTTAGTATAATAATATTCTAAATTATATACCTTTTCTAATGATATAAGATGCAAATTATAGAAATTATAAAATATAAAATTTAAAATATTACTGGGATAACTATCTGTTATTAATATAGCATCTAATTTATCATTATACAAATCTTGTAACATTTTTCTTAATGATGCATGATAAGGTATATAATTTAATTTTAAATTTCTAAATATATCTTTAGCACATTGTTCCCATAATGATCCTCTATGTCCTACACCTATTGTTTTACCATCTAAATCTCTAAGTGTGTCTACATTTTTATCAATAGGACTTAAAATAAATATATATTGATCATTTAATGTTGTAACATATCTTAAATTATCGTATTCTCCATTAATATATTCATCAGCTAAGATAGGTGCTGGTATGATTGTCATTTTATAGTTCTCACTAGACATATTAACTTTTTTCATAAGTTGTCTATCATTAGCACTTGGTAATATATCTGATCCCATTTGATATGTAGTTGTCCCATCAGGTGCAAATAAATTTACATCAATGATAGGATAATTATATGCGATTAATGATTTAAGGAATAGATGAAAATATGTATATTTAAGTTGTTGATTGCTAATAAAAAATGTTATTTTATACTTTTGTAAATTTGGATCAGTAAAATTTTTGGCATAAGTTTGATATTTTTTGATAGTTTCTGGATAATAATACGGTAAGAACAGTGTATAAAAATGTTCAATATTATCTTTTTTATAAATTTTTCTAATAATTATGAATAGTATAAGTAGACATATAAATGGTAGATAATACATATAATAATAACATTGAAAAAAATAATATCATCGAAAAAAATATTATACTAATACATATATACTACAAAATGTGGAGTTTAATTAATTTAAATAATCCTTTAACAAGTGCTATTATATTATATTTAATAATTTTAGCGATTATTGTTGTTATGAAACCAAAATTAATTAAAAATAAGAAACATAAATATATATTTCCCATAGTTATTATAATTGTAAGTATTATTTCTTATTATATTTTCGCCATGTTGTATTCATTTATGAATGAATCATGATTATAGTGTTTAGAATTAAAAAATATTATATTTTATCTAATATATTATGAATTTAGAACCATTAAGTTGGAAAGAATTAATAAAATATAATAAAAAAACTAACTTCAAAAATAGACCAATTATTGTAATTCAACTTGATGATAATATGAACAGAAAATATAATGCTATCATCATTAAACATGATTCTAATAAAAATATACATCTTCGCTATCTTGATAACCCCTTCTATGAAGACAAATACTGGTGGACCGGTAACAAAAATAATCTACCTGGTCTAAACTCTTTATGCTATCATGCTAAGATTTTAGGAGATAATTATGATGAAATGGATGGTTTACGTATATCTGATTTTCAAGAAGATGGTTATGATGATATTATTAATTATGGAAAAGAAGCGTATAGATTCTTTAAAACAACATCTATATATCCTTATTTAGATGGTATACAAGGAAATGTTCATGTTAATAATTATTATATATCAGAATTTAACCATTGTTTAGCCGAAGGTAGAGTACCACGGTGTATTAAAAATAAAACAAGTTTAGGTGATACTATTAGACGTATTAAAGTTCCGAAAGGTAATGATATGTTATTATATAATATATTGGAAGGATTACCGGAAGATTATTCGCCAATAGTGATAGAATATCATAATAACAAGAGTAAGAAGATAAAGCCTGTTTTAAATAATTTTAAGAAATTATTATCATTAAGATTGACTCATCATATTATTAATAAATATTATAAAAAATTTGGTATGAGTGTAGAGGAGTTATTAGTAATTAAGGATGAATTAGATGAAGGGCATTATAATAATAATTTGATAAAAATAGTACCATATTTATTAGATTATAATATACTAGTATTTGATTGTAATAATAATGATTTAAATATGATAGAATATATGTGTAATAATGTAGATAATTATATCTATGTATTAAAATATTTAGATAAAACAGATACATTAATATGAATCAAGATAGTCAGATTGATAAAAATATTAAAATGATTGTTAATAAAACTACCAATATATCTAAAATTAAATCTAACCATATATCTAAAAAACAAGTATTTAAAGAACCTAATATAAGGACTAAAATCATAGAAGATTTAGTGGAAGATTTGTTTGCAAGATATAGATGGCCAATAATTTTTATAGTAATATTTATAATTATGTATTTATTACTTATGGAGAGAGATTAAAAAATATATTTCGTTTAATTTTTATCATTTATTTATAAGTCAAAATTATAATGAATAAAAAACAAAGTAAGCAAGAAGAAGAACAATTAGAAAAAGAATTAGCTGAAGTTGTTGAAGACACTTCAGATAAAGATAATTCGGATAATAATTCCGATAAAGCTGAGTTAAGTGATACCCAATCAGAAGATAGTGAATATGAAGATAGTGAATTCGAAGAAATTGATGTCACCGATAATCCTCTTTATCAAGTTTTAAGTGCTTTCTTTGAAACAGAAGAAGGAGAAAATGTTTGCGATATTCTTAAGGATTTAGCTGATGCCGTCAGAGAAAATACTAAATCTATGATTAAATTACTTAAACAACGGCGTTAAGTGCATTGGTAATAATAGTTTCTATATCTTTTTGATCATCATTTGATTGATCATCTATATTTAATTTAGATGATGAATTTTTTTGTTTCTTTCTTTGTTTATATTTCTTCTTTTTCTCTTTTAATTTATCTTTTTTAATCTGAGATCTTTCTACTTCTTCTTCTGTCGCTTTTTGTTTTTCTATCATTTCTTGCTTGATATTATCAAGTGTTGTATTTTGCGCATCTCTTGGCAATCTACGCATCTGTTTAACCATAATTTTTTGTCTTAATTTTTGTACTAATTCTTCATGTGTTGTAGCTTTAGTTTCATTTAATGATTGTTCAACCTTATTCCATCTTTTAGTAGTAGGTGATGTCTCTGAAGATGTTGATAATTCACTATCACTCATTATTTATATCCATATATTAATAATTCATTGCTTTAAATAATTTTTTACCCTTCTCCCGCAATAGCTGCCAAATATTTATCAGTATCTCCCGCAAATTCTGGACATAATTTAACCATCCTTTTGGTTGCCTTAGTCTGAACTTCTGTAATCTTTCTCTGAAATTTTATTATATCCACGCCTGTAACTTTCTTTATTTGTTCTCCACTAACAATATCTCTTAAAGCCCAGAGATAACCTGCAGCATAATTTGCATGCAAAACTGCAATTATTGGAGTCTGGTCTTGGAGACTCGCACTTCCCCAGCGCGAACTTTGTACCAAAAGTGTTTTAATTATGGTGTCAACATCACTATTATTTTGTTGAGAATTTAAGAAAAATACTCCAATAATTATTAAAATAATAATTATTAATATTTCATACATCTATACAGTATATAAAGAAATAAGTTAAATATATAATTAAAGATGGACGAAGACAACTACAACAAGGTGATTAATACGATAATTAATAATCAATCTGATGATGACGATAACACTGTGTCAAATACACCTTCAAATACACCTGCTAATATTGCAGGGGGATTAACTTTTCCCACAAATACTTTCCCATTCATGGGACAATCTCAGTCACAAAAGGATATGTCAAATATTATGACATCTATGTTAGATGCATTTGCTAAAGCTACAGAACGTTACAGTAAATATCCTCCAACTATGCGATATACTTTACTTTTGGATAAGTATCTAATGGCTGTAGAATCATCTAAATCAATGATAGATACTTTAGGTACTCAGGCTGGTATAGGGTCAATTCTTGGCGAAGAAATAATGGGTAAACTTAAATTAACTTTAGATATTATTATTAAAGAAGTCAGTTCATTCCAAGATTATCTCGTCGAATCAGAAAATAATCAGTTAGGCAAACTTAATCATAAAATGGATACAATTTTGATGGGACCAGATTATGAAGAAGGCAGAACTATGATGAATGGTGCTAAAAAAGATTTTGAATCTAGAGTATAACAAATTTTACAAATTATAACAAATTTTAATATGGTTTATGATGCAATTCTTTAATATTTTTATTATCTTGAGAAAGACCATGTACACACATAATATATTCATCTGCATCATGGACCTTAAATCTTCCAGGACAAACCATACTATCCACTAGTAAGTAAAGGGCATGATCTTTCTCAAAATGTTTATGATTAGACCATAATATTTTACATCTAATGTTTGCACGATGTAAATGACATTGTCCTATTATTAATTTTAGATCTTTAATATCATGTGTATCACAAGATATTAAATATATTTTACCTTCCTCTATCTGACAAAAGTTATCTAATGTTTTAGATTCTTCACAACACTTATCCAATAACATATATATTACCGTATATGTCAAATGTGATTCTAATATAGATATGATATTATTAACCATCTTCTCATCTATATACCACTTTCGAGTCTTAAGTTTAGTAATATCCATTCTCAAATCTATATACTATGTTTATATACATTTATAAATCAATTTTTTTTTATGAACTAATAGACATCTAATAACCTTGCCGATGGATCTAACTCCTTACTGAAAGGATGTCTCCAATAATAAGGTATCATCTCCCCTCTCCCTGGATAAAATCTCTCAAATATCTCTCTATAATATAATGATTCTTTATCATAAGGCTCAACCAAAGGTTGCACACTCCTCTCTGAGGAGGGGTGCATATACGTAAATTTATTACACCTTTCTTCATACTCATCATCAGATATCTTACTATCTACGAATTCTTTGATTATCTCAAACCAACTTCGACTATGACTAGATACACCGTCACTAAATGCCTCCTTACGACGCCATAATAACTCCTGACTTAATAATCCTTCTTGACCCTCCTCTGGCATAAAAGCCTTCCTCAACAGGTATTTCTCCATTTTTTGATTATCAAACATCTTTAATTCTGGATCAATAGACATTACAAAATCCACGAAAGTTTTGTCAGCAAATGGCACACGAGCTTCTAGACCAGCTCCACTGATAGATTTATCTGATCTTAGAACATCATAATAATGAACATTTTCCAACATTTTAATATTTTCGTTGTAAAAGTTTTGAACAGAATCTGCTTTTTGGAAGCCACGATATGATGCAAAAATTTCGTCTGATAGATCTCCACAAAATACTACTATATTAGAATTTCCATCAAATTTATATTCTGAATCTTTCTTATGATCTCCATGATTTCTGATATATAAACTTACCAAATAATTTCCAACAGACGCTCTAACACTTGTTACACAATAGCTTTCAATTTGATATATAGTTTTCTCTATTGCATTCAAAAATTCACCCTCTGTCACGATCACTTCATGATGATTGGTACCAATATATTTAGATGCTTTTTTAGCATAATACAAATCTACACTACCCTCCATACCTATAGAATATGTATCCAATTTACCTAAATCATTATCTATATAATATTTATTAACTAAGGCTGTAACCAAAGTACTATCTAATCCACCTGATAATAAGGTACAAACTCTTCTATCAGACATCATACGTTTTTCTACTGCTTTAGTCAAAAGTTCTTTCAATCGGTGACAGATATCTGATTCACTTAATTCATATTTAATATGGTAGATATATTCATAATATCTATGAAAAATACCATTTTCTAACCAACAACCTGGGGGAAATTGTTTAACTTCATCGAATGACATTAAAGCTTTACCCTCACTACAAAATCCTATATTTTTCTTATCATAATCAATACCATAATATAAAGATCGAATACCAATAGGATCACGAGCGACATATAATTTATCAATATCCGCATCATATAAAACACATGCAAAGACTCCATCTAATTGTTTTAGAGTATTTTCAAAACCAAATTTAATATACATATGAATAATAATTTCGCAATCACTATGTGTTTTATAGTTAAAACCATTATCTTGCCATAATTTTCGATAATTATATATCTCACCATTGCATATCAACCACTTATTTTTAATACATAATGGTTGATCACTATCATGGTCTAAACCATTAATAACTAATCTATGAAAAATCATTAATAATTTATCATTAACTTTTTTAATAACAGTATTATCTGGACCTCTATGTTTGATTTTGTTATAGTTTTTTTTCTGAAGAATTTGGTCGCAGTTGCAGCCATAGTGAGCAAATATTCCACACATATCTTATATATTATATTTATTTATCTTCTTTAAGTAGATTTTTATAATCAATTTTTGGTCTAATTAACTCATACAGTTTGCATTAGGACATTTCTTCGACAGATAGGACAATTGCTATTTTTAGATAGCCATTGATTGATGCAATTTATATGATAATAATGTTTACAAGGTAATATCCGAACATTGTCATAATTCTCAAAATCTTCGAAACAAATACTACAAGAAGTATCATTAAATAATCCTTCTATCTTTAAAATATCTGAAAATAACTTCAAATCACTCATGTCATCTACTATTGATAATGTAGCTCTTCTCTGTGATTGCTCTTCTTCACTATAAGAATATGGTATCACATATAGACAATATATAAAATATGTAGTACATATTGATATTACTAAATAAATAATATTAGAGATGAATACATATCCAAGAAAATAATAAAATGAAGAATCTACCGTTTTATTCTCATCTAGCAAAATTGTGATACCATAACAACTCCATATTATCCAAAAAAATCTAAATAGGATTCCTATTGATGAATAAGCTCTATAAGATCGTGAATGATGTCTACTACGTATTTTCAATATATAAAATAATAAACCAACAATCTCTATGAATATATAAATACGAGCCAATCCTATGATATCAGTACTATAATTGTGGTTGTCATAAAGTCCTAATAAGGACATAATTATGATAATAGAACAAATGTAAATAATTTTTAGAATTCGAAAAATTCTAACAACCTTGGAATCTATGAAATATGTAAAATGATCCTCTCCGTTTAAATGTTGTCTCTCATCGCCATTATACATATATATACCCCTTATCTACTATCATGTAAATGATATATTCAATTTTTATTGACATAATTTATAAACATTATAGATATATGCCAATGTATAAGGGAAAAATATAAATAATCCAACCATGCCCAGGAAGACCATGATCTTTATATATCCAGACCAATTAGTATACTTTGTAATATAGTATTGTAATGCCACAGTAACCATAACTCCTATAGGGTATAAATAGGTAGTCCAATGCATATAATCTTCGCCCATCTGAGCTGGTATAATAAAGGTCATAAGTAATAATAATATGCCTAAAATGATAAAAATATATGTAGTGATTTCCGTAGCAAAAGTGCTAGTAATGACCATATCATCAACTAATATATATAGTACATAGAATACGATAAACATCAGAATAAATGATATGATACAAATTACCACTAACCATGTCGATAAACCTTCATGACAGAATAGAGTATATGCATATATAGTCAAAATAATTACTACAACAGCACTATAAAACATGGATGATAGAGTATAGAGAAAATCTCCCATGGTATCAAATAATTCTAATGCTCCGCCTTTCCTTAATTTTTTCCTTTTAGGAGATATTTTTGAACCTAATAATCCGGTTATTTGATCTTTATATTGTAGTATGGGTCCAAGAGTAGATTCAGAATAAAGTTTTTGATTAATTTCAGTTAATGATTTACAATCTTTTTTATTAATTATAACATCAATAGAATTCATCATATTATAGAAAAAGAAATAACAGAATAATAGCATTAATGTAGAAACACCTAATAGAACGATTAAATGACCTACATTTGGAAAACCGGAAACAGCTCCTCCATTTAGAGAAAGATTTAAAAACACGATAGAATTGTTACGTATACCATAATCACGAATTAACATTTCATCGGAAAGTATTCTACCGGCATATTGTAATTTTTGCATTTTATGTGTAATTTGATATTTTTCTTGTAATCGATTCTTGAGTTCTAAAATAGTAACATTATCTTCTATATCAGTCAGAATATATGGTTTATTATAAATTATTATCAATTGCATATAATATATACATACAAAAATTAAAAAAATACAAAAAATTTATATTAGATATATCAAATTATTCCAAATAATACTAATATCAAACAAACAATGAAAACTATGAATGCTATCACACCTCCAATATTACCCGTTCTAATCATATTTGCTATTTGACTAGATCCACCTATAGAATCCAATACACCTGCAATAGCTTGCATAAATCTAAGAGCAAAACAGAAGCCTTTAGTAGCATATTTAGCGGTATAAAATTTGCCAGCCACTACACTACTTGATTCTCCATTAATAGTTTCGAATCCTAATCCGAATTTTTCCCAAAATGGCATATTATCGACTTTACATTTATAATTATCATACAACTCAGGTATTAATCCTATGATTATAGTTTCTGTTATTTTTTGCATATCATAACTCTGTATCCAATCATTTAATGGAGAACCTTTTTTAGTAGCTTCTCTTAAAGCCAATCCTATTTTTTTTCTAAGTTTTTCGTCTTGGCAACTGAATAAAGTAGTAAGATTTACTCCTTCAGTAACAGCAGTAGAGATTAATCCTACGGCAAAATGATAACCTTCCAAAAACGGTGTACCTACGAATGGTATAGCATAGATACCTGCAAATTTTCCAATATTTGCGAAATTCTCCAAGATACCTAAGACGGGTTGTAGAATAGCTCCCACTATAAAATTCAGATTAGAAACGTCATAAGTTATATTTAGAATAAAGTTAGGAATATTAAATAATCCATAAACTATAATAAAAAATATTGCTACCCAAAATCCAACTGTATTGGATGATTTAATGCTCTTACATAATTTATCAGTTCGTACATAAGCTATTGGAAAAACGATAAAAGCGGTCATAGCATAAACAAAATAATATACGATAGTGATACTTATGATAAACATGATAATATATTGGAATGCTTTATAATATCTATTATCTCCTAATCCGAGGAATGATCCTATTTTAGAGATAGCCCAATCTAAGAGATACCCATAAGTGTGTGCGACTACAGGAATTAGTCCTGATATTAAGATTAGTAAATAGAACATAAAAGCACATAAATACAGGAGCCACATTAATATGCTCAGAGTGTCAAAGCCACCTTTAAGAGCTTGATTCATGTATAGATTACAATTGTTAGTAATATTATATTCTTTTAATAATTTATCATTAGTTAATAGGAATCCATTATAATAAATAATTTGGTTATTAATATTGATATTAGTTAATTGATTAATTATTTCTTTAAGATTATATACAGATTCAAATTCATTTATATTTATATTTATAGAATTATTAACACAAATATGTACCATATATATATAATGATATTTTTATTCATTGTGTTTTTTATAAATAGATTCTTCGACTGTTTTAGATATTAAGAATCTAACTATTTTTAAATTTTCATTTTTATTAATACCATTATACCAATTTATAATATTCTCCTCGTTCTTATATTCTACATCTAACATAATTAAATTTTTAACATTTAAAGGATTAATAAGTGATAAATTATTCTCATCTGTTATGATCATTATATTATTTTCTAGACTAAAATCCATTATAACCTTGTTCTTCTGATTTACATTTCCTTTATATACATTTGATTTAATATTATTATAGCATAATAGTTTATATATTTTTTGTGCCATATCATCCCATCTAGTCAAAATAATCATTTTAGTATTTAAATTATTCTTTATATAACTAAATAGATATGTAAGTTTAGTTCCATTCATATCTATATCTAGTTTATTATCTACCAAATACAATATTTCTGACTCTCTAAATGCAGAACGACATATGGGACATTTATCTACTTTTTGCTTAATAGTTAGACTCATACATTCATGGCAGTATATATGACCACAATATGTGATAGCTATTTTATCAAAAGTATTTAAACATATTGGGCAAATATTATTTTCATCAATTTTAAAGTTATTAAGGTAGTTTATATTATTTTTATAGTGTAATAATTTATTATCTATCTTATCACATTCATTATGAAGTATTTCGAGTTTATTATCAATAGTATATTTAATATCATTAATATCGGTAATATTTTCTAATTCTTGTTTATTTTTATCAAATTTTACAATATCATCTTTAATAACTTGAGAATATTCATTATAATTATTGATATATTTATTATTTAATTTTATTAATGTATTTTTAATATCATAAATAGTTTTACAATTTTTAATAAAATTTTTAGTTTGTTCACAGATATGTGGATGAGAACAAAACTGTAATATTGTATCAATATTATATATATTTTCATAATAGTTATAAATATACATTTCTGAATTAGTAAAATTTAACCAAATTATCTTATCTTTTTTATTATCTATTTGAAACTCTTTTTTAACACTTTCGTGTGTATTATATCGATATAATTTATTACTTATTATATTCCATACATTTGGTGTAATATCTGTTTCATCTATAACCATTTCTGGTGTATTTTTAATACAAATTATATTTAATATTTTTATTAGATTAGATTCTAAAAATGATTTATTGGTTATACACCATTTATATCTACCATATAATGAACTAATTAGATCTATTTTTTTAATAATTTCTTGTGTTTGATCGATAATTATTCTACCCCAAGAGAAGAGTTGAAAAATAATATTATTTTGATTTAATAGATTATTGATATATATATTATTTAATAATTCATATCTAATATTTGAGAAAATAGTATTAAAATTTTGTTGATTACCTTGATATGATTTAATTAAATTTTTATATATTGGATTATCTAAAAAATTTATAGATAATATTATAAAATCAGCGTCTAAAATATCTTGATATGTAATTTTCTCATATTGATTCTTCGTAGTAATACAAATAATTTTCAAATCTATAGTATTAAGATCACTATGTTTATTAATTTCATTAAGCCAATGATTGCATAAATAGTTAGGACAAATTATCAGAGTAGCTTTAGTCTTAAGATATATTTTAGATTTAGAATTATAGATATATTCTATATTTTTGAAACTTGTTTGATTTTGTAGTGATAATGTGATGAAACATAATGTTTTTCCTAAAGATGTTTCATCTAATAGGATGCCACCATAATATTTTAGAGTATTATAATCAGGTTTAGTTAGATAGAATCTTTCTTGGTTAACATCTAGATATATATTATTAGATTTAATAATATTTTGATTATAATAGTCAATAGTATTATGTTTATTATTTATAGTATTTTCTATATCTAGCATCCATTTAATATTTTGTGATTGATAATAGTATAATTTTGTTTTAATATAGTTAATATTTAATTTAGAAGAAGAGTATAAGGAAGAATTAATATTTAGTTCTAAAGAAAGTGGTATATTATCTCGTAAACTTTTAAAAATTTGAATACGATTAGCTATAAGTTTTCCATATTTAATATTGGAAATTAGTTCTTGAGTAATGAGGGATGATTGAATGATATTATCGAGAATCATTTTATAAATATGTATATTGCAATATTTTTTAAGTGATATAATATATATTATGGTTAAACCCAGTTTAGTTGACACAAATTTATATCATAAGATTAAGTATAAATTTATTAGGAATAATAATAATATATTATCATATAGATTTAATTTAGGTATAATAATTTTCATCTTAGTGTGTATAATATTTTTATATTATTTATACAAGCAAAAGCAGATATCTAAGATGGAATCTGAAGAGTCATATTAATACCATTTATCGTTTTAATATTATATATTTTATATAAGTTAGTATTATTTATTTGGATATCTAATATAGTGTGATCATCTTTATGCGTTTTATTAAGGAAACGTTGGTATAATATATCTAGCATAATTTTCATATTAGGATAATCTTTATAATAATTAGCGCCAACGAGTTTAGATATAATACATTCGACACAACAATTAGTAATATTATTGTGATTCATAATTTTATAGGAATTTATATTTTTATATATATTTTGAATTAATTTTAGATTCATTTGAAATTTTTTTTGTAAACATATAATATAAAAGATGAAAACACTTAGAGAACTTCTTTTCGGAGATGAAAAACATAAGCGTAGATCCCGCCGTCACAAGAGAAAAACATCTCATAAAAAGAGATCTGCCAAACGTAGCGTTAGAAGATCTAGAAAATCTAGAAAATCTGCTAAGCGTAGCATGAAGAGATCGTCCAGAAAGAGATCCCGCAGATCTCGCCGCAGATCTCGCCGTGGAGGTAGCCAGAAGATGAGCGGTGGTAAGAAGAGAAGAAGCCACAAGAAGAGCTCCAAGAAGAGAAGCCACAAGAGAAGAAGTCACAAGATGAGCAAGATGAGCGGTGGCAAGAAGAGAAGAAGCCACAAGAAGAGCTCCAAGAAGAGAAGCCACAAGAGAAGAAGTCACAAGATGAGTAAGATGAGCGGTGGCAAGAAGAGAAGAAGCCATAAGAAGAGCTCCAAGAAGAGAAGCCACAAGAGAAGAAGTCACAAGATGAGCAAGATGAGCGGTGGCAAGAAGAGAAGAAGCCATAAGAAGAGAAGTATGAAGAAGAGAAGCCATAAGAGAAGAAGCCACAAGAAGAGTGGTGGAAAGAGAAGAAGAAGTTCAAGAAAGAGCGGTGGTAAGAAGAGAAGAAGTCACAAGAAGAGTACCAAGAAGAGAAGCCACAAGAGAAGAAGCATGAAGAAGCACATGTAAGTGTGTAGAATCATCAAATAAAATATTATAAGTATATTATATAATATAGTTATAATGAATTACATAGATAAGTATGATAATTATGTCAAATTTTTGGAAACAGGTAGTAATAAAAATTATGAGAATGCATTGCATATATATTTTAACGATAGTCTCAAGCAATTATGTCCAAGATGTAATGTACCAGGTATTATAAAATCTGTTAATAAAGATGGAATTATAGAAATGCGTTGTAAAAGTCCAAAGTGTGATTGGAAGATAATTATAGAACCTCCAAAATATATAAGTTTATATGCTACTTTATATCATAAAATTAAAAAAAATAGTAATTTATTATATGAATTATTATCAACAAATAATTTTAATGAAATTAAAAAATTATATATCAATCAAGAGAATGATATTGATGAAATTAAAAAAATATTTGATAAACAATATCAAGAATTTAGTGAAAGAGATGAAAAAAGATTCGAAATGTTTAATAAAATAATTATTATATATTATAAAAGAAAACATATATTTGATAAAATAAATAAATCTATTACCATAAGTAATAAGAAAAAATTAATTGAAATATATAAAAATGAATTTAAATCTTTATCAGATAATAGATATAATCAAATTGGAAAGCAGTTAAATATGACTTCAGAAGATGTTAAGAATACTATTATGTGGATTGATAACAGCTATCAATACATTAAATTAGAGCAAGAATATGGTGAAATTATAAAAGAGATTAATAAATACAAGGAATTTATTAAATATATTAATCAACAAATAATGATAAAATTACCAATAGTAATAGAAGATAAAAAAATTAAAATTAAAAAGAAATCAATTATTGAACCATCAGATATCGAATCACGTATTGAAGCACCTATTCAAGAAGAAATTATCACTATTGAAGAACCTTTATCGGAAGAAGAACCCTTATCTGAAGAAGAACTCTTATCTGAAGAAGAACCTTTATCGGAAGAAGAGAAACCTTTATCGGAAGAAGAGGAAGAAGTTGCAGCTTTAAATGAAGAACCGATAGAAGAACTGATAGAAGAATCAATAGAAGAACCAGTTAGAGAGAAGAAGTCTGATGTAAAGAGGATAAGAATAAGAAAGGAAGATTTAGTTCCGACAAGTGGAGAGAAGTCGATCAGAGTCAAGATTAGTAAGAAAAAATAATGTATGAATAGTATATAGTATGTTAAAATATATAGAACCATTTTATTTCTTCATAGCATTATTCATTGGTATGTTCTTCACATATATATCGACACCGATTCCAGATATTATTATTAAATATCCGACACCAGAAAATGCGGGAAGAGTGATATATAAAGACGATGCTGATGTTTGTTATAAATATAGAGCTGAAGAGGTGCAATGTCCATCAGATAAATCGAAAATTAAACAATTTGATATACAACATGTCAATAATGATGAAAAGAACCAAACGGGTTTAATGGATATAATCAGACAGAAAATCAATATATAATATATTAGTTAATAATATATATGGATAGAATACTCAAGACACGTACGGGAAGAATTATTATTTCTATTATTTGGGGTTTAGGTTTAGCTACTTTATTTAGAAAAGTTTGCGTAGGTAGAAATTGTATTGTATATAAAGCACCTAATCCTAATATAATGACAGATAATGTATATACACATAATACTAAATGTTATAAGTATCATGTAGAAACGTCACAATGTTCTAAGGATGCTATCTCAAACTAATTTCTCTATTATAAACTAATATGGTACCAATTATTGTAGGTTTTATATTAGGTTATATATTATGTACTTTGTACATAAATAAAAATTTAAATTATCATGGACCAAATTCTAATACAATTCAAAAATATATATATCAAGATAAGAATGATAAATATTATAAATTTATACCTGAAGTATGTATATGTCCTTTAAGATCTTTTTAGGTATATTTTTTTATAAATTTTGTAAAGTATTTTATTATAAATTTATTATTTTTCATTATAATTGATATTATATAAATTATAATTAAAATAATTAAAATTATATATATTACCAATAATATAATCGAAGGAACATAATTAGTTATAGGTTTTAGACCTAATCTATATAATAATTTGTCAAAATATACTAATGGTAATGACCATTTAGTTAATAATCCATTATTATGTTTAATAGGTATAATTAGATTATTATGTATATTATATTTTTCTAATATTTTTTGACCAGCACATAAACCCGTCTCACATGATGATTCCATACTTATACCACCCATTGTACTATCTACATAATAAGCAGCTAGATACATATTTTTAGGTAGATCATTAGGTTGAGATGATGATGGCATAAATTTGTATGTATTTTGGTTGATAGAGAATTTAGGATTCAGAGATATAAGTTTATTATTATCATTTGTAAATTGGTACCATGATTCTGTTCCAATTAATATATCATCAAAGTTTTTATTTATTTTATTTAATAATTTTTGGATATATTTATTATTCTTAATTTGATAAATACCTTCCATAATAGCTTCTTCTTTAGAGCAATCTCTTACAATTTTATTTATTTTTATTCCTTTATTATAATCTAAAAATCCAATATTCCATACATCTTTAATTCTTTTATCACAATTTAATAAATAATTATTTTTCCATAATCTTTTTTTCTGTATTATCGGTTTCCAGGGCATATCTACTATGATAAATTCTTTACAATAATTTATATCATCATTTCCTAATTCTTCAGAAAAATATAAATTTATGGTAAAATATAACTGCAAATCTTTTTGTAAATATTTTAATTTATCTATTGTTGGACATTTTTTTAAATAGTTATTTTGAAAACAGATATGTATAAAATTGAGTAAAGAACAAGCAAATACATAGTCATCCGCTTTTTTAATTTGATTATTTATAACTATACTTTCTATAGTATTACCATTGCAATTAATTTTCTGTAGTGCAGAGTTAGTATAAATTTTAACACCTCTATTAATTAAATATTTTTTCCAAGGTACAAATAAACTTTGCTGTGTAGGATATTTAGAGATAAGAGTACTAGATGGTGAGAATGGATATCTATAGCTAGCAGATGTTGAATAAAAATTTTTCATAAATGTAGATAAACTAACTTTATTTGCTTCTAGACCTAAAAATGGTCCTAATATTGTCTGCATTATAGTATTCTTATTGAAATATTCATATGCACTTAAATGATTATAATCATTAACGGCTCTTTCTCTGCATAGAAATAGCAGACCAATAAGTTTATTTATAGTTTGATAATCAGCATCTTTAAGAATTTGGTAAGTAAGATTATAGGTATTAATATTTGCGGAACTAATATTATCTTTATTGATTAGACATGGATTCGTGAAAGGTGTAAAATTATTTTTTGCTCCAATTTGATTAATAATATACATAAGATTATCATAAACTGACCCGAATATTCTCCAAGAATATTCTGTATAACATAATTCTGAGAATTTACTACTAGCTTGACCACCAATTCTATCCTCTTTTTCATAAATCTCAATGTTAAAATTATAATTAGATAACAGATGAGCAACAGATAAGCCAGCGATACCAGCACCAATAATAATAATCTTTTTCATTTCTGATAAATATATATATTTAATATATATTTTATTATATAACTCTATCAATTATATCTAAATAATTATTTCTTTAAGTAACCGTTTTTTTTAATAAGATTGTGTAACTCGATTGTATAAACCGAATGGATAAAATAATTTAATAGTTAATGCGTTAGAAGTATTAATTAAATATTATAAGATAATATATAAAAATGAGTAAATCCACACCCATTAGTCAATTGCGTAAGGAGCAAGATAATAGTGAATTGGTACAAAATATTCTAAATAATATGGAAAATCAACCAGCTATGGATCCTAATATGGATCAAATGCCAAGTCAACAAATGCCTAATCAACAAATGCCTAGTCACCAACCTAGAGGACAACCAGAACAGTATGATGATTATGAGGAAGAATTTGAAGATTATTACGATGGTCCTGTAGTAAAACAAAAACCGATGAGTACAACAGATCAAATAATATCTGAGATCAAGGGTCCATTATTAGTAGCATTATTAGTATTTTTAACTAATTTTGATATGGTGAATCAACTTTTGGTAAAAAATATACCAAAATTAGCTGGACATGGTGGAGAATTAAATCTTATAGGATTAGGATTAAAGGCAATTGTTGCTGGTATTATTTTTTATGTAGTTAAAAGATTTTTATTATAAAAATCTGTAGAAATAGTTAAATAAAAAAAATGTCATAATATATTATATAATGATGAAAAAACAAAATATAATATATTATAGTATTATTGCAGCTATCATCTTAATAATTTTAACCACCTTTGTCAAAAATTTTTTAATGAAAGTCTTAGTAAGTTTCTTCCTTATGTCTATCATTATCTATTGGCTAACTAACGATCCTTATAAATCTATAATGATCTCATTCTTGATCTCTCTTGTCTACTATTTAACTCAAAATACGGTAAATGAAGGTTTCGAAAATAATGACATTAATGTTGATAATCTTGTTAAAGAACTTACTAACTTAACTAACTCCCATTCTAATAAAACTCAATCAGATAAAAATGATTCAGATAAAAATGATTCAGATAAAAATGATTCAGATAATAAAAATGAAATTAATGATGATGATATGAATCTTTTTGATGATGCTGATAAAGATGATAAAGTACCTACTACTAACAACAAATACATGGAATCTGCTAAAGCTCAGAGAGAAACTTTTAGACTTATAAATACTATAAAACAATTAGATGATACTGTCAAAAGTCTTGCTCCTACCCTACAACAAGGTGCAAGTATTATCGAAAAATTTAAGAAATTAAATCTTATAAATCAACAATAATAACTAAAAAGTAATAACTAAAAGTAATAACTATAGAGTAATTTCCGTACTAAAATAAATCTTCCTTAAACCATACTTCTTCTTACAAGATTTAATCAACTTAGAACATTTATGGCATGGTGCTGAATATGATGTGCCATATTTTTTGACATCCAATCGTACTACATATAGATCTGCATCTTTCATATTATTACGATTAGTACAATTATCTATAGCTGCTTGTTCAGCATGAGTGCTGTATCTATGGTTAATAAAGCAGGTACCATATTTATTATATCCTCTGAAGTTGTTAAACCCCCTTGATATTATTTCTCCATCTTTAACGATAATACAACCATGCTTGCAACGAAGAGGACTCTTTTTAGCTTCTTTAAGTGCCTCTTCTATATAGAAAATTTTTTCTTTGCTGATAGGCATTTTAGTTAAATAGAACAAATATATGACCAATATATTTTCAATTTTTTTTTCTATTAAAATATACCATATATTGTATATATATGCTTTATATACTATTGATATTAATAATGATCGTCATAATTTTCTATTCAATTCCCGAGTCATATTGTAATTTCAGAAGAAACTTTGCTAACGATGTTTTTGCTATTCGACCACCTTATAAAAGAGCTTATGACTACAATCCTGACAAATTAGGACCATTTCGTATACTCAAACATAATTTTCTTAACTTCCCTATAGAAGGCTTCTTACCACAAAAATCAGATACATATTTAGAAAATGGCATTGCCAAAATGAAAGGAAATGTAGAATATTCTCCAATGACTCAAGATCAGTCATATATTAGAGACATGATTGGTAAATTAGATTTAAAAAATGAATTACCTATTATTAATCTTAAATCCCAAGCCAGATCTATAGATATAGAAAAGCCAGAGTATCAGAAAGAAATACAACAATATAAATTCTTTTCCTCTAATCTATGTGGAAATGAATACAAACCAACCGGTGCGTATTTTACTGTCCCTGAAGGAATATCATGTAATGGACAATCCATACCATATTCTAGATGTAAAGCCATACCAATCATGGAGAGTGGTAAGATTAAACATATTAAGATTATAGATGGTGGTAAAGGATATACGAAACCAATAGTCAAAATTTTGTCGAATGATAGTAATATGGTCGTAGTAGATGCTAAAATAGAGGTGACAGCTGTTGATGGAGAAGGTTCTATAAAGTATATAGAGGTGATAGATGGTGGTCGAGGATATAGGGAGATACCTATAGTGGATGTTAAAGATTCGGAGGATAAAAATGCATGTTATTTGTGTGTTAAATAAAAATATTCATATAATAATATAGAATGAAAACTAAAAATATTAATTTATATTTATTTACAGCCATTATTATAGCTCTGATTGTTATTTTTAGTATTAATAAATATGAAGGATATAGATCTTCTCGTTTAGTTATATCCAGTGAATCTATTCCTACTCAAGATTCTAATATACAGAAAAAAGAAAATAAAAAAATAGAGAATTTTTATAATGGTTATCATGGTAATCATGGAATGTATTGGCCTTATACTGTTTCTCATATTCCTCAATCAGACCCTCAAGGAAAACAAATATTAAATCAATTAACTTTCAATTATCCATCTGTTTATGACGATCCTTATAACTATCCTAATGTTACATTACCAGCACACGTCATCGGATGTGGTGGAAGAAGAGGAGCATGTATGGGTGGAAGTCAGGTACCTATTCCAAATACTATTCCCCCAGTTAATATTAGTGAACAGAATATAGCTCCAGTAAATTTAACAGTTAGAGGTTTTGATGAAGGGGTGCAACAAGTTGGAACTATTCAGAAAGTATTTGGTACGGAGAATGTAGTATATCCATTATTTGGTAGAAAGAAATATAGAAATGATAATAAATGGGAATATTTTGTTAAATTTGGACAATATGGTGTAATTTTACCTGTAATTCCATTAAGAAATTATGAAGAATTTAATACTAATGATCAAGTATTTATTCAAGGACAAAGAGATAAATATAGAGTTACTATGTATGATGCGGATATTCCACAGTATTTACCTTTTACATAAATTATCTTGTGATTTATTATTATAAATACTATTTAAAGAGATATTATATAATATTATTTGAATAATAATATGATGCAATATACATCACAATATGACATAAATAATACATGGTCAGATAGTCAAGAAAGTTTATTAAAAAAGTGGTATAAATATGCGCAAGAATTTAATTGGAAACATTCACGTGCAGCGAGAAGTTATTCTTATCGTGACAAAGTCATAGGAATTCCCACAGTAGCAATATTAGCCATTACAGGTACAGTAATATTTTTGAATATAGGTATGATAGGTCAAAATGAAAATAATATAATACTTTTATCAATATCTGGTACAATTACAATCATAGCAGCTATTTTAGTAGCCATACAAAATTTTTTAGGATTACCAGAATTAGCTACAAAACATAATAATTCAGCAGCAAAGTATACAGGATTTGCAAATAGTATTGAAACAGAGTTATCATTACCACGCATTGAAAGATTAAATGGTAAAATTTTTATTAAACAAGCTCAGAAAAGATTTAGTGAATTATTAGAAATTTGTCCTACTATTCCAGGATGGATTGATAAAGATTATAAAAAATATATGGATAGAATATCCTCAGTAGATAATAATGATCTTGACGAAATTATTATTAATGATACTATCATAACTCCTAAAGAAATAGTAGATGTACCAAATAATAGTCAAGAAGAAGATAGAGAAGGAGAAGAAGATAAAGATACATTACAAGATGAAATTGAAAGAGAGGTACGTAGGATAAAGATTAGAGAGAGTTTATCTAATAATAATTTTCAAGAGAGACGAACAATAGATAAGTTTGTAAATTATTTTTAATTAATTCTTCTACTGATAACACGTAATAGAGCTTTAAGTTCATGAATATCGATAGGTTTAGCAATATGTGCATCAATTTTATATTTTTCGCATTTCTTTTTAATTTTTTTATCATCAAATGGAATCATAGCTATAATATAGGGATGATTCTTGATAGTTTTAATTTTTTTAATAATATTAATGTCATCAATTTTCTCAATATCAATTAATAATAGAGAATATTCATTAGAATACAATTTACTTATTATTTCTTGATTATTATGTAATATATTAGTATTTGTATAACCTAATTTATGTATAGTATTAATCATAGTAGAATTATTAGAATCAATAGATAATAAGATAGGTAGATTATTATAGATTTGAATATCATCAGTAGATTTCTTTTTAGTTTGGATATCAATATCCGAAAATATATTAATAAATAATTTTAATATTTTTGATTTATTGATTGGTTTAAGTATTAAATAATTAAATACATTTTTATTATATTTTCTATCTTCAAAAGCTGACATAGCAATGATAGGGATAAATTTATTGTAACTTTTAATTTTTTTTGCTAATTCACATCCATACATATTTGATGAATCGATATCTATAAAACATGTATCAAATCTATTATTATCTATTAAAAATAGAACTTCATCAGATGTGGAAGCCATATGTGGATACATTTTCCATCTCATAAGTATTTTAGAGATACTAATTCTATTCTGAGAGTTTTCATCAATAATTAATATTTTTTTATCTTTGAGAATATCAAATGACTTTTCCTCTATTTCATCTATATTTGTAAATTCTTCTACCAATAATGTAACAAAAAATGTTGAACCTTTTCCAAATGTACTTTCAACTCTTATTTCTCCATTCAGCAATTCACATAAACTTTTACATAAACTTAAACCTAATCCTGATCCAGAATTCTTATGATTATCTATTTGATAAAAAGATTCAAATATCTTATCTAAATATTGTTCTTGTATACCGATACCTGTATCATTAACTTCTATAAATAAATTATATTTATTGCTACTCAATGTTTTAGAATAAATTTTTAATTCTATTTTACCTGTTTCCGTGAATTTAATCGCATTATTTAATACATTATATAATATTTGTCTAAATCTATATTTATCACTTACAATATATGGTGGTATATTATCGATTTTAAAAATTAATTCAATATTTTTTTCATTAGTTTTAAGTAAAAAGTTTTCATAATATTGGTCTAATTCTTCTCTTATATTGAAAGATTCTTTTTCCATTTTTAATTTATTTAATTCTATATTAGCATAATCAGTAAAATCGTTAATTAATATGGATAATATATGACTATATTCCAATGTTTTGTTAATGTATTCTCTTTGTTCTAAATTTAATTTAGTTTCTCCTAAAATATTGAGTGTACTAAATATTCCATAAATAGGTTTACGTAATTTATCGATTATATTTGTCAAAAAGTTATTTTTAGAATTATTAATATTTTGTATTTCAATAGAACTAGTAATATCATTAATAATAATTCCAAATATTTGATCTTCTATAATAAAACAATTAAGATCATAGTATTTATTATTATATATAACATCCTTAATAGTATAACTATTTATCATTTGCATACTTAAATATGCTTTCTTAACTTTATAATAAGTTTCTTCATCAAATATTTCAATAATATTTTTATCTATTATTGTATCATCGCCAAATATATCAATAAATGATTTATTAGTATTTATGCATTTATATGATTCAAAATATTGATTATTTTTATCAAATATTATTATAGCAGCATCTAAACTTTTAATAACTTTACTATTAATTATATTTTCTTTTATTGTTTTAATATCTTTCATAATAATAATATCATGATCATTATCAAGTTTATGTTTATATACATCAACATTTAATAATTTTTTATTTTTAGTAATAATATTATTGTTAGTAATTTGTCCATAATTAAAATTGATTGAATTTGTAAGTACATCACGAATATTTTTATTTATAACATCTTTTATATTATATTCAGAATTTCTAAGAAATACAAAATTGACATTACATATTTTATATTTATTACCTATTATAATAACCATATTAAATGGATCATTTAATAAATCATTATCATGAATTTTAATAATATTAATTTTTTCGAAGATGAAATTAGGTTTAATATATAGGATATTACTAATAATTTTATTACCTTGATAGAAGAAATTATAAGATAAATCAGTATTATCTTTAATACATTTTTTATAATATTTATAATATTTTTTAGAAAAGAATGGATATATATCTTTTATATGTTCATCAGTAATATTATTTAATTTAAATTCTTCTATAAATTTTTGATTATAATAATTACAATATAATTCTTTATTTTTCTGTTCCCAAATAACAACAGGATTATCAATTGTATGTGATATGTTACGAATAATATCCATTATATTATAATATTATTTTATTATTTTATTTTTTCTTAGTAATTACATTAGGATATCTATTATAATTATAAGCCTCATAAGAATTAGGTGTTGATTCTAATGGAAGATTAACATTTACAACATCAGAATTATATATTTTATTATAATATTCTTCACTTGTTTGTGGTATTAATTTTTTACCTTTAGGTGGTGTAATTATATCTAATTTCTTATCTTTATGTAATTTATATAAATTTTTCATATGAATATATGGTAATTCTTCAGGAGATTTGTTATATAGCCATAACCAATTAACATAATCTTGTGTTGTAAAATTTGGTTGATAATTATATTTAAAATAGTGTTTATCGATAGGTGACATTAATTCAGGTTGAGGATAATTCATTCTACCAGTTATGCATTTATTATGACAATGATTTTCGAAACATATATTTAATTTTATATCTACATCAGGAATAACATTATTTAGAACATATTTGTCTTCAAAAGCATTATCAAATCCTTCTACAACAGGTTCAATAACATGTTCTATATTTTGTTGTTTAATTTCTATAGATTTTTGATTATTGGGTTCAATTTTATTTGTAAAGTGTTCAATTTTATCTTGTGGTATATTTACTACGATATTTTGTTTAGGTAGATTAATTGCAATATTTCCTAAATGTTTATCAATGATTGTAACGATTGTTATACCCATAATATATGCCAAGAATACTAATATGATAAATAATATTATATAGTAAATCATAATTATATAATATTTGAAGATAAAAATCTGAAATATTATCTTTATTTACATTATATTATGGAAAGTGTACTTAATGATATTTATTCACCTAAGACAAATATTGATATTATTGGAAATATATTTATATGTGATGAATTATGTGATCTAAATATAAACTATAAAGATCATAACCTAATCTCTATCATTAATCAAAATGTTACTCTAGAAATTAGTTATAATAATAAGAGTTTTATTACTTACAATGGTGGTGAAGAATTTGGATCACAACAGATAAAATACACTTTAAAAAAGATATTATTGCTAGGTCCATCGAAACATTTCATACAATCATATAGACGTAATAGTCAAGATAACATGGGTGCTGAATTAATTTTAGTTCATATGTCCGAAGATGGAAAAAGATTTCAGAATATAGCAATAAGATTATATATCTCTGATTCATGTGCAAGTAAGAAGAAGGTTCAGTATAAATTATTCAATGAGATAGCTGATAATATTCCAACAAAGAAAGAAAAAGTTAAGCGTATAAATATAGAGTCGTGGTCGGTGGAAGATTTCTTACCAGATAATAAAACTTTTTACACCTATAATAGTCCCTTCAATACTACTATTAATTGGATAGTATTTAAAGAAGAAGTATGTGTGCCAGGGAAGTTGATAGATAATTACTTCAAGTATGTGTTAGATCCTGATCAGAAGCAGAGTGAATTATTAAGAAATGCGCCAATACCTGATAATCCTAAAAATTTGATAATATTTGGTCATAAAATTATTCAAAATATTCAGACAGGATGTGCTAAAAAAATGGAAGAAAAAGTATCTGCAGAACAAAATGCAAAACATGGTGAGGCAGTTTTTGAAGATAAGTTTAAAAAAGA
>SDBT01004015.1_pt1 | contig 25155 bp, 20 predicted proteins | sample 2277101 | NCBI WGS metagenome assembly SDBT01 (sample SAMN10404973, study PRJNA504765) | marine sediment metagenome | isolation source: marine sediment core GS10_PC15, 103 cmbsf | place: Arctic Ocean: Southern Knipovich Ridge | collected 2010 | reverse complement strand
AGCCTCGGTGCGGGTTTTTCGGGCGTGGATAACGAACTGTTCTATCTCGACGATACGATGATGGTCTTCGGCGACGCCAAGCAGACTCTCACCCAGATCATCGGCGAGTTGAAAAGCTAGAATTCTTTTGGCACCCATTTGAGAGATTGCTCGGTTATGTTCCGACCGGGTGCCACGGCTGCTTGCAGCCGTGCTTGCCTAAACAGTGGGCAAAACGGAGTCCCGCTGGTTTGGTGTCGGCGGTCACAGGCCGACCCCTGCCTACCTGCGGTGAGCAGGCAGGTGCGGTCGACCGCTAAACAGGATATCGGCCGGCCGCTAAGCAGGATATCGCTCGGCGAAACCCGCCACCCTGAATGTATTGCGATCAGGCTTTTTTCAGCACTTCGCGGATTCTATCGTCCATCGCCTTTTGATCGGCGGCGAAGCTGTTGAACCCCGCGAGGTTCATCAGGCTGTCCAGCCCGATCCTGCCTGATTCGAGCTGATCGCGCCAGTTGTCGAGCTTCGGAATCTTTCCCTCCGCCCGGCTGGTTGCTATCTCCCTGTCGGTCCAGTCAACCAGTACATCGCCGCATCCTCTCTCTGAGAAGAATCGCACAAGATCGTCCGGCGTGAAGTCGGCCAGGTCCTGCTGCTCGAGATCGTCGATGCACGCGACAAGTTCGTCTTCGATGTTCCAGAGAGTGTCTAGCCGGATGGCCTCGGGATTGACCTCGTCGTCCAGTAGGACGGGGTAGTCTATCAAGGTGCAATCGTTGATGTCGTCCAATTCCAGATCAAGGTCCAGAAACTCGCGAGCTATGTTGGGGGGCATTGTCATCACGTCGATGCCCGCAAGGTCGTCGATCTGCGTACCAGCCCGGAAGCTTGCGCCTATCTGCCGCGTCGGCGAATTGTGCTCTTTCTGCAGCCGCCGGATCGCCGCCTGCGATGCAATTGTCGCCCGCTGGCCAATGTAGATACCGTCTCCCAGATGGTTGTCGGCGATAAAGCTGTTCAACCTGCCGAGGAATACGTTAACGAACATCGGCCTGCCTATGCGCGCGGCAAGGTAGTTCTGCCTGGCTGAGAATCCGAGCGTGTGGTTGACCGCGATGCCCTCGGCTGAGAGTCGCCGCGTCGCCAGCAGACCCGCCGGCGTGAACGGAATCTTGACTATGAATCGCTCTGGGCAGATCGCGTGATATCGCCTCGCGTACTCGATCGAAGCGGGCAGATCGTTAGCAAGGTCGGTATGCTCCTCGACCGAAACATACGCGTCGAACCGCTCGACGAGTTTCAGCCCGTGCATGGCGTTGAGCACAAACGCCATCTCCAGCAATCGTTGCTGGCCGGTGAGCCCCGTCCATTCGTCGAGCAGGCGGGATACTTCCGGTATCAACGAATCGTAAGTGCCTTTCTGAACCTCGCGGTTCAGCAGCGTGTTGTTCGTTGTCAGGGCTGTGAACTCTCGCGTCCAGTTGACCAGCGCCGAATCGATATCGCCCGTATCCAGCCACAGTTCCGTGCCCAACTCGCCAAGCCGCCGCCAGGTAGGGTCGCAGTCAAACTGCTCGGTCAATCCGCCAAAATGCGGATGAAAGTCTCGCCGTGTAAATTCGGCGATACTCTCTTCCGGTTTGGATGCAGTCCATGTATGCGCCATGTCCGCACCGCCTTTCTCCCCTCCACTTTCAGCATATGCCTGTCATCGCGGGGATTCAACCGGCCTGAATGCCTGCAGTTTGATTGCGACAGTTGCCGAGGTTATACTGGACGCTATCCACAAAGCAGTTCTTGGGATGGCTTCCAACGGAAACCCCACACAGGAGAGAGTATGTTGCTTGCAGAATTACCAGCCCTCGCCCAGTCGCTCGAAGCGATCATGCTGGTCTGCTTCGGGCTGTCCTGGCCGATTGATATCGTCAACACGCTTCGCGTTCGCCACGTGGAAGGCAAATCGTTCACGTTCATGTTCGTCATCTTCGTGGGTTACGTCTTAGGCGTGGCGGGCAAGTTTTTCCGCGTGGCCGGTTCGGGCCAGTGGCCTGAAGGCGTAACCTGGATGTACGCCGTCAACGCGCTGTTAGTCGCAGCCGACATGGCGCTGTTCCTGCACTACCGCGCCAAGACCGCCGCTGCCAAACCCAACCCCACACTACCGCCAACAGATTAACCCGCCGCCAAAACCGACCTGTAAGACATCACCTCACCGGCTGCGTGGCGGGTGTCTTTTCGGCTGCCGATAGATTCTCAGGTTGCGGGGTGACTGTCCAAAGGCCGGTCACCTGGCCGTCAGCGGCCAAGACCACCTTCAGGTCAATGCGATTCTTCTCCCAGATGAGCGGTACAAACAGAACGTTGTACCCGTCCACTTTTTCCTGTCTGTGCACCGCCCCGCGTTTCTTGAACGCACCGCCTGCGTCATCCAGCTGTTTCCTGACGGACTTCAGTTTGGATATCGGAAGCGCCTTTTTCATCCCGGCGTCGAAATGCTCGATCACCTTTTCGAATTCGTTGGCCATGAACAGATCCGCTATCTTTTCGGCGCGGCCGAACGATTCCGGCTGGGTCTTTGTGGCGGGCGTTTTTGCGGCGTCCTTGACCGATACGAACTTTCCGTCTTTGGTGAAGGTGAAGATCTGGTTGTTGATGATCTTGTCCTTGTCCCAGATGGTGGCGTGGTACTTATAGCGGATGGACAGGTTTCCGTTTTCGAGCTTCCTGGGCTTGCCCCATTCGATAATCTTCCGCGCGGTGATGTCGCGATAGTTCCGGCTGAAGAATCGCTCAACGTATCCCTTGAGCTTCTTGACCGCAGGGTCGGAAGCAGAAAGCGGTGTCGAGGGGACTTCAGGCGAACTGGCCCCATCATTGTCGGCTGCACCCTTCAGTGACTGGTACTGCCTCCAGATGTTATCTTTCGTGCGATTGACGTTCTCCCGGGCGGCCTCGACGCTTGAAAGCCGGTCCTCTCCCAGGTTCTTCCACTTCCCTTCGAACAGGCCGAAACTGCGCAAGCTGTACGGGGCGTTTCCTTTGCCTTCGGGGAACGGGAGGTAGGTAATCACGTTCGCCAGATTCTGTTTATAGATTAGTACTTCAACGACAGTCGAATCCAGCAGCGCCTTGTCATAGATAGCCTCTCTGCGTTTGAAGAATCCTTTCACTTGCCCGCGGGACCACTTATGGCTGCTGAGTTGGATAATTGCATTGGCATCGGCGGTTCCCCAGGCCCGATTCCATGACGCTGCTGCCGCTTCCGGCGAGGAAAGATCAACGCCTGCGCCGAAATCGGCGACCTTCCTGCCAATATACCTGCGTGTTACGCCAGCGTAAATTTCAGCAGTCGAACCTGGCCTGTCTTCGACTATCTGGACTCTTGTCGCCTTGCCAGGAACCAGTGAAACGTTGCGAAACTCGACCCACTCATAAGGCCGCGTCTGGAATTGGAATCGTTCAATTCGAGCAACCGGCAATTGAGGGAACCGGTAAGTGTGGCTGACCATCCCGGAAACACCTCCGCCGGAAACGCCCCGGTGAGGATGTTCCCTGCCGTCGATGTCAGTTGCCACAATCCGCACATCCTGGGACAGTTGTGTCCGGGCTACGGTCAGGTGAGTGGTCCCGTCCTGAGAGTACGGTTTGGCGAACACGACCCCGCCATCTGCGAAACTGATCGATGCATCTCCCGATCCATCTGTCTCGGCCTTGGTTTGCCATTTTCCAGCAGCAACACCGAAACGAACTGTCTTGGGGCTATCGGAAGACCAGCCCACACCCGCACGCCTTAGGTTTTCGATCTCCTTGCCCTCGGAATCTTTCGGCATGCCAGTATCGGTTGAAGCTTTGCCATCGGGGAGCCGCCAGCGATAGCTAACGCCTTTGGGTGCATTCAGACGCATGACAAGTTCATAGCGATATTGCTCTGGCGCATCGGCCATGGTCGCACAAGGAGCCTTATCGAGCACGCTGCCATCCGGCTTCCACCACTGAGGGGTTTTCGTTCCAAGCTTCGACACTGCAACTAATTCAGCGGTAATGCCACTTGAAAACGTGGCCACAGCCCTGCCCGAGGAATCCTCGGTTGGCTTGTTTACTACCGGCTTGGAGCTTTCCAGGCCTGCGGCGAGAGCTTGGCGGGTGGTGAGTTTGAGTGTGGGCGGTAGCACTATCGCGGCGAGCAATAGTGTGGTGGCGATGGCGATGATGGTGGGGCGGCGGTGGAACTTTCGACCAGCCGCCATGATCGTGCCGATGCGCTCTTCGATGTTCTTGACCGGGCCTGCGATTGCAAGCGACGGCACGGGACGACTGGCTCGGCTGGCTGACATCAGAACGTCCACGATCGCACTGCCGTACTGCTTCGGCTGGAGGGCGAGGGCGGCGATGGCTGTCTCGTCGCAGCACTTCTCGCGTTCCTGGCGAACCTTCTTATTCGCCCACCAGACAAGCGGATGGAAGAACAGGATTCCCTGGACGACGATCTGCAGCGCGTTGACGGCAGCGTCGTATCTGCGGACGTGAGCAAGTTCGTGTGCGAGGATTCCACGCTGATCGTCGCGCGATCCTGACTCGCTGAAGTCTGATGGCAGGTAGATGCTCCCGCGCAGCAGGCCCCAGACGAACGGCTGGCTCATGTCGTCGATGTGATAAACCCTCGGCAGCGTCTTGAGCCCCAGCAGCTTAGCGAGGTCGGCTAGCTCTGCCTGAACGTCGTCGCTGGCGTCGCGGCGGGTGAGCTTCAGCCTGCGATTGAGCCGGCCGGCCTTAATGAAGACCACCAGGCCGTACAAGCCAACGCCGCACGCCCATGCGATTGCGAGCCATTGAGTCATCTGCCCAATGGAGAAGGTTGCAGCCTGCTCGACGCGCCCGGCCGTCAACCCCTGACCGGCTGAGACGCTCGGCGACGGCGCAGCGTCACTGACCGCGGCTGGCGCTGTCTCGCCTGTTGCTGCCGGCGGCGCATAGCTGATCGCTGTCGGTGCGGCCGGTTCGGTTGTGGTCTCGACGGCTGCCACTTGAACTTGCTGAGGAATTGACTGGGCGGCGGGTTCGCCCGGAAGAACCGCCAGTTGCAGGCTCAGCATCGGAGGGACGATGCACTTGGCCAGTACGATCAACCAGAGCAGGTATCGCCAGTGGGCCGATGCGCGTCGCAGCACCCAGCAGGCCGAGGCGACGATCACGAACAACGCCGCGATCTGCCAGCTCTGATGCAGCAGGTAATTCCCGATTTCAGTCAGTATTCGTTCCATGTTTGTAACCCCTATTTGGTCTTAGCTTGTTTTTTATTGATGAGTTTTTTGAGTCGCTTCACGTCGTCGGCGTTCAGCTTGGCGTCCTCGGCGAGGTGGAGCATCAGCGGCAGCGGGTCGCCTCCGAACAGGCGCTCAACGAAGTCGCCCACCGTTCGCGAGACTACTTCCTTGCGGCTGGCTATCGGGGTGAACAGGTGCGCCTTGCCCCTGGATGTGTGCTCGACGTAGCCCTTGGCTTCGAGCCGGCGAAGCAGCGTCTGAACCGTGGCATAGGCGATCGTGCGCGTGGCGGGCAGCTTATCGTAGATGTCCTGCACCGTTCCGCTCTGCATCTGCCACAAAATCCGAAGTATCTCGGTTTCCGATCCGCTTAAAGCTGGTAGGTCTTTGCTGGGCATTTGTATCTCCTTGTACAAGTGTACAACATTTATATCGTACATTTGTACAAGGTATCAACACGAAAATAATTTTTTTAAAATGGCGCGGCGGGAGCAGCCGTAGCACCCAGCACTACCCTAAAGGGTAGTGGCACCCAGTCGAGAGTTTTGTCTCAGAGCGCGAACATGGTTTGACAAGCAAACCATGCCACCCCCTTACAAGGCTTAGTCGATAGGGCTGGCAACTTGCCGAAGGCCCGCCATGTCTTTCTTGTGAACATCAGCACGGCCATGAATGGCCGTGCCTGCCCCTATGGGGGCACCCATTTGAGAGTGCGTCGGGTGACTGCTAGTAGGAGCGGAAGATTTTGGCTCGGGGGTAGTAGAAATCGAGTATCTGATCTGCGGTCATGCCGCGCACTGCTTTGCCTTGTGCGCCCCATTGGCAGATGCCCACGCCGTGGCCGAACCCTTTGCCCGAGTGAAACTCTATGAATTCGCCCGCGTCGCGCATCTCGCAGTTCATCGAATAGAGCTTCGAAGCCCCAGCTGCCCCGGCCCGCAGCAGTGCAATGCGAACGTCCTCGGCCCGGACGCGTATGCTCTCGCCGTCCGAAGCGATCACATCCACCCACACCGGGCGTCTGTTGGGTTTTCGCGAAGTCACACGAATGGAGCGAACGTCTGCCAGCGCGGCGGCGGCCTTGGGATACTGCGACTGCATCGCGCGGTGGATGTCCGCCTTGGCAATCGCCACCGGAGGCCATCGAAAGCGGGGGCAGCTTGCACAATCGTTGCACGTTTGACCGCCTCGCAGCGGTGGGATGTCGCGTGCGTTGCGTATCACATCGGCAGCATTGACGTATCCGCCGCAACTGGCCGAGTATTGCGCCATGAACAGCCGTTCGTCGCCGGTGCCCCCGAATGTAAGGACCTCACCGTGAGTCGCCCGCACCGCGTCCCATGCCTTGGGCGTCTCTGCGGAAAACCCGCCGTAGACCTGTGCTGCCTGGGTCGAACCGAGATCGTAATCGTTCCTCTCGCCGAACGTGAGCATGTGATACATCGCAAACGTTCTGGCCGCGACGGACAGAGCTTCATAAGTCTGCGGCGACCAGCTTGCGTAAAGCTCCTTCGGCAGAACGCCGGCAAGGTAGCTTTCCATGTCGAGATGATTGACGGCGATCAGTTGCGTTTCGCCAACCGGCAGCAGTTGCAGCTTGCCGCGGTAGGTGGTTTGTCCTGCGGTGACGCGGGAATTTTCAGCCGGGGTGAGCAGGAGCTGTTGGCCTCGTACGGAAAGACCGTTGAGCTGCCAGATACTGCCCTCACGCGTAATGACGGTTTCTGTGAGCGGGCTGGGCAAATTGCCGATGGGCGGCCCGTCGGCCTCGATGCGATACTCGCCGGTCGTCGAGACAGTGATTCGCTCGACCGGATGCGGGGTGACAAGCACGCGGATGATCGGGACGCCGTTGTATGTGAGAGGCCGCTGGTAGATACCCCTGGCGTCTGGCCCGCAGCCGTGCATTTTCGCCAGCAGCACCGCGCAGAGAAGTATCGCTGCGAGCGGCGTCAAACGCCGGTATCCGTTCCATTTCGATTTTAGAGCGCATTGCATTAGCTTGCACCGTTTGAGCTGCCTGCGGCTTCGGCCAACTGCGTCATGCTGCATCGCCACCCCGACGAGGTGCCTGCTTCGCCTTCCTTGTTGGCCTTGTCCTCACCAACGCTCAACTCGCTGCACCCTGACGCAATCCGCTCTAACCTTGGCAAAACCATTACTCCCCATCATACAAAACGCGGCGAGCCCGGATAAGGACTCGCCGCGATAAAGTGTCACCTGTTGCAGCAGATTAATTATTTTCGCGGAACGACAGGCCGTTCTCGGTCAGCCTCTGGCGAATCTCGTTCAGCGAAGTCTGCCCGAAGTTACGGCAGCCCAGCAGTTCGGCTTCGCTCTTGGCAGCAAGCTCGCCAAGTGTCGATATATTAAGGCCTTCCAGGGCGCGGCGGGCGCGGACGGAAAACTCGATCTTCTCGAGTTCCAGGCCCATCGCTGCCGAATCCTCAGTATCGAGCACCAGTTCCAGCTTGGGTGCCGGGGCGAGTCCGCTGTCCTCTTCGAGGGCCTGTCCGAGGTGAAGATTTTTGGCCTTGAGCATATCCTTGATCTCTTTGAGGGATGTCTCGCCGAAGTTCTTGTAGCTGAGCAGTGCGGGCTCGGTCGTATTAACCAAGTCGCCAAGCGAGCGGATGTTCATCTTCTTGAGGCAGTTTCTTGCCCGAACCGAAAGCTCGAAGTCCGTTACCGGGATATCGAGAACGGCGTTGCGCTTGGCAATCCGCTTGGCCTGGTCCTCGTCGTAGTACATGGTCTTGGCTGCTTCGACATCTTTGAGGAACAGCTTTGCACGCAGATGATTCGGGTTGACGGCCAGGACACGCTTGAGGCAGACGACCGCTCGGTCGTACTGTCCGCGGTCTTCGTAGAGTACCGCCAGGTTAAGCAGGGCATTGGCATGCACCGGCGGGTGGTTGAGGCACTCGGTGTAAAGTTCGAGCGCCCGGTCTTCTTCGCCGTGAAGGTCGCAGTAGTAGGCCAGGTGGAACGTGGCGCGAACGTGCGTCGGGTCCAGTTCGATTGCCTTTTCGTATGCATCGCCGGCTGCGTCGGTCTGGCCGGTGAGCTCCTTGATCAGCCCGTCGAGATAGTGATAGCAGGCTGTATCGGCGATCTTCTTTTCCAGCTTGGCAAGTGATTTGGCCGCGGCGTTCAGGTCACCGCTCAGTGCCTGGAGTTCCAGCAGTTGCTTGTCGATCTCGACGGCATCCCATCCTCCCTGGCGTGCGGCGGACAATGCCTCCGATGCCAGATCGTACTGGCGCAGTTCCCTGTGGCAGGCCGCCGCGAAGTAATGACGCTCCTTATTGTCGGTCGCAGCCGAGAGGGCCTCGAGTCCAGTAGTGAATCTGCAGACCATGAATCTGGCGATTCCGATCTTCAATGCGGCATCACCGGAGGGGCTCGGGTTGGCCGATTCCAGCGAGGCGAGCATTTCTTTGAACTTATTGACGGCATCGCCCATTGCAAACAGATTGGTCTGCAGTTCCTGATAGTCACTTGCCGTCCAAGTTTCCTTGGCGATGATTGCGTCGACGGTATCTCTTGTTGCCTGTTCCATACGAGTTCTCCTTGAAGCTGTCGGCATTTTAACAGGCCGACCGATGGGTTGGCTTGGTTCAGCGAATCGGCTATTATAGCCACGGCGCGGAATACTGCAAGCCCGGTAAGACCCTCGCCCGTAGCCCGTCGCGCGTAATATTGTAAGGTTCTCGAATGCATGTAATCGACCAAAGCTTGCCCGTGTGCCTGCTAATCAATCCCAAAAGCGGATATGGTTCGTCCAAGCACAAGCTCACAGACCTGCGAAACGAGATTCGCCTGGCGGGTCTGGAACTCATCGAGTACACCACTACCGCACCTGCCGATGCTACAAAGTTCGCCGCTACGTTGCCTGGTAAGGCATCGGCGGTAATTGTATGGGGGGGCGACGGTACGGCAAGCGAGGTCGCCAGCGGCCTTGCGGGCTGCGACGTTCCGATCCTTCCGTGTAAGGCCGGAACGGAGAATCTGCTTGCCAAGGAACTCAAGATCCCCATGAATCCTCGCAGGCTTGTCGAGGTATTGCTTTCGGGGCAGATTGTCGATTGCGACGTCGGGACGATCAACGATAAGAATTTTATGCTGATTATCGGGGTGGGGTTCGACGGCGAGGTCGTCCGGAGGGTCGCGTCGGGCAGGACGGGGCACATCTCGCACCTGAGCTACTTCTGGCCGATATGGCGAACGTTCTGGGAGCACAACTTCCCGAAGATGCGAATTATCGCCGACGGCCAGGAGATATTTCACGATTATGGAATGGCGTTCATCGGGAATATTTCGCGATATGCGGTCGGGCTGAGAATTTGCCGCGACGCCAAATTCGACGACGGACTGCTCGATCTGGTAGTCTTTCCCTGCCGCGAGCAGAGTTCGCTTATGCTTCATGCAGCCTGGACGCTGCTGAGAATGCACCCGCTCAAGGGCAGCGTCATATATAGACAGGTGCGCAACGTGCGGTTTGAAACCGAGCGGCCAGTTCCATCGCAGATCGACGGTGACGTTGGCCCGGATACCCCGCTGGATATCTCGCTAGCCGAAGGGCGAGTTAAGCTGCTGATTCCACCGCAGAACGGCGCGTGGAACTTCTGGCCGTGGATAGGAGCTAAAACCTGATGACCGATCATAAAACAGCCCGCATTGGCGACGTTGAAATTGGCGGCGGATCGCTTGCGCTTATTTCAGGTCCGTGCATGGCCGAGAGCAAGCAGCTTTGCCTCGACGTCGCGGGCAAGCTCGCCGAGATATGCACCAAGCTTGGCATCGGTCTTGTGTTCAAGGCCAGCTACGACAAAGCCAATCGCTCGTCGGGCGATAGCTATCGCGGGCCTGGTATGGAAGACGGCCTGGCGTGGCTCGCCGAAGTTAAAGCGCAAATCGGCCTGCCGGTTCTATCGGATATCCACGAACCGTCCCAGGCAGCGCCAGCCGCTCAGGTGCTCGATTGCTTGCAGATACCGGCGTTCCTGTGTCGCCAGAGCGATCTGCTTGCGGCTGCAGGTGCGACCGGAAAGGCCGTCAATATAAAGAAGGGCCAGTTCATGGCCCCGCTGGACATGTCCAACGCAGTTGAGAAGATCCGCTCCGCGGGCAACACCAACGTGCTGCTGACCGAGCGGGGTACGTCGTTCGGCTACAATCGGCTGATTACCGATTTCCGCGGTATCGCCCAGATGCAGCAGTTCGCACCGGTGGTTTTCGACGCGACGCATTCGGTTCAGGAACCCGGCGGACTGGGCAACGCATCGGGCGGAAAGCGTGAGTATGCACCCACGCTGGCTTACGCAGCCATGGCCGTCGGTGCAGACGCGCTGTTCATCGAAACGCATCCGAACCCCGACGAGGCAAAGTCCGACGCCGCCAGCCAGATCGCACTGGCCGATATGGAACCAATCCTCCATCGCTGCCTGGCCATTTACCAAGCGGCGGGGAGGTGACGTTAATCGTGGACCGACTGAAGATCGTTGAAATCGCACGCAGCGCAATGGCTGGTAAGAAGCCTATGCCCGAAAGAGGGATGGGCCACACGTTCCACCACGGACTGCGGACCGCAAAGATCGCCATGAGCCTGCTGGATGTCGACGGCATTGCTATCGATGTGCATCGCGACGTTCTGTTCACGGCCGGGCTTTTCCACGACGTCGGCAAGGGCAATGACCCTCACAACGAGACCGGTGCAGCCATGGCGCGCGAGTTGCTTGAAGGCGTCTGTAGCGAGGCGAATATCGATGCGATAACGCAGATCATCCTGGAGCACAACCAGCGGCAACGCGCAGCAGAATGCACAGCTGCTTCGCGGGTCCAGCAGGACGCGGACATTCTGGATCACTTCGGGGCACAAAAGATATGGATGTCCTTCGTATGGAATGCGGTTTGTGACGAATCGCCCGACGACGCGTTGGAGTATTACCACGGTCAGGAGCATCAATCGTGGATCGCGTGGTGCCGACCAGCTCTGAATTTCGAAGTCTCAAGGGAGTATTTCGACAGGCGGATCGAATTCGAGCAAGCTTTTTACGAACGGTTCGCTCGTGAGATGCAGGGCCAGCTTTGATCCCAAACGATCTCTGCATAAATGCAGTTTCTTGAAACCCCAATCGATTGTATGCTCAAAGCATGTTCTCATTTGAAGTAAACACAACTGACGGCAAGGCGCGGGTAGGTAAGCTGTCCACGCCGCACGGCGAAGTCGCAACGCCGATCTTCATGCCCGTCGGAACCGCAGCCACCGTCAAGGGCGTCACGCCCGCACAGATTCGCGAGGCCGGTTCGTCGATGGTGCTCGCCAATACCTATCATCTCATGCTGCGCCCGGGCGAGCAGACCGTTGCCAAACTCGGCGGAGTGCACACGATGATGAACTGGGACGGACCGATCCTGACCGACAGCGGCGGGTATCAGGTTTTTTCGCTGGCGCACCTGCGCGATCTCGACGACGACGGCGTGACTTTCAAGTCGCACATCGACGGAAGCGAAGTTCTGCTCACCCCGGCCCGGGCGGTGGAAATCCAGCGGCATCTCGGCGCGGACGTGATGATGCAGCTGGACGAATGCACGCACGGCAAGGCCGATCACGATCACGTAGCAACGGCAGTCAATCGCAGCGCGGAATGGGCGGGCCGCTGCAAGCGGGCCTGGCAGGAGGCGGACTGCCTGTCCGTGCAGGGCCATTACCAGGCGCTGTTCGGAATCCAGCAGGGCGGTACCTATGCAGATTTACGGGCCGAGTCTGCCGGGCGGTTAGTGGAACTGGACCTGCCCGGTTACGCCGTCGGCGGGCTGAGCGTAGGCGAAGGCCACGATGCAATGTGCGATGTGCTCGATGCCATCGACGATCAATTGCCCGCAGACAAGCCGCGATACCTCATGGGCGTGGGCGAGCCGCGCGATATTATCGCAGCTGTTCAGCGAGGGATAGACATGTTCGATTGCGTCTTGCCGACTCGCAACGGGCGCAACGCGATGGCTTTTACGTGGAACGGGCGCGTTCGCCTGCGAAACGCCCAGTGGACTCAAGACGCCCGCCCCCTCGATGAAGATTGCGGCTGTTACGCGTGCAGCAATTATTCGCGCGGGACGCTGCGTCATCTGTTCATGGCAAAGGAAATGCTCGGGCCGACGCTGGTGACGATTCACAATCTCCACTTCTTCAGCAATTTAATGGCCGCTATCGGCGATGCGATCGTCGCGGGCGAGCTCGAAACGCGTGCGGCTGGCTGGCTGGCGCGGATGTACCCTCAGCCGGATGCTTGACAATCGCGCTGTGCGCAGTTCATATAGGCCGCTTCCAAAGATCGAACACAAACAATCGAAAGGATTTCGCATGCGTAATTACAACGTTTCGCTCTGGCTGGTGACGATAGTATTCGCTCTGGGCCTGGCGGTAAGCACCGGCTTGGCACAGGACAATGATGCACCCGCTGCTGACGTGCCAGCCATTAGCCCACTGCCCTCCGACGCACCTTCAGGGGCCGATCAGCCTGACGATGCCAACATGATCGATCCCAATGCAACCGGTGGTGGCGGCCTGGGTGGACCGGGGGGTATGTTCGACAACAAGATCATCTTCATCATGCTGGGTGCGGTCGTGCTGATGTGGTTCATGTCCAGCCGCTCGCGCAAGAAACAGGAAAAGAAGCGCAAAGACATGCTCTCCTCGCTGTCAAAGGGCGACAAGGTAACGTCGATCGGTGGAGTCATGGGCACGGTCGTCGAGGTCCGCGAAGACGAGGTAACCGTGAAAGTGAATGATAATACCCGCATACCGTTCGCTCGCTGGGCCATCCGCGGCGTCGGCGAAGATGGCAAGGAAGAAGGGACCAAGAAGTAAAACGGTTTCGTGCCAGGAAAACCGATATCATAATTCAAGTGAAGCCCATCCCGTCGGGATGGGCTTTGTTTGTTGTCAGTCTCGTAGCTGCTAGCTGCTTGCAGTGAGCGAGGCCAAGCCGAGTCGAACTGAGAGCTGATAGCTTTCTAGAAATATCGTTGCAGGTATCGCTTGCTCGTCGAGTCGAGCTTCGATCTGTCGGACAGTTCGTAGGTATTACCGTCCACGTCGCGGAAAAACGCCCGTGTTGGCGATAGCACTCTCACGTCGTCGCGACTTTTTATCTGGAACGTCACCTCGCCGCGGTCGGTCTCGGCCGTGATCGAGGTCATTCCGAACTCGTGGTGAAACCCCAGGATTTTCGTGATCTTCGGATTGAAGACCTTATCGGCCAGCTCGCGTTCGGTAATCTGTCTGCTGGCGTCATCAAGCGAGTCCAGCGTTTCGAGCAGTGCGACTTCCTTGCCGTCTCCGTCACGGATCGAGACGTACGCCTCGGGCAGCGACCAGGGGAAGCAGCGGGCGATCTTTGCATCGACGATGGGTTCGTCTCGCCCTGCGAGCTTCACAACGATCTGCCCGGACGCATTGCGCTCTACCGAGAGCACCTCGGGCGGGTCAGCCTGGGGAGCCTGTGCCTCCGGTAAGTCTTTGGCTGAATCCGTTTTACTCTCAGCTTCGGACATCGTTCTGGTCCTTCATTATCGCAGCAGCTTATTGGGCGGATGCGACCAGCTTGCAGATCTCGTCGCCCACTTCGGTGGTCGAGAATCCCATGCGGCCGGCCGACTGGGTGTCCATCTTCGGTGTCATCGCAACGATTGCATCCTCGACGCGGTTGCCTGCTTCGATGAGCTTGTCGTCGCCCTTGTTGAGGCCCGTCTCACGCAGCAGCATCGCCAGCGAAGCGATAGCGGCGATCGGATTGATTACGTTCTGGCCGGTGTACTTCGGGGCCGATCCGCCGATGGGCTCGAACATGCTGGTGCCCGCGGGGTTGATGTTTCCGCCGGCCGCTACGCCCATACCACCCTGGATCATTGCAGCCAGGTCGGTAATGATGTCGCCGAACATGTTGCAGACCACGATAGTATCGTAGTATTCCGGGTTCTTGACGAACCACATGCAGCATGCGTCGACGTGATTGTAATCCTTGGTGATGTCCGGATATTCTTCGCCGATCTGCATGAACGCCCGATACCACAGATCGTGTGCGAAGGTGAGCACGTTGTTCTTGCCTACCAGCGTGAGTTGCTTCTTGTCGTCGCGGCGGCGGCAAAGTTCGAACGCGTAGCGGATCGCCCGTTCAACGCCGAACCGCGTGTTGCACATTATCTGGGTGGCAACTTCGTTGGGCGTATCCTTGTAAGTGATCCCGCCCATGCCGGTGTAGAGGCCTTCGGTGTTTTCACGTATCACGACGAAGTCGATATCTTCGGAGGTCTTGCCCGCCAGCGGGGTCTCGACGCCCGGATACAGCTTGACCGGACGGAGGTTGATGTACTGGTCCATCGCGAAACGAAGCTTGAGCAGCAGGCCTTTTTCGAGGATGCCCGGTGCGACGTCGGGATGGCCGACCGCGCCGAGGTAGATCGCGTCGAAGCTGTTAAGCTCGGCGATTTCTTCGTCGGAGATGATTTCGATGGAAGGCTGGTTCGGATCGCCGCCACGCTGGAGGTAGCGATCGCCAGAGACGTTGAAGTCCTGGGTGGTGTATTCGAAGCCGACCTTGTCAGCTATGACCTTGAGAACCTTGAGGCCTTCAGCGACTACTTCCGGTCCGGTCCCGTCCCCGCCGATTACCGCTATCCGATACGCCATGTTGCCTATCCTTTCGCTGCTTATTCGCCGAAGGGCGAGCTTAGTCTCAGCCGCCGCAGCGACCGATTAGATCATTATTCGTCCAACAAAAACGAGCCAAACAGTTTACACATTTCCCCCCGCTTGGGCAAGGGTCAGTTGTGCTCGCCAACGGACGAATTTGACTCACATGCAACCGATATGGGATACTATGGAATAGTCGGGTCAGTGTGAGAAGCCCGCCACAGGTGTGCAATTAGTAGGCTGGGGCCTGTCCCGTCGGTCCGAGCGCGCCGAAGCGTAGTCCCTGCGCGTCGTAGCGTAGTCCCTGAGGGACCGAGCGGGATCTGTCCTCCGTAGCTTTAGCGGAGGAGGAAGCCCCGCCTTTCTTGGAAAAGAGGTTAAAGATGCCGGCAGCTACGTTTACCAAGTCATATCACTTCGAAGCCGAGGACACCTGCAAGCAAGAGTGGGTCTTCACGATCTCCGACGGGCCCGAAGGACGGATCATCGAAGATCTGGAAATTCATCCGCACACCAACGACGAAGGCGTACCGCGAGGCTGTCAGGGTCATCCCAAGACCATCTGCGTACTGCTGCGCGGGCTGCCTCTGGAGGCGGTACACGTTTCGGCACTCGCAGAGGCGAGTTGTATACGCAACCTCGCATGCGGGCAGGCGCTCGCAAAGTGCATCGAAGACCTCCGCAAGAAGTAGCATCGCGGCGTTTGGGTGGCGAATCGCCATTTCGAGGGCGCTTAAAGATTTGACCGGAGCGGTGTGATGGAGCTATCATATCCGCACCAGTGAACCTGCCTTTGCACACCGACCAGAGCGGCGAATCGGCCGCCAATCGCCCAAGACCACGAGCCATGAGGCTCCGTGCGTGCGGGTTGGCTTTGGCAGCGCCGTGCATAGCGATATTGGCGATTGCCTGGTGGCTATCGCCGAACGATGCCGGCTACGGAACGCACACGCAACTGGGGTCTCTGCCCCCGTGTTCGTTTCTGGTAAGGACGGGCTGGCCTTGCGTCGGTTGCGGTGTTACGACGTCGCTATCGCTGGCTGTCCGCGGCAGGCTGCCCTCGGCATGGGCGGCCCAGCCGTTCGGCGTGGTGTTGTTCGCCGCTGTACTCGCAGCCGCCATGTGCGGAACGCTGCAAATGACAGGCGGCTGGGCGATACTTGACAGATTTCGCCCCCGCTGGTGGTGGCTGGCTGTTGGTCTTGCAGGCCTGCTGGCAGGCTGGGGTTATAAGGCATTGATCGGATATCTTGCCGGTGAGTATCCGATCCTGTAGAAGGCATCGCCAGGACGGCGATAGGAAGTGACGATGAAAACCAACATGCTCAATCGTGCTGCGTTTCTGGTTCTGGCGACGGCGGTAATCGCGTGCCTTGGCGGATGCAACTATATGGTGTATCTGTTACAGCCGCCGGAGAAAATGGTCACCATTGAACCCGCATACACGGGACTCGAAGGAAAGACCGTCGCCGTGGTCATCTGGGCCGATCAACGGATACAGTACGAGTATCCCTATGCGAGGCTTTCCCTGTCATTCGAACTGCAGGCCGAACTTACCAACCGCATCGACGATATCGTCATCATCGATCCCAAGCGGGTGATCACGTACCAGGACGAAAACATCCGCTGGGACATGCTGCCCAAGACGACTCTGGGCAAAAAACTCAACGCCGAGTATGTACTGCTGATCGTTCCGGATACCTACTCGATGCGCGAGCCCGGTACCATCCAACTGTTCCGCGGTGAGATAAGCGCCCAGGTAGCCCTGTACGATTCGTCTCTGCCCGAAACAGAGGCGATGGTATGGTCTGGCGACGATTTCAGGGTGCTCTATCCGCCAAATGCGCCGATCGGACAGCCCGATGCCGATGATCGGCGGATACGCCACGAGACCGAGAGAATCTTCTCGTTCATGGTGGTAAAGAACTTCTATGAACACGAAATGCCCCAGACCGAATGGGAAGCGAGCCAGGACAAATGAGAACGTGGATAATAACACTCCTTGTGGCGCTGCTCCCGATTGCAGGCTGCGGCGAGGGTATGGGGTATCTTGCCTATGTCTTTTCCGGACCGAATAAAGTCGATCCGGTCTACAGCTTTCCCAAAGGCAAGAAGGTGCTCGTCTTGGTCGATGACATAGCCATGCCCGTCAGCGATATCGCGATTAAGTCAGAGCTTACCAATCGCCTCAACAGGAAGCTTGTGGACAACGGCGTAGCTGCCGAGTGCGTTCCTTACGGGCAGTTGCTGAATCTCATGGCAGCAACGCCGGACTTCAACGCGCTCTCAATTGGCAAGGTCGGTGCAAAGCTGCAAGCCGATCTCGTGCTCTACGTCAATATCGACGAGTTCACACTGAAAGAGGAAGAAGGCGTTCCGCTGTGGCGAGGCAAGCTCAAGACCACGCTGCGAGTCATAGATACCAAAGACGGTCGGCTCTGGCCGATTGCTCCGGCGTGGGGATATCCGGTTGACGCCGTCGAAACCCCGCCGTCGTCGAATTCGTCGCCGGCCTACGGTACGATTGTCACCAAGGCACTGGCGAAGCTGGCCTCGAGCGAGATTGCCAAACTCTTCTACGAGCACAAAGTCGACCCCTATGAAACTGACTGGGGCTCCGATCATTCGAACTGGTAGCATTTCAAGCGGCGAATATAACCCCGAAGCGCAATGCGCGTTCCAGGCTGCGCGGCGATCATCCGAACTGGCGATGAGTTTCAATCGCTTCGCTTATCGTATCGCCGCCTCGTATCGCTCAGCCGCGAACTGCCAGTTCGCCAGCTTCATGAAGCTGTCCACCCAGCCGCCGCGCTTGTTGGCGTACTGCAGATAGTACGCGTGCTCCCAAACGTCGCAGACCAATAGCGGCACGACGCCCCAGACAGCCAGGTTCTGATGCTTCTCGGCTTGGAGTATCATCAGCTTATCGCCTATCGGTTCGTAGGCCAGCATGCCCCAGCCGGACGCTTCGACCTTCTTGCTCGCTGCGGCAAATTGCGCCTTGGCCGCCTGCACGGAACCGAAGTCGCGCTTCAGCGCTGCGGCCAGCGTATCTGGAACTTCCGCTCCGCCGGGCGTCATCGAATGCCAAAACAGGCTGTGCAGCACGTGCCCGCTGCCGTGGAAGGCCAAATTTCGCGAGAGTTTTTTGATGGAGCTGTAATCACTGGCGGTCCTGGCGGCCGAGAGGGCAGCGAGCGCCTTGTTCAGCCCGCGCACGTATCCGGCGTGGTGCCTGGTGTGGTGGATTTCCAACGCCTTGGCGCTGTAGTGAGGCTCGAGCGCGTCGTAAGCGTAGGGCAGCTTCGGTAGCGTGTATTCATCTCCGCCGTATGCTCCGGTTAGCTTGCCAGCCTCCGCGTGCGGCTGTTTGGCGACCGGATGCTCCGCCGATGGGCGATCGCCCGAAGGATGCTCTGCGGCCTGGACATTCGCAAGCCCGCCAGCCGCTGCCAATCCAACTGCTGCCGATCCGGCAAGCTTCAATGCCTCGCGCCGCGTGATGTATGTGGACATCGCTTCGCTCCTTTCTAAAGACAATCTTAATGTTCTCGACATTCTAGGCGGGTTGAACAGGGCGGCCGGGCGATATATGCTGTTGCGTCGAAAGGAACCACCATGAGCCAAGCCGGTAAGCTTAAGCTGCTGTTTCTCTGTACGGGCAATTCCTGTCGCTCCCAGATGGCCGAGGGCTTCGCCAATGCGATAAAGGGCGATTGCGTGGAGGCATACTCTGCGGGAATCGAAACGCACGGGCTGAATCCCAGCGCCGTCAAGGTGATGGCCGAAGCGGGCGTGGACATAACCAGCCAGCGGTCGCAACACGTCGATGAATTCGCGGATGTGAAATTCGATTATGTGGTGACGGTGTGCAGCCGCGCGAATGAAAACTGCCCCGTGTTCGCAGGCGACGCCAAAGTTCTGCACGTTGGTTTCGACGACCCGCCGAAACTCGCCGCCCAAGCACTGAAACTCGCCGCCGCCGCGCCGATGCCTGCCACAGACGCGCCCGACGAATCAGCCGCCGATGGAGAATCAGCCGTCGATGAGGAAGCGGCCCTCGATATCTACCGCCGCGTCCGAGACGAAATCCGCGCCTATGTCCAATCCCTCCCCGACGCGCTGACAGACACAACAAATCATTAGTCCACGCCTGCCCCGCAGCGTGTCCCAATGGGAGGGGCCACCCGCCTATTGGGCTGCGTCAAGTTCGTCGATCCAGCCCTGGACCTCTTGAACTTCGTGCGGAATGCCGATTTCGCTATACAGATCGCGCGCTTTAATCCAATACTCCCTTGCCCTGGCCAGCTCGCCGCGCTGCTCATAAACAATCCCCAGGTTGCCGCAGGCGTTGGCCATCCCTTTCTTGCTGCCGAGTTGTTCGTTGAGTTCCAGCGCCTTGTTGTGCATCTGCTGGGCCTTGCCGAGGTCGCCGCGCGTGTAGCAGACATTCCCCAAGTTGCCGCAGGAGGTGGCCATCCCTTCCTTGCTGCCGAGTTGCTCGAAGAGCTCCATCGCCTTGTTGTACATTTCCTCGGCCTTGTCCAGTTCGCCGCGAGTTTTATAGAGAATCCCCAGGTTGCCGTAGTCACGGGCCATCCCCTCCTTGTTGCCGAGTTGTTTGTTGAGCTTTAGTGCCTTGCTGTACATTTTCTCGGCCTTGTCCAGTTCGCCACGCGTTTTATAGACAATCCCCAAGTTGCCGCAGGAGGTGGCCCTCCCTTCCTTGTTGCCGAGTTGCTCGTCGAGCTTTAGTGCCTTGCTGTACATTTTCTCGGCCTTGTCCAGTTCGCCACGCGTGAAGTAAACATTCCCCAGGTTGCCGCAGGAGGTGGCCCTCCCTTCCTTGTTGCCGAGTTGCTCGAAGAGTTTCAGCGACTTGTTGAACATTTCCTCGGCCTTGTCGAGGTCGCCGCGCACGGAGTGGAGGATTCCCAGATTGCCGTAGGCGACGGCTTGTGCGTGAGGATCGTTGGCGCTGTCTGCGAGTTCGCCGATTCGCTCATAAGCGGCTTGGGCTTTTTCGAGGTCTCCTCGGAGAGTGTGTATCTGTCCGGTCACATTAATTGCGAACATGTCGTCGGGAAGAACTTCAAGGATTTGCGATAAGGCAGCCTGGGCGGTTTGGATTTCCCCACGCAGATAGGCTACGGCTGCGATTTCTCTGTTAAGTTCGGCCGTGCCACCAACGCCCCCTTCACGCAGGGCGAGGAGGTACTTTAACAGTAATTCGGTGTCACCGGTTTTGCGCACGGCGGCCAATGCGGCTGTTGCTTGCGGCTCACCCTTCTTCTCGCCCTCCTCGGCACGGTGGATTGCACGCTCCTTCCAACGTCCAATTTCGCGGTTGGCATCCTCAAGCCTTGAGGAAAGATCCGTTATCACGGAGCACAGTGGATTTGCCACACTTTCTCCTGCGCTTTCGACGACCTTTGCCAGCCCGTCACCATCCAGCCCCGTGCTGTTGCCGATACTTAGATCGCCCCCAATATCGCGAGCTTGGATTGGGGTCGAAGGGCTTTGGGTGCCATGAGTCGTAGCTACTTGTGGGCTGCCTTGCTCGGCCCGCTTACTTCTGCATACTAGTGACAGGCCGATGATACCTACTACGAGTGAGGGCAAACCAATCGCGACTCCGCTGAACAGCCAGGACTTATTCTCCGAGAGCCATGTTTGAGAGTCTATCGAGTCGGCGGGGGCCGATGTTGCGCTGGGGCCTGCATCGGTCTCTGCTAGCTGATTGGTGTCGCCCTGCTGAGTGGTGGGAGTGCGGCTGGCGTCCTCGGCCTCGCGAGGTACGGGCTCTGCACTTGCCACGGACTCAAAAGTGCCAGCGCACATCGGGAGTAGAAGTAACGCAATTCCCAGAATCCAGGTCAGTGTTTTCTTACTCATTTCGTCATCCCGTCAGACGTGCTGGAACCAGAGAGTTTGGTTGCCTTAGCGAACCCATAGACAAGCATCATCCCCGAGTTGTGACGGGATGATCCTAGTCGAGAAAGGGGCTTCGGTCAAGTTGGTAGGGCGTGCTACTTGCTTGCGGTGAGCTTGTCGAACCCGTTGCACGCGGAATTTAGTTGAACACGAGCAATCAGCTAGATAAGCAGGTGGATAATTCTAAGACATGAAGGTGGGGCTATCGCCCCAGCCTACAACTAGCCGCGAACGGAAGCGAGCGGACGGTCCCTAAAAATTTTGCGTCAGCACTACCCTAAAGGGTAGTGGCACCCCATCTGTGGGTTCTTAGAACCTCCGTGTTCTCTGTGTAACTCTGTGTTCTCTGTGTTGAAAGGCGAAAGGGTAAGACGGCTGAACCGCAAGCGGTCCTCGAAATTCGTGTAATTGGTGTAATCCCGGCGCGCCGGGACAGGTCCGGGGACTGCTATCGCTCGAGGTTTCCATCATGCCATGAACGGTGCGACTTCGTCTTGTTTCCAGTGTGTGCAGACGACGGGTTTGCGGGCCTCGAGGCCGCCATAGCAACCCTCATTGCACTCCACGCATTTGAGGATATCGTCGAAGCGTTCGTCGGCGACTTTGTTCGGCCATTGAGCGTCGGCGATCATGCCGCGTCCGATCGCCACCAGGTCGCAACGGCCTGCGGTGAGTGCGTCGGCGGCAGCATCGGGATCGCTCATTCCCTGGACCGCGATGACCGGTACGTCGAAGCGTTCTTTGAAAGGTGCGGCGATATCGGCAGGTATCTCGTCGCGCGCCGGTGAGATATCCAGCACGTCCGCGCCGGCAGCGATCAGCTTCTCGGCTAGCACCAGCGCTTCTTCCATCGTAGTTCCACCGCGAACGGGCGTGTGGCGGTAGAGAATCAGCCCGTCGTCGCCGATTGCACTCTTGATGCTCTCAACCACCCGCACGCCGAGCCGGCAGCGGTTTTCCAGCGATCCGCCGTACTCGTCGCTGCGCTGATTTTTCTCGGGCATGGAGAAAAGGTTAATGACGTATCCGTGCGCGCCGTGCGGCTGGACGGCATCGAAACCGGCGTCGATGCATATTCTCGCCGCCTCGCCGAAGGTAGCCACGATTTCGTCGAGCTGCTCGATGGTGAACTCGTTCGGGTCGCCCTCATCGCCCAGCGGGTTGCCCTTTTCGCCGATCCCGCCGGTTGTCAGTTGAATAGCCACAGCCGCGCCGCAGGCGTGGATGGTATCGACCAGCGGACGAAGGTCGTCGGCGGTCAGTTTGCCAGCGATATCGAATATGCCAGTAGCTTCGACGATGATCAGCCCGGCCCCGCCCGACGCCAATCGCTTGTACCACGCCAAGCCTTCCGGCGAGGTGATATGGCGAATCTGCACGAGCGGCGGAACGACGATGCGGTTTTTGAGTTCAAGCTCGCCGACGGTGAGCTTCTCGAAGAGTATTTCGTGTTGGGGGAGCATATTTCTCTTTCCCTTATTTCCGCGTGCAACAAGTAGCACGCCCTACTTTGCTTCGTTCCGAAGGCCGCTAAACGCCAGCGGCGAGCACGGCTGCAAGTCCCGCAGGGATGCCTTCGGTGCAGCCGTGGCACCCAGCTAATCCTATTCTCTCTGTGAACTCTGTGGTCTCTGTGTTGAGTCTGTTGCTGTTGTCGTTTTTCCCGGTTCCGTGTTCCCTGTTCCGGGTTACGGTTATTCCAGTTCGCTTTTGAGTTTTCGCAGCAGGTCGAGTGCCTGGAGTGGGGTCAGGTTGTCCAGGTCGGCCTGCTTTATTTCGCCGGCGACCCGAGCGGCAGGGTCTGCGAAAAGTTGCATCTGGGCGGCGGCTGCCTTTGCGCGGTTGGCCAGTTCGGGCATGTCGAGGTTTTCTGCAATGTGCGCCTGAATCTGCGGGAGAATGCCCCTTGCCCGGTCGATGACATCCTTCGGCACGCCGGCAAGCCGCGCCACGTGCACACCGTAGGACTGATCCGTTCCGCCGGGGATTATCTTGTGCAGGAAGATCACTTCGTCGGCCCATTCACGGACGGCAACGTTGAGATTTTTGGTTCCGTCCAGCAGCGTTTCGAGTTCGGTCAGTTCGTGGTAGTGCGTGGCGAAGAGCGTGCGGCATTTGATCTTCAGCGCGATGAATTCGCAGATCGCCCATGCCAGGGCAAGTCCGTCGCAGGTGCTGGTTCCGCGGCCGACTTCGTCGAGAATCACCAGCGAGCGTGCGGTGGCGTTGTTGAGAATATTCGCGGTCTCTACCATTTCGACCATGAACGTGCTCAGTCCGCGCATGAGTTCGTCGGCTGCGCCTACGCGGGTGAAGATCCTGTCAGTCAGCCCGATGGTTGCTTCGTCGGCGGGTATGAAGCTGCCCGTTTGCGCCAGTAGCACCAGCAGCGCCACCTGGCGGATGTAAGTTGACTTACCGGCCATGTTCGGCCCGGTGATCATCAGCAGGCGATCGTCCTTGGCGAGCATGTGCACATCGTTGGGAACGAATTGCTCTTTGAGCTGCTCTGCGAGCACGGGGTGCTTCCCGCCGACGATGTGCAGAACGTTGTCCTGCGTAATATCGGGCCGGCGGTATCCGCGCTCGACAGCAAGCTGCGCGAACCCCCCAAGCACATCGAGCGTTGCGATAGCCTCTGCCGCCGCCTGCAGCGCCGCGATATGCTCAGCAAGTTGCTCGCGAAGTTCTTCGTACAGTTTCTGCTCGAGCGTCTTGGCCCGCTGCTCGGCGGTGAGCACTTCCGATTCGTAGCGTTTGAGCTCGTCGGTGATGTATCGCTCGGCGTTCTTGAGCGTCTGTTTGCGGACGTAATCGCCGGGCACCTTATCGGTGTTGGCGTGCGAGATTTCGATGTAGTAACCGAAGACGCGGTTGTAACCGACCTTCAGGTTCGCCAGGCCGATGCGTTTGGCCTGATCGGCTTGGTACTTGGCCAGCCACGCCTGTCCGTCTTCGCCAATCGAACGCAGGCGATCGAGTTCGGAATCGTACCGATCGGCGATCACCCCGCCCTCGCGCATGATGTTGGGGCAATCCGGATCGATAGCCTTTGCGATCATCTGCGCGACCGCATCGAGGCCTTTGAGGCTCGGGGCGAGCTTAGTTATAAGCTCGGAGGGGTTGTGCTCGACCAGCGCCGATATTTTCGGCAGCAGCCTGCACGTATCACCCAGGGCCACCAGCTCGCGCGGGCGAACGCGGCCCATCGCAATGGCGGCAGCTATCCGGTCTATCTGGGCGACGTTTGAAAGCAGGCTTCGCAGTTCGTCGAGACAGTTACGATCGAGCGTGAACTGTTCCACCGCGTCCTGCCGGGCGACGATAGCGCTGTATCCGTTCAGTGGGAATGTCAGCCATCTGCCAAGCAGCCGCGCGCCCATTCCGGTGTGCGTCTTATCGACGCAGGCGAGCAGGCTGCCCGTGCGCGAGTTGGTCCGCAGCGTTCGGTGGACTTCCAGGCAGCGGAGCGTGTTACCGTCGACGGCCATGTGATCGTCCCGGGCGAACTTCCGTATCGAGCGGATGTGCCCGATCGACGTCTTCTGCGTCTCTTTGAGGTACTCGATAAGTGCCCCTGCCGCCGATATCGATTCGTCCCATCCGTCCAAGCCGAAGCCTTCCAGCGTGGTTGCGCGGAAATGGTTCTTGAGTGTCTCGGCGGCTGCGTGCGGGTCGAACGCCCATGGCGGGCGCGACGTTGGAACAGCGCCCGTGAGCTGCTGGAGCGACTCGCGAAATTCCTTATCGTCGAATTGCGAGCCTTCGGGGTAAATCACCTCGGCCGGTCCGATGCGTGTCAGTTCGTCCAGCAGATGGGCGGGCTCGGCGGGAGTGACCCAAAAAGCGCCTGTCGAGAGTTCCACCCACGCCAGGCCCATCTTGTCAGCTGAACCGTTGACGGCGAAGATGCCTGCAAGATAATTACCCTCGCGTTTTTCCAGCAGCGATTCTTCGGTGAGCGTTCCTGGCGTGACCAATCGCACAACGTCTCGCTTGACGATTCCTTTGGCCTGGGATGGCTCTTCCACCTGCTCGCATATCGCTACGCGGTGCCCAGCCTTTATCAGCCTGGCGAGGTAGCTTTCGACTGCGTGGTAGGGCATGCCCGCCAGCGGGACAGCCGATGGGCCCTTGGACCGCGACGTAAGTGCGAGCCCCAGAACTCGCGAGGCGATTCTTGCGTCCTCGTAGAACATCTCGTAGAAATCGCCCATGCGAAACAGCAGAATATAATCCGGGTACTGCTCCTTGAACGAGCGGTACTGTCGCATCGCAGGC
>SDBT01004014.1_pt1 | contig 25162 bp, 14 predicted proteins | sample 2277101 | NCBI WGS metagenome assembly SDBT01 (sample SAMN10404973, study PRJNA504765) | marine sediment metagenome | isolation source: marine sediment core GS10_PC15, 103 cmbsf | place: Arctic Ocean: Southern Knipovich Ridge | collected 2010 | reverse complement strand
CGCCGGTCATGCTGACGCCCGTCATGCTGACGCCGGTCATGCCGACGCCGGTCATGCCGATCGAGCCGGAGCCGGTGCCCGAGCTTCCATCGCTCGAGATACCAACCGAGCCGATCATTCTAAGCGAGCCGGACCCGGCGGCGGAGTTGCCATCGCCGGTCATTCCAATCGGCCCGATCGCGTTAAGCGAGCCCGTCGCGGAATCTTTCCCGGCTCCCCGCCACGAGAGCACGACCTCGTTGATCGACCGAGCCCGATCGATGATGGACAACCGCCTGACCGATACGCCCTAGTCACGGGCTGAGGGATAGCTCAGTGAGCGGCAGTGGCGCTAGCCACCGGTCCCGTCGGCCGGCCATTGCCCCATCGCCACCGGCGGCTAGCGCCTTGCCGCTCACCACCGCCCCGATTGACAGGCAATCGCGGCCACCCGCATAATACAGGCACGTAGTGTTCCATACACTTCAAGACGGCGAGGTTACAAAAATGCTAGGCTTGATGAAATGCGGAATCCTGCTCTTGGCGACGTGGAATTCTCTCGGCGATCCACTGTCGGGAACGCCACTCGATCTCACGCGGGGGGATATCCCCAGCGATCTCCCGGCCGACATACGAGAGCTACTTGAGCAGACGTGGTCCTCCGATCCGGAAGAACGGGAAGAAGCAGCGGCAGAACTCGGCAGGATGGGCCGGCGCGCGGCGCCCGCCGTGCCATTCTTGCTCCGCCTGATCTTGGTGCCCGACGAACGCTGCCCGGAGGCTTGGGGGGCGCTGGACGATATCGACCAGCCGGTCGTTGATCCGCTGGTCGCGACCCTCCAAAACCCCGATGCGAGAATCCGTGAACGTGCTGCCAGCGCTTTGGAGTCCTTTGCCGATCGTCGGGCCGTCGAACCGGTCATCGCAGCCCTCAAGAAGGAAACGGACCTCGCCGTCCGCTTGTGGCTTCTGCAGGTGCTTCAGGAACATCCAGATGCCCGATCGGTGGATGTGCTGACCGCTCACCTGAACGACGACGCGCCGGAAGCCCGCGGGGACGCAGCGACTGCTCTGGCGAGAATAGGAGATCCGCGAGGCGTGAAGCAAGTGCTTGCCCTATTGAAGGATGAGAACGCCGGCGTTCGAGGAATCGCCGCTCTCGTTTTGGGCAGCACGAAGGATCGCCGGTATGTGAAGCCCTTGCTCGATCTCTTGAACAACTCGAAAGAAGACGAGCAAGTACGTGACAATCCAGTACGTGACTATGCGACAATCGCGCTGGGACAACTCGGGGATCCACAGGCCTTCGAGCCCTTGATGACAGAACTGAATTCACGGAAAGTCTGGCAACAAAAGCCTGTCATCGGAGCTCTGGCACGGCTCGGCGACCCTCGCGCGAACAAAGAAGCCATGGCTATTCTGCGTGACAAGCATCGACATGTCCTGGATCGTGTGTGCGTAGCTATTCCCTTCGCGCGAAGCGGCGACGCCGAGAAGATCCAAGCCGTCGTGGCGGAGTCTCTCGATCGGTCGGAGAGACGAGGCTTTTGGAAGTTTGCGCTTTGTGCGTTGGCGAGTTCCGAGGATCCGAAGGCGTACACGCACGCGATCACCGCGTTGAAGGATCCCGAACCGTTTGTTCGTTTCGAGGCCGCCTATATCTTCGCGGAGAACCACCGCGCCATCTTCCCCGAGAGTGCCGACGTGAGGTACCCCGTGATGGACGACCCTCGACTGGTCCCCGAGTTGGTGGCACTGCTGGAAGGCAAAGATGGCCGCATTCTCGCGACAATGGCCCTTGGCAGGACGCGCAATCCCCTTGCCGTCAAGCCGCTGATCGCTGCCCTGAAGCACGAGAATGCGGGCGTCCGGCTTCGAGCAGCGCGAGCCCTGCGAGACTTCGAGGATATGCGAGCCGTCGAGCCCTTGAAGGCTCTGTTGAACGATGAAGAGGATTTCGTTCGAGCGGCAGCCCAAGAGGCGATATGGAATATCCAAGGCTTGGAGGAAACGGGCAAGGGTGGAGAAGAATGATCGTGTCCGTTCAAGAACCGGTGCCACCCGGATCCTCCGGGCCGTAGCGGCCGCGATATTCCTCTGCCGGGTACTTCTGCTCGTTCTTCGCCATCTTGCGGAGTATGGTCGTCGTGAGGTCTAGCTTCAACTCGTTGGCCAGGGCCAGGGCGTAGCAGAGAACGTCGGCCAACTCTTCGCCGATCGCCCCCAGACGCTCGGGCTGCTCGGCGGCCGCGCGAGATTCTTCCGGCGAGATCCACTGGAAGTGTTCCATCAACTCGGCCGCCTCGATCGCAATCGACATGGCCAGATTCTTCGGCGAGTGGAACTGATGCCAGTCGCGACGATCGACAAAGTCGTTGATCGTGCGGCGCAGTTCGGCAACCGTCGTTTCAGAGTCGGACATGGCCTAGTCAAATCCCGGCAACTGTTGCTGACGCGGCGGGTTGATCCGCTCTTGGTATCGCTGACGATAGCCCTCGGCCAGATGGATCATTACCTCGAGGACCAGCAGGTCGGCCCGGGTCATGACGTGGCGCGTGCTGCGGGCACCCAGGCCGCGTATCAACTCCTCGAGCGCTTGCAGGTGGAGTTGCATCGTCTGCCGTGCGGTCAGGCCGGCCGAGACCAGCAGTTGCGACAGATCCTTCTGCTCGCAGGCCAGATTGCCGGAGCCCATGATCACATAGGCGCGTAGTAACTCGCGATAATGGGCCACCAGTGGTTCGGGAAGCGGAATCGGCGGCGACTGACAGACGACCGGCTCCGATCCGCGACGATCCTCGTGGCGAATCGATTCGAGATCGTCGATCATGGCTCGCTGTTGCCGGAGGAGCTGATCGGCCTCGTCGTGTTCCCGCTGCAATCGGCTCTGTTCGGCCAGATCCAAGCGATGGTTGTCGCGGATGAGTTGCTGCCGCTGCACGGCTCGGGCGACGACCCAAAGGAGATTGCGCGTCGTCGTGGTGTGGACACAGACATATCCGTCGGCGCCGATTTCGTAGCACAGCGCGGCCATCTCCTGTTCGCTCTGATTCCCCAGCACGACGACCGGCTCGTCGGCCCCGCCGGCCCGATAGCCTTCGATCAGGTCCAGGGCATCGAGTTCCCCCGGCTCGTGGCTGACCAATACGGCGTCGAAAACCTCCTCGCGAAGTTCTTCCAGACCGGCTGCCGTGCCGATGGCCTCCTTCATGAGAACTCTCGACGCGCTATCGGCGGCAAACGCCTCGGCCAGCCATCCGCCCGTACGATGGCGCGAGGTGATGTAGAGAACCCTCATTTCCGACGGCAGCGTATTCCACGGGCTCCACACACCCTCGGCCTCGGACATTCGGTCTCTCAGCGTCGTGCTCATTGCGAAACCCCTTCGTGTGGGGGCATGGCTGGGCCTGTAGGAAAACGGCGACGGGACACTCTAGCGGCGGTCGGCGGCCGGGTCAATGCCGTACTGTGGGCAAATGGAGCGCGGCGAATGCGCGTGGCCTGCGGGTGACGCGCGTGAGTCGCACTAGGGGGCTGTCCGGCCGCACATTGCCCGGGCTGGCCTGACCCGGTAGGATGGACGATTCGTACGCATCAGCATTTCCCGAGTTGCCGCAATTACCTAACTTATAAATGCCGCCAGCCCAGCGAGGTTTCCTCCATGACGCCGCTTCCCAGGATATTTCGGGTCCGCCAATGCTTCGAGGCACCGGAAATCGACGACGTACCCGCCGAGGTCGCCGACCAACTGCGGCGACTCGACTTGGGCGAGAAAGTCGAGCCGGGCCAAAGTGTGGCCATTACCGTCGGAAGCCGAGGTATCACCAACATCCGCCTGATCGTCCGTGCGATGGTCGAGCATTTCAAGCAGATCGGTGCCGAGCCGTTCATTGTCCCGGCCATGGGAAGCCACGGCGGGGGGACTGCCGAGGGACAACGCGGCGTGGTCGAGTCGTATGGCGTTACCGAATCGTTCGTCGGTTGTCCGATCCGCTCGAGCATGGAGACCGTCATCGTCTGTGAAACGGCCGAGGGTTTTCCCGTCCATTTCGATCGCCAGGCCTTCGAGGCCGACCACGTCGTCGTCTGCGGCCGGGTCAAGCCCCATACGCTCTTCGTCGGCGATATCGAGAGCGGACTGATGAAGATGATGTTGATCGGATTGGGGAAGTGCAACGGAGCCACGATCTACCATCGGGCCATCCAAGAGTATGACTTCGATCGGATCATCCACAGCGTGGTCGGCCAGGTGATGGCCAAGTGTCATATCCTGGCCGGGCTGGCGATCGTCGAGAACGCCCACGACCGGACCGCGAGGATCGAGGCCGTGCTGCCCGAGCAGTTCGAGACGCGGGAGAAAGAACTGCTGGTCGTGGCCAAGCAATGGCTGGCCCGATTGCCGTTTCGACACGTCGACCTGTTATTGATCGACCGGATGGGGAAGAACATCAGCGGTGTGGGATTCGACGCGAACGTGGTGGGCCGGAAGTTCAACGACCACGGGGCCGTTGCCGACGAATTTCCGAAGATCAAACGCATCGCCGTTCGTGGCTTGACCGAGGAGACGCACGGCAACGCGATCGGCATGGGGTTGGCCGAGTTCTGCAAGTCGCAACTCGTGCGAGAGACCAACTTCGAGATCACGCGGCTCAATGCCCTGGTGTCGGGCCATGTGTCGGCCGCCATGCCGCCGTTGGATTTCGAGACGGATCGCGAGATGCTCGACGCCGCCTTGGGGACAGTCGGGCTGGTCGAGCCGCCGGACGCCCGATTGCTCTGGATTGCCAATACGCTCGAACTGGCCGAGGTGGAATGTTCGGCCGCCTATCTCGAGGAGGCCCGAGGCCGCGACGACCTGGAGGTTCTCACGGAGCCGCGCGATTTGCCGATGGGAGCCGACGGGAATCTGCCCGATTTCGAGTAGATCTCGCAGCCTGTTGAAGAAGGCATCATAGACGGGCATGTGTGCCACTGCTTGCTTTCAAGCAGTGTTTTTGCCGGGGGTTTCAGGCCCCACCGACGGCACTGCTTGAAAGCAAGCAGTGGCACACGACTTTTTCGACGGGCTGCTACAGCTTAAATCGGAACGTGTGGGAGATGAACCTCGAGAGGCGTTGGCCGAGCGAGAGGGGGCGAGTGTGGACCTTCGCGCGGCCGAGCATGCCGATCTGGAGGATGTCGTCGGGATTATCCAGCGGGGCATAGGCCTCGTACGAGATGCTCTGGGGACGTTCGGCGCCCATGCCCTCGTCGGTCGTGGTCGGCAGTTCTCCGCCTCCCTTCGACGAAAGCCGTTGAGAAGAGAACTCCATGGTACCCCTCGATATCTGGCCCTCGATCTGGCTGTAAAGTGTATCGTGGGGAAGGGCGTCGAGCTTGATCTCGATCTTCGGCTGGATGTCCTGGACGATCATCTCCTGGATCAACTCGACATCCGTCTGGTCGATCACCAGATTCACCTGCATCAGCTTCGGATCGCCGATACGACAGAACAACTCGCGCTGTTCGAGGAAGCATCCTTTGTTCTTCGGATCCAGCGGCGTACCGGACCAGGTGGGGAGTTGGCCTTCCGGCGCGCCCTTGTCGGGTTTCGCCGGCGGCGGTAGCACGGTTCCGGCAATGGGGGCTCGAAGCTCGAGCTTCTCCCGATCTTCCTCCTTCTCGATCAGTTGCTTTTCGGCCGCGATAAGGAGTTGTTCGATTCGCGGTATGTCGCCGATCGCCTGCCGATCGTACCGGCTCGTCGCGTGGAGAATGTCGAGTTGCTTCTTCAGCTCATTTCGCTGGTTCTCGATTCGGGTGATCTCCAACTCGACCTCGACGTTGCTCAGTCGGGCAAGCAGATCGCCCTTCTTGACGATGTCGCCCGGCTTGACCGAGATCTCCTCGAGCCTGGCACCGCCGGTCACCTCGACATAGACGGGCCGGGCTCCCTCGGACGAAGCGCCGCCGCTCTCTATACCGTGGGCCGCGCGAGGCTCGACCTCGAACACACAGATCACGCTATGGGGAAGCGGGACGTAGACGATCGCCGCGATCACGGTCGCGATGACCGCCATGCTGATATACATGCGTGGCTTTTTCACTTTATCGATCCTCCCGGGCACGTAGAAGAACTTGCCGACCTTGTAAAGCGGCATCACAACCAACCCAATCATCGACATGGCCACGATCATGTGACCGAGAATTTCGAGCCGATAGGGTTTGAAAATTTGGAACATGAAATACATGATCGAGGCCAACACGAACCACCGATAGAAGGCCGCCGCCACGGAGTATAGGGCGAAGAAAATCTGGTTCCGCTGTGGCAGGAAAGGGTCTTCCGGCGGCTCCAACCCCAGGCACAGATGGGCCAACTTGCGGCTGAGAATCGACGTGGCCTTCTGTCGTAGGTTCGGAATCTCGACGAGATCGGCCATGATGTAATAGCCGTCGTATCGCAGCAGGGGGTTGGCGTTGAAGACGATCGTGGTGACCGACGCGATGAACATGACGTTCAGCGCCAGCATGTTCCAGATCCCCGGCTCGCTAAACCACCAGAAGAAAGTGGCCAACGAGGCGAGCACGACCTCGACGTAGATTCCGGCGGCCCCGATCGCCGCCCGACGCCACTTGCTCGGCAGCATCCACGAATCCGACACGTTGCAGTAGAGGCACGGCGTGAGCACGAGAATCATCACGCCCATCTCGTGACACTCGCCGCCGAAGTGTTTGCACATAAACCCATGGCCAAACTCGTGCATGACCTTGGTCACACCCAAGGTGATCGCCAGTAGGAAGGCGTTCTTAAGACTGAAGAACTGATAGAAGTCGGGTAACTTCGATTGGAAGGTCTCGAACTCGACGATGACCAACGACACGGCCGCGAGACACGACAGAAAGCATAGGGCGACCATCGCCGGCGAGAAGAACCAGCGGATGTAAGGATGGAACTTTTCGAGGAATCGCTCGGGGTCGAAGCCCTTGAAGCGGATGCACAGAATATTACTGCACGCGCCGAGGATTTCCTTGCGGCGGCGGTCGTCGCGCCGCTTGCGGAGCTGCTGCCCCTGGCCGGCCACGTCGGCAATCACCAGACTGCTGCGGTGGAGCATGCCAAGAAACTGCTGCAGCTCCTCGAGCGTGATCTTCTGTGGGGGGAATTCGGCCTCGAAACGCTCCTTGATCTCGTCCAAGCTCGTGTGGCCGTCGAGCATCTGAAGGATCGCGTACTCTTCCTCTTGGAATCGAAAGTAGTTCAAGCCGATCGGCTCTTTGATGATCCAATAGCTTTGGCCCAGGTACTGCTGCTTGCGCGCCGAGAGATCCGGCCGCATCCGGATCGGCAACGCCCGGGCAGAACTGGAAACCATACTGTCGGAAAGCGAGACCATAGAGCGAATCGTTTGCGAGAAGACCTGCGAAGTGCCGGTGGATACCTACTTGAGCGTGACCGTTATCGTCCCCCGCATACCCGGCAGCAAGAGCCAATGACCGTCCGAATCCTTCCTGTTTTCTATCCTGACCAGTACGCGATACTGGCCGCTTTGGATTTCCGGGCTGGCAAACTGCACGATTCCGCTGAGCGGTTGGAGTTGAGCAGGCAGTTCCTTGATGTGGATGTCGACGCGGCGCTCGAGAATCTTGCCGCGAGGAATCCGGCCGCTGTCGGCGCGACCGCTAACCCAGAGCGTATCCAAACGAACGATGTGAAACACGGGATCTCCGTTGGAATTATTCGGTTGGACCCACTCCCCCTCATGGTGCTTCACGTCGATGATCTCGCCGTTCAACGGGGAACGGATGATGTGGCGTTCGACCGAATCGACGGCAGCTCGCCATTCGGTCTGAGCCACCTCCTCTTCCAATCCCGCGATCTTCAGGTCGACTTCCGCCTGCTTGATTTCCCAGAGGCTTCGATGGTAGGTCAACAACAGGCGTTCCATCTCCATGGCCGTGATGGTGCGGGGGGTCTCGTTATTGGCGATCTGGTTTCGTTGCCATTCGATCCGGGCGACCCTCATGGCGGCCGTGGCGTACTCGATGCTGGTCGTATTGACGGCCTTGGCGTGTGCCACGGCCAGCTTATCCTCGGCGGCATCTTCCTGCATCTTGGCGCGATCGACGTCGATTTCGCCGAGGATGATATTCAGGCTCCGCTCCATCGTTTCGAGAATGTCGCGGCTAGAGGCCCTGCCTCGTGCGCCATATTTGTCAAGAAGATCCTGGATGGCCCGGGGCACATCGGTCGGGTCGACTTTCGCCGCCGAGAGAACCTTTCCCAGATCGCCCAGCATGGGTTCGACGGGCAGTTTCACGGCATAGGACTGTTGCTGCAAATAGTCCTCCACGAATTCGGAGACGGCGACTCCGTGGCCCCGATTGCTCTGGAGACTCCGCGCCACCATATCGAGAATATCGTTGCCGGAGATCCCCTCTTGTGTGCCGTACTTGTCGAGAATACCATCGATGGCCCGAGTGACTGTCTGTGGGTCAGCTCCGGCCGTCAACAGCACTTCTCTGAGTTTGCGCAGAAATGGTTCGGCGGGCATTTTCACGCCGTAAGACCGCTGTTGCAGATAATCCGTCACGGATTCGGAGACACCGACTCCGTAGACCTGATCGCCCTCGTGAAGATGTATCTTGCTTAGAATACCCGCCTCTTGCGGCGAGACTTTCGCCTCGTCGATCAACTCGACGAAGCAGTCCGAGATAACCTCGGTCCTGGGCGCTGAGTTGCCGACGGCCCTGGGCGCTGGGTCGGCAGCAGGCCCGTTCAACGCCATGAGGGTGGTTAGCACGACGGCGGAGATTTGCATGGTGAGGGTTCCTTGCAATAAGTATTGGATTGCAATGAGTTTTCAGAAGTAACGAAACAGGACACGCGATCGGACGAACGCGATCGCATCGTGAAACCAGCAGTAGCCGATCGAGGCCCGGCCGCAATGGACATGGGCGCTGACCCCGGCCCCCGGGCGGCGGAAGTCCACCAGATCGGCCTGATGGTCGGGCTCGACGGTGATCATTACGGTATTGCCCTCTTCGCCGCGGACCTCGGCGCTGAGATCGATCTTCTTGACGGTTCCCCAGAAGGTTTTTCCCGGTGTGTTGGCAAGCTGGAATGAAACGCGGAGCTTCTCTCCGTTTTCCACGGCGTCCTTGAAGGCACGGTTGACGTGACCCATGCGGTCTTCGGCCATGTGCAGTTGCACCTCCCAGGGGCCCAAGGTATCGGCGACCTCCATCAATTCTTGCCCCCGCATCACTTCGCGGCCGAGCAGCCGTTCGTTGAGCTTCCAAGTGGTGATCACGCCGTTGCGATCACTGAGCACATTCAATCGATCCACCTCGATATCGTAGAGGTCTCGCTTCCTGTAGGCGCCTTGCAGCCTCGCCTCGATGATGGCGATTTCTCCGTCCAATTGAGCCCGCTCGTCTCGCGACGAAGCACTGGACAACCGGCCCAGCTTGCTGGTCTTGTCCTTCACCAGACTCTGAATCTCGCCGTCGAGTTCGGCCAAGGCGATATCGAGCTTGTTGTCTTCGATCACCGCCAGGACTTCGCCTTCGGTGACGAGTTTGCCATGCCAGACCGGGATATCCACGACCTTGCCCTCGTGTCCCGCCCACACCGATTGGCGATCTTGCGGCTCGACGGTTCCCTTCGAGTGCAGCTTGAAATCGGCCGGCCACAGCGCGAGCCACAAGATCAGCAGCAAGACGATGCCCGAAATGGCCAGCGTTTTCGGCAGGGTTCGTGCCTTGAGGACCCATTGGGCCTTGCCGATCGCCCGCCAGACGGGCATCAGAAACAGGCGCTGATGCTCCAGCGCATTGGCCATCGCCGTGGAGCTATGGCGGCAGACGACGTCGACCCGTTGAACGAGGCTGCGCGGAACGCGGCTGTCTTCGATCTGCTCGATGATCAACGCGCCGACCGGTTCCTCCGGCGCATCACGCTTGTCGGTTTCGTCCTCCGCCGACATCTCGGGCCGGATCAGCGGCAACACGGCGACGGTCTTCGAGTGGGATTCGTCGACGTATTCCTCGACGGCGTCCTCGACCTGCGGGGCCATGTCGCGCGTATCACCCGTATACCAAACCGGCTCCCCCGTCTTGACCACCGCCGTGGCCAGTTTTCCCAACAGGCGGACGGTATTGGACCGCTTGTCGAATAGGTCTTGGCCGCTAATGGCCTCGATCGTGCATTTCTTTCCTCTGTAAATCGCGACGCTTACCCGATCACACTCGATCAGTTTTCGCCCCTCGTTGGCGATCGTATAGGCGGCCTCGCGGGGATCGAGCGACGTATGGGCCGTATGGGTAAAATCCTCGAGCTGCGACCAGAGTACCTGTCGGTCGGAGAAGTGTCGCAACTGGTGGCTCTTCAGGAAGTCGCCGGCCAACTCGCACATTTGCGTCAAGAATCGCAGATATCCCTTTTGCGTGTTGGGCCCCGCCTCGGAACGCTGGAAAATCTCCAGCACGCCAACGACCTCGAGGTCGGTTTTCAACGGCCCGAGTACCAGTAAGTAATCGGTCGGGTTGGCGGCCTCGCCTTCCTCCCCCGAGCCCGAATGAGGAGGGGCCAACATCCCCTCGCCGCCGGTAAAGACCTTGTGCAGCAGGCGGCCATGGGGCGGCTGGGCCTCTTTGTCCTCCAGCAGATTCGTCTGCTGAAGGTTGACCTGATACTGCAAAGCCAGCCGGCCGTCCTCGTTCTTGGCCCAAACGGCTCCGCCGACCGCCGCCAGGGCCGAAACGACCCGGGGGAGAAAATCGGCATAGAACTCCTCCGGAGAGATATCCCGCTTCGATAGCTTCGCGATCTCGCCGACCAACGAGCGGATCTGGTTCTTCGTCTCTTCGATCAACTTGGGGTCGAGCGGTTGTTCGGTACTCATCGGACACCTAGTTCCATCTTCCTGTGTTCAGCCAAGCGTACATCGCCACTATCTCTGTTTACCCTGTTTTTGACATATACTCAAGGGTAGCATGGACTTAGGGCCACTTGGGACGGCTCAATTACTACCCATTCCGCCCAGTCTATCTGACCGGCAAACTCACTTGATCGGCATTCTGATACGGCAAACGAACGGTACCTGTTCATTTATGTGTCGTCCTGCCGATAACAAACATTGACAAAATGAACAGCGTATTGTATTGTTGATCATTATAGCCTGTGATCTATCAAACGTAAAGTGAATTACGCATGCGAATCGATATCGAGAAACTGCAGGCAGCACTCGATGCGCAAGATGTTACTAAGTCAGAACTTGCGCGATTATCCGGTGTCTCCAGGACCGCGATCCACGGGATTCTCAGGGATTCCAATAAGCAAGTCCGGCGCGAAACCGTCCGAAAACTGGCCGCCACACTGAACCTATCGCCCGACTACATTACGATCGGGGGCGTACGATCTTCCTATCTGGACTGGTTAAGCCAGCGGTACGGTACGGTCGACTTTCACGGCTTGGGAATCGCGCAGCTACCGTCCATTTCGTTGGACGACCTCTACGTACCCACCGAAGTCCAGGTTGCCGAGTCGGCTGACGCTGACGAAAAGGAGCGATCCGGCCGTAGCACGGGGCCCCGCGAGCCAAGGGCCGGCTTGACCGAGGGTGCCGACTTCTCCCAGGCCGTTTTTCGCCACGACCGGATTGCTCTGCTGGGAGGGCCGGGCAGCGGGAAGTCCACGTTGCTGCGCTATTTGGCGGCCATCGCGGCAGAACGACAGCGGACCGCCGCCACGTCGGCCGAAATGGTGTGGACACCTCTGTTTGTCCGCTTGGCCGAGTACAGCAACGCCGCACAGCACGAGGCGAAGTTGAACCCACTGGCCTTTGTGGCGGCTCAAGCCAGGCAGGACGGCCGCCCGGACCCCGAGAGCTTCCTTGCCGAGGAACTCGCCCAGGGAAGATGCATCGTCCTGCTGGACGGCTTGGATGAAATTGCGCCGGCGGGGCAGATTGCCCGACTGGTAGGCAATCTGGCCGAGTTCATCGAGCGCTATCCAAGGAATCGGTTCGTCGTCGCGGCACGACAAGTCGGGTTCGATGGGCGGCCATGGCAACGGCTCGGATTCACGCGGCTGTGCGTCACCCCCTGGCGCGACGAGCAGGTCCGGCTGTTTGTACGGCAATGGTACGCCAAGCACAACTCGGGAACCTCGGCGCGAGCGCGAAGCGAGGCCGAGCGAAGTGTACGCCGATTGCACGAAGCGATCCTGGGCAACCCACGGCTTCGGGCCATTGCCACGAATCCCCTGATGCTCGTGATCCTGGCGGCCTTGCACGAAAGCCAAGCGGTTTTGCCACGGCGCCGCGCCGAACTCTATGGGAAGATCGCCGATACGTTGCTGCAAAGTTGGGAGGCAGCGAAATTCTCGGCCCGGCCCGGCGATCTGTTACACGGAACCGTCCTCGAGGGCCGGGAGTATGCCTGGCTGCTGGGACACCTCGCGCTGACGATGCAATGCGGCGATCTGACGGTCGTCCCACACTGGTGGCTGGCCGATCAGGTTCGGGCATTCCTTCATGAAACTCTAGGGCTCGATCTCGAAGAGGCGAAGAGCGAATGCGATCGGGTGATCCGATACCTGGGCGAGCGGACCGGCCTGTTCGTCGAGACCGGGCAAGGCCTCTACGCCTTTTGGCATCTCACGTTCCAGGAATACTTCGCAGCCCGAGCCCTATTGCAGGAATCGGCCGCTCCATTGCACGAATCGGGGGCAAATCGGGGGCTGACCGACTTCTTGCGGCCGAGGTTTCATCACCCGCGCTGGACGGAGGTGGTTCGATTGGTGGCTGCCCAGCTATCGCCCATGCAGACGCCGACGTTGTTGCGGTCGATTCTCGACGATTCCGATCCCTTGGGTCGTTTCCTACGCCGCGGCCCGTTGCTCGCGTTGGATTGTCTGGCCGATGGGGCCGTGGCGGCCGACCCCGAATTGGTCGACGAGATATTTTCCGCCGTTCTCGATCTGGGGCAGTCGCACTGGCTGGGGATCACGTACGAGACACTACGTGTCCTTCGCCGTTTCGAGGGTACGCGACTGGCCGACAAGGCGCAAACCACGTTGGAGTCGATCCTCGCATCGGCCGAGCAGCATCTTTCGGCCGCCGAAGTGTTTCAGCTTCGTCAAGTGGGTGATCGGACCATGCGGCGCGAAGTCGACGGGACGCTGGCGAACCGCGAAGAGGGCCGGCCGCGGCTGGGGACCTCGGTGACCATCGAGTGTCAGGGAACTCGCGTCGCGTGTCACTATCTCGACCCGCAACTGAAAGCGAGCGATCCGGACACATGGTATGCCCGGGCGGAAGAGTTGCTTCAGACGAACGCCACCGACGAAGGGCTCGAGGTCGCATTGGTGCGTGCGCTCGCCACTGCCGTACTGACCGCTCCGGTCGCCGGAAGGATTCTCCGCGATACGCTGCGCAATAGCCCGAGCGACCGAGTTCGCGAGGAATGTGCCGACGCACTGGCGCAACTTGTCTCCCACGACCTGGATGCTCGGGCCCTGTTGGCCGAGGGCTTCCGAAGCGATCCGTCCGACGAAGTCCGCCGGGCTTGCGGGGCCGGCTTGCGACATGTGGCCGTCGAGGAAGAGACCATTCGCCGGATGTTGCTCTCGGGGTTGCGCGGCGGCGAGCCGGGGCCGGTACGAGCCGGGGCGGCCATCGGCCTGAAGCGGGTGGCTCTGATCGATCGGGATGTCCGCCGGTTACTTTGGCAAACGGCCGATTCGCCGGAAGAGGACACGACCGTGCGAGTCTTCTGTCTCGGCTCGCTGGAATCGTGTCTCGAGCGGGATCGTTCGGTGATGGAGCTGTTTGTCGGTTTGCTCCACGGCGAACATGTCCAATCGCTGGGTATCGTGGCTTCCGAGTTATTGGCCAAGGCGTTCTCGCGAAATCGAATCCCCTGGGATCCGCCGACGGTTCGCCAAGTCGAAGAGAACCTCATGGCAGTCGAGCATCCGCGTCGGCATCACCTGTCGGCGTTGCGAGCCTTGGCCGACGCGGGTGAGGTCAGGGCTATGCAAAGCATTTTGGAGCGAGAGACGTAGGGTGGGCACTGCCCACCAGAACTTGGTTGACGCGTTCCTCTTGGTTCTTGGTGGGCAGTGCCCACCCTACAGGCTCCCGTCACAAGTCACGCCAAACTACTGAGCGTTTGCAGCCGCCTTACCGTCTCGGCGATCAGCCCGATGGCCCGTTCGACTTCTTCGGCCGTGTTGAAACGCGCCAGGCCGAAGCGGATGCTGCTGCGGGTTATGTTGTCGCCGACCCCCAACGCGCGGATCACATGGCTGGGCTCCGGGCTGGTCGACGTACAGGCGCTACCCGAACTGGCGGCCAGATCCTTCATACTCATCAGTAGCGACTCGCCCTCGACATTGGCGAAGCTGACGTTCAGATTCCCCGGCAGCCGCAAGTTACCCGGCGAGAGGGCCGGGCCATTGAGCGTGACGCCGGGCAATTCGGCGGCCACACCCTCGAATAGCCGATCGCGCAGGCCGCGCAGCCGCTCCTGCTCGTCGGGCATCTCCTCGAGGCAGAGTTCCAGTGCCCGGGCCAGAGCAACGATACCCGAGACGTTGAGCGTGCCGCTCCGCAATCCGCCTTCCTGACCGCCGCCGTGGAAAAGCGGCTCGACCGCAACGGTCGGATCGCGGCGCCGGACGAATAGGGCGCCGACGCCCTTGGGTCCGTGGATCTTATGGGCCGAGAAGCTCATCAGATCGATGTGGAGCTGCATGACGTCGACCGGGATCCGCCCGACCGCTTGGGTGGCATCGGTGTGTAGCAGCACGCCCCGCTCTCGGCAGACTTGCCCGATTTGCTCGATCGGCTGGATTGTCCCGATCTCGTTGTTGGCCAACATGACCGAGACGAGGATCGTGTCGTCGCGTATGGCGTCGGCGACTTGCTCGGCCGAGATCAGGCCGGCCCGATCGTCGGGGGCTTGGGTCACCGGCAAGAGCGTGACTTCATAATCGTCGCGGCGGAGGTTCTCCATCGGGTCGAGCACGGCCCGATGTTCCGTCACGACGCTCACCATGTGTTTTCCTCGGGCAGCATATCGCCGGGCAACACCGCGAATCGCCAGATTATTGCTTTCGGTCGCTCCGCTGGTGAAGACGATTTCGCTCGGCCTTGCTCCAATGGCCACGGCGACCGACTTCCTGGCCGTGTCGACCGCTTCCTTGGCGGCCCAACCAAGCGGGTGGCTGGAGCTACCCGAGTTGCCGTACGTCTCGGTGAAAAACGGCAGCATGACCTCGACCACCCGCGGATCGACCCGCGTCGTGGCGTGGTTGTCCATATAGATCGGTTGGTTGCTCATTGCGTTTCGACGAGCCAGATATTGCGATATTGAACGCGGTTTCCATGTCCCTGAAAGTGCAGGCGGCGGGCGAGGGTATCCCTGCCGCGCGTGTCGTAGCCTTCATGGATCACGACGCCGTTGTGTCGGACGGTGACGAGGATCTTCTCGGTCGAGCGGCCTTGCTCGTCATGTTTCGGCTCGGTGAACTCGACGTCGTAGGTCTGCCAGGTCAGCGGCGGAAAGCACATGTTCACATCGGGTTCCCGGCGGCCATAGAAACCACCGCACTCGTTATTGCGGCCTTCGAGCCCGAACGAGTCGAGCACCTGGATCTCCGGGATGCCGCCGATATAGACGCCGCTATTGCTGCGTTTTTGGCCTCGGGCGGCCGGCTTCCACGAGAGGCGGAATTCGAGGTGCAGCCGGGCCATCTTGTGTTCCTTCCTGGCCGTGCAACCGGGCTCGAGGGTTTTCATGTCGGTCATTCGGCCGTCGTTGAATTGGTCGGCATTCTTTCCGTCGAAGAGCACAACGGCCCCCTTCGGCGGTTTCGCTTCCAGCGTGGGACTCTTTCGCTCGGTCCGCTTTAGCTCGAAGGACCGTCTTCCTTTGGCGCCGGTAACGGTGAATTTCCCATCGGCGATCAGGCCGTTGGAGAACTCATTGCCCCCCATCTGGGCAGCGAGATCCTTGCGGCGGCCTTCCATGGTGGCTTGGTTGTCGCCGCGTTTCCAACCGTCGCCTGGCAAGCCACCCTGGAAGAGAACGGCCCGAAATTGCCCCTCACCCAGGGCGATTACTTGAGCGCCGATCCGAGTCTTCCCCTCGCCGGGCCAGTGGCCCTGACCCAGATATTCTCCTTGGATCGCGAAATCCGGATCGCCGACCATTTCGGCCGGGTCGATAATCTCCGACGCCGGGGGCGCATAGGCAATCAAACTAGAGAGCAACCACGGCAACGAAGCGTGAAGCAAGGAGGTCATGGGAGTTCCTGATTGTGGTGGGCTCGAATCATGGGGCATGCAACGCTCCCATTCTATTCCACGAGAGATGCTCTGTCCATTCGACATGGCGTGCGTGTGTGGCCAGACCCCCCGGCAAGTATCGTTCGAGAGATAAGTGCCAGGTAACAAATGAGCGGCAAGGTACTAGCCGCCGGTATTTCAGGGGGCGACGTTCGCCTGACGGGGCCGGTGACTAGCGCCACTGCCGCTCACTTATTTCTCGAACGATCCAAAACCGAATCCTTGACCGCAAGCGACAGGACATTAGAATGGCACCGCGGTACGGCTTGATTGCACAGTATGGCCTGATTGCACTGGCCCGGGAGTTCAGATATGGCATGGTGGCACGATCGGAAGAAACAGCCGACCCAACTCGAAGATCGCTCGACGATTCTGGTCGTCGGCGGCGGGCCGGCTGGGGCTTTTTTTGCCATCCGCATGCTACGTCGGGCAAGGCGATCGGGTCGAAATATCGAGCTGTTCCTCCTCGAAAAGAAGAGGGAAGTCAAGTTCTACGAACCGGCTCGCTCCGGCTTCCTCCGCGAGGGATGCAATTACTGTGCGGGAGGGATCTCTCCGAGACTCGTCGACGTGCTAGACGACGCCGGCCTGGGTCTGCCCGCCGACGTGGTACAAGGTTCCGTCGAGTCGCTCACCATCCACGGACATTGGAAGAATATCGAATTACCGATCCCCACCGGCCGACGAATGTTATCCGTCTTCCGAGGTTCGCGGCCCAGGAAGCGTACCGGCCGACACTTCAACTTCGATTCCTACCTGCTGAAGAAAGCCGAGGAAGAAGGGGCCCGGATCATCACCGGCGAGGCCCACGATATCTCCTACTCCCCCGAGGGCAAGCCCCGTGTGACCTACCGAACTAGCCATGGTCTCGAGACGCGTGATGAGACCAAGGAAGTGGACTTCGTCGTCTTTGCCGGCGGGGTGAATCAGATCCCCGGCATGGAACTGAGTAACGACCGTTTGTTCGAAGCGGTGCGTCGGGTTATCCCGCGAGTTCGCCCGCCGCGGGTTCGCCGGTCGCTTATCTTCGAGATGGACGTCGACGCGGATCTCGCGCGGTCCTTGCTGGGTGAAGTACATTTCGTCCAGTATGGGTCGAAGGACCTGAAGATCGAAATGGCCTCGCTGATCCCCAAGGCCGAAGCGGTTACGGTCGTACTGCTCGGCCGCAGCATCGACGTGGCCGGTCCCGGCGACAATGCGCGTATCGTCGGCGAGTTCCTTCAGTTGCCGACCATTCGACGGCTGTTGCCCGGCCGGGTCAACCTGGGCCCGCTTTGCGTGTGCAACCCGAACATGACGGTGGGCGCTGCTCGGCGGCCGTTTGGACACCGCGTGGCGTTGATCGGCGACATGGTCGTCTCGCGGCTCTATAAGGACGGGATCCTCTCGGCCTACCGGACGTCTGCCGCGTTGGTCGAGTGTATTCTCTACCGAGGGGTCGACGAAGAGAGCCTCAAGCGAGGCTATTGGCCCACCATCCAACGATTCCGAAGAGACGTCTGGTTCGGCCGGATTGTCTTTCTGTTGATTCGGGTAACGTTTTCCGGCCCGATCCTAAGTCGAATCCTCTATCAGGCCGTTTTAACCGAAAGAAGAAGAAAGCCGGAACATGAGCGGCGGCTGGCGCACCTGTTGTGGCAGACGGCCAGCGGGGACGACGATTACCGGCATATCCTGCTTGCCATGTTCCATCCGATCACGCTCTGGCGTATTCTCATGGGCGGCGGCATGATAACGATAAGAAACTACCTCACGGAACTGATCTTCAAACTGAAATGGGAGGGATTCGGCAGATATCCGACGGGTATTCCCAAGGAAACGTTCGAAGCCAAACGCCGTGAATTCCACGAGGCACTCGAGTCGCAACATCAACAAGAACGGCCCGAATTCGAGAGTATGTACTCGATCAAAATCCGGGGAACGAGGGAGCAGATATTCTACCAGTTGGGGAAATTCGGCGATCACGACCGCGAGTATCTAACGCCCCGGATGGTTAAGATCCATCGAACCACCGGAGACGCCAATCAGCAAGGGAGCATCATCCATTACGATTTTCCCCTGCGGTTTCTGTCGTTCAGTGTTCTCCTCGAAGAGGCGGTTGACGGTCAACGTCTGATCTATCGTGTCCGCGGAGGATTTGCGCAGGGGGGAGTCCTGATCTTCGACATCAAGGAGGCCCGAGCGGGGATTCTTCTTCTCTCGGTCTACGTCGGCTTTAGTTTTCCGAAACCGCGCAACCTGATCAAGCGGCTGGCGTGGCGCGTCTTCCGAATTGCCTTTCCCGGCTTTGTTCACGATGTGTTGTGGAACCACTCGCTCTGCAAGATGAAGGATCTGATCGAGATGGGGGGATCCCCCGTCGCCGGCCGAGAGGCGCGAGAGGCCGAGCGTGGCCAATAGGGCAGCAGTTCCTTCCATGGGGGCTGAAAAGAGTTGCCTTGACGCGGCGGAGTAGCTAGACTGGAACCGGATGTTCGCTTCACCTCTTGCCCCTTGGAGTCCCCAGCATGAATTCGCCGCGACGACACCTAGTAATCACCGGCATATTCCTCTCGACGGCCATGGTGTGGATGGTCGCCGTGGGACAGCCCGCCGAAACACGGCCCGCCGAAACACGGCCCGCCGAAACACGGCCCGACGGGGCGAAGCCGACACTTCCCTCCGACTGGGCCCAGACCTTCCGGTGGCGTTCGATCGGCCCGGCCAACATGAGCGGGAGAATCACCGCACTGGCCGTCTGCGAGAGAGCCCCGAGTACATGGTGGGCGGCCACGGCGTCAGGAGGACTGCTGAAAACGACCAACAACGGTATGACCTTCGAGCACCAGTTCGATCGGGAGGCGACCGTCTCGATCGGTGACGTCCAGGTGGCCCCCTCGAATCCGAACATCGTTTGGGTCGGCACGGGAGAGGCGAACCCTCGAAACAGTGTCTCCTGGGGCGACGGCGTCTACCAGTCGACCGACGGCGGCAAGACCTTCAAGAACATGGGGTTGAAAAAGACCTTCCAGATCGGTCGCATTGCAATTCATCCCAAAGACCCAAAGATCGTCTACGTCGGCGCGCTGGGACGACTCTGGGGTCCCAATGAAGAGCGGGGGTTATTCAAGACAACCGACGGCGGAAAGACCTGGAAGAAGATCCTCTACGTCGACGACAAGACCGGCGTGGTCGACGTTCAGATGCATCCCAAAGACCCCGATACACTGATCGTGGCCACCTACGAGCGCCAGCGTGACGGGTTCGATTCGAACGATCCGGCCAAGAAGCATGGCCCCGGATCGGGACTCTATAAAACGACCGACGGCGGCAAGACATTCAAGAAGCTCACCAAGGGGTTACCGACCTCCGAACTCGGACGCATCGGAATCTGCTATTATCGCCGCGACCCGAACTTCGTCTATCTCGTGCTCGAATCCGAGAAGATCGGCCAGGAGCCTCCCGACGCCCCTTACATGGGACTCAGCGGCGTGGATGCCGACGTAGGGACCCGGATTACGAATGTCGCGGCCAAGGGCCCCGCAGAAAAAGCGGGACTCAAGAAGGGAGATATCATCGTCTCAATCGACGGAGTCACGATCCACAGCTACGCCGATTTCCTCCGCGACGTGCGACAGCGAGCCGCCGGCGACAAAGCCAAGCTGGACGTATCCCGAAACCGCAAGGGTGTGGAAGTGGAGATCGTCTTCGGGAAACGGCCGTCGCCGAAGAAATCGGAATCGTCATCCGGGCGTCGCCCGAGCACGCCGTTTGGTGCCAGCCTGGGTGGTCAGCGAGAAAACATGCACGACCAACAGGGCCAGAAAGGCCGCGAGTTCGGCGGGATCTATCGATCCGAAGACGGCGGCCAGTCCTGGCTGCGAATCAACAGCGTCAATCCCCGCCCGATGTACTACAGCCAGATACGCGTCGATCCAAGCGACAAGAACCGTATCTTCGTGCTGGGAACTTCGTTGTATCGATCGATCGACGGCGGCAAGACGTTTACTTCCGACGGCGCGCGTGGCGGTGTTCACGTCGATCATCATTCGATGTGGATCGATCCTCGCGACGGCCAACATATCATCCTGGGAAACGACGGCGGAATCTACGTGACCCACGATCGGGCACAAAGCTGGGACCATCTCAACCATGTCGCAATAGGTCAGTTCTATCACGTGGCCGTCGGCCCGAGACGAGACTATCGAGTCTACGGCGGACTGCAAGACAACGGTAGTTGGGGAGGGCCGAATCGGGTGCGTGACGGCTCCGGACCGGTCAATTCCGACTGGTTTCGGATCGGCGGCGGGGACGGATTCATCTGCCGAATCGATCCGCAAGACGCGGACCAAGTCTATTTCGAGAGTCAAAACGGAGCCATGGGGCGTATCAATCTCCGCACCGGAGATCGCGGCTCGATTCGGCCGCGTGCCCCAAAGGACGTGCAGTATCGGTTCAATTGGCAAACACCCTTCATCCTCTCTCACCACAACTCGGGCGTCCATTATAGCGCCGGCAACCACGTCTTCCGCTCGATGAACAAGGGCAGCGGCGCGAAGGCCATTTCTCCAGAGATCACCAACACCGACCGCGGAAGCGGAAGTGCCATTGCCGAGTCGCCCTTGGACGACGCCGTGCTCTATGTCGGAACCACCGACGGGGCTCTCTGGGCAACGCGAGACGGCGGCAACCAGTGGATCGATCTGTTCGCCGAGCCACCCAAGGAAGAAAAGAAGAAAACCGAGCAGAAGAAAGCCGACGAGAAGAAGACGGACGAGAAGAAGACGGACGAGAAGGCTGAAGAAAAAACCGAGCCGAAAGATGGATCGCAGCCAATCCGCGATCTGATGCCCGGCCTGCGTTGGGTCAGCTCGCTCGAAACGTCTCGGGCCGTCGCCGGACGTGCCTATGTGACGTTCGACGGACATCGATCGAACGACGATCTGCCCTACGTTTTCGTAACGGAAAACCATGGCAAGACGTGGCGATCGCTCCAGGCCAATCTGCCCCCGAGCGGTGGCTCCACGCGAGTGATTCGCGAGGACATCGAGAACCCCAACGTCCTGTACCTGGGAACCGAGTTTGCCGCTTGGGTCTCGATCGACCGCGGTAGCAGTTGGACCAAGCTCAACGGCAACTTTCCGACCGTGGCCGTGCATGAGATTGCCATTCATCCCACGGCCGGCGAGATCGTTGCGGCGACACATGGCCGGAGCCTCTGGTGTCTCGATGTAACGGCCTTGCGCCAAATGAGCACCGAGACGGTCCAGGCCGACACGAGCCTCTATCGACCCGGCGACGTCGTCCGGTGGCACTATCAGCCAAGCCGAGGCAGCAGCGGAACGCGGCGATTCGTCGGAGAGAATCCTCCTTCCGGGGCGAGAATCTTCTACTCCCTGGGTAAGAACGCCGGACAAGTTGCTCTGAAAATCGCCGACGTTCAAGGCCGAACCCTCCGCGAATTGTCCGGAGCCAACAACGCGGGCTTGCACGCCGCCCAGTGGGATCTTCGACAGACGACTCGTGGGCCGCGGACCGGACGATACGCGTCCAGTTCGACGGTGCCGCCGGGAACCTACGTGGTCGTCCTGACGGTGGATGACAAGGAGTATCGACAGCCGCTGGTCGTCCTTGGCGATCCCGACTTTCCCGAGTCGAACATGACCCGCAATGAGGCCGAGGAGTGGGAATCGATGTTCGAAGAGGAAGAGGAGCACGCCGACGAAGCGGGCAGGGAGCTCCAATAGGAGTAACACCTCAGCGACCAGTTACCGCGGCTTCCGGCGATACCTCATTTCTGCTAGGCTTTGTGTCGTTCGAGAAACAGGTGCCAGATAACAAATGAGCGGCAAGGCGCTAGCCGCCGGTATTTCAGGGGCAACGTTCGCCCGACGGGGCCGGTGGCTAGCGCCGTTCCGCTCACTCACTTCCCGAACGATCCTTAGCCATTGCCATTTTCATCTTCCTCGACCCATTGGGAGTTGCCCGTGCGCCATTGGAATCTCGCCGAGACGAACTACGGAACCGTCAAGCAACGCCAATATGAAGTGGCCGTGTTGCCGCTGGGCGCCACCGAGCCGCACAACATGCACCTCCCCTACGGCATGGATCTGCTCGAGGGCCAGACCGTCGGCGAGAAGATCTGCGAGGAAGCTGATCACCTGGGAGCCAAGGTCGTCCTGCTGCCGACGATCCCCTATGGCACGCAGACCAACCAACTGAAGTTTCCTTTCGCGATGAACCTCAACCCGTCGACCCTGGGTATGGTCATTACCGATCTAGTGGAATCGTTGGTCCGGACGGGAATCCACAAGATCGTGCTCTTGAACAGCCACGGCGGCAACGACGTCAAGCCGGTGCTTCGGGAACTCTACGGACGCACGCCGGCGCATCTCTTCCTGTGCAACTGGTACGCCATGTTCGACGATGTCTACGACGAGATTTTCGACCGCCGCGACGATCATGCCGGCGAGATGGAGACATCGTTTGCCTTGGCCCATTTCCCCGAACTGGTCGCGCGCAACGACGACGGAACGCTAACGGCCGACCAGGGCGAGAAGGCCCCGACCCGATTCGACGCCGTCAACCAGGGCTGGGTATCGATCACCCGACCTTGGCATCTGCTGACGACCAACGCCGGGGCGGGCAACCCTCACGCGGCCACCGCCGAGAAGGGCCGCCGGTTGATGCAGGTCCTCGTCCAGCGGCTCGCCGGCTTCCTGGTCGAGCTTTCGGGAGCCGAAGTGGACGAGCGATTTCCCTACTGACGATGGGTGGCTGGCGGCATAGCGCAGCGGTGCCCCAGTTTGTGGAAATCTGGGGCACCGCTGCGCTATGCCGCCAGCCACCCTCCGCAGTCCGACCCCAGCCCCCCCCGCTTGGATTTCTCTCTTGACACGGGCGGCCCGATCCGCGAAAAGTCCCATGCGCAAATGTCTGCGCTCGCAGTATGTTGAAAAAGTGCGTGCCACTGCTTGCTTTCAAACAGTGCCTTGTGCGACCTGAAACTCCCGGCAAAAACACTGCTTGAAAGCAAGCAGTGGCACACTCGACTGCGAAAGTGTCCGCGAGATCGGAGGAAGCGTGATGGATCGGCAACCAACAAGATCGTGGCGACTCATGCTGGCTCTGGTGATCGGCTTCGGGGCAGTGGCTCCCGCCTTGGCCGAGAACGAGCCGCATCGGGTCCGGTGGTCCGCCCCGCATCACGTCGGCCAGACGTGGCAACTCCGCCAAGATTTGACCCAGGTGCAGCAGAAGATCGCACGTCGGGGGAACGAAATCGCCGACCAAAAGATCGAGACGACCCGAATCGAGTTGGCCGCCCGAGTCGAAGTCCTCGAAGTCGACAAGCTCGGCCGAGAGACTCGCATCCTGATGACGATCGACAAGGCACTGCTGAGAACCGAGGGCCAACTAATCGACGAGATCGCCAAGCCGGGCACGAGGATCGTCGTCGAACTCCATGAAGGCAAAACGACGTTTCGTCATGCGGAAGAGGGAAGGACGTTGCCCGAGTTGGCCTTCCGTTTGTTACCCCGCGTGATCAAGCTGACCGACGGGCCGGTGACCTTCGACGGCCTATTCGGCGCCGACTTACCTCGCGAAGTTGGCAGCACATGGGAAGGCGACCGCGAGCGGCTGATGGAATTCCTTCATGGCCTCGATCCGACCATCCAGGCAGAGGACGCTTCCGCGATGGCCGAATTGGTCGGCGTTGCGACGGTCGGCGAGCGAGAGTTTCTCGACGTGCGGTTTGCGATGTCGACCCGATCGGCCACACCGCCGATCACGCCGCGGGATACGCTGCCGATGGGCACCACCTTGCAGATCGAGGGGACCGCGCGATTTCCCGCCGACTATTCGACCGGCGAAGTGAGCCACACGTTGCGAACCCGGGCCGTCGGCAAGTTCCAAGGTAAGTCGGGTACCGCAAACGAAGGATACGTCTTCGAGACGAGCATGACCGAATCCCAAAGGACCACGCGAGATTACGAAGCCTGGCAGGCCAAGCTGCCCGCCGACGAATCGCGGGTTGTGCCGGTTGCGGCCGTAGTTTCAGCCGACGATGTTGTCGGGCTCGACAGGCCCAAGTTCGACGGGCCGGAAGAAGTGTTGCGGCGGTTCCTCCTGGCCACGGTGACCAACGATCGGGAAGGCATCAAACAAGCGGCCCTTCCCCATGCCGAGACGGCCGTTCTCTGGCGAGGCGAGACGCCCTCACCCTCCATGGCGAAGCGGCTGAAGGACCAGTGCCGGGCGATCCGGTTCACGCGACTGGGCGTCGGCGACCGGATCCCGTTGCCCGGCGGGAGAATCTACCTTGTCACGAAGGATCATGTCAACGAGGACCGCGTGCTCCTGACGTTTCCCGACGGCATATTGACCTTGCCGATCCCCCTGGTCCGGCATGAAGACCGATGGCGAGTCGACGCCGCTTCGGTCATCCGCTCACTCAAGACGGCCGCTCGGGATGCCAATCGAGACTCTCGGGCAATCGATTGAGATTCTCGCAGCCGGATTCGGTCACGACGACGATGTCTTCGAGGCGGACGCCGCCGACGGCTTTCGAGTAGACGCCCGGCTCGATCGTAACGATATCGCCGACGACCAACTCGGGGCCGCCCTTGTCCAGCAACGGCGGCTCGTGGACGTCGAGTCCGACGCCGTGGCCCGTGCCGTGCGTCATGGCGCAATACGTATCCGGCGAGTCTTTCCCTGGCAGCCCCATCTCGAATCCATGTTCGACGATCGCCGCCGAGGTGGCCGCATGGACCGCTTCGCCGGTGACGCCCGGTTTGACCGCAGCGACGCCGGCGGCCTTCGCGGCGGCTACCGCGGCGAGCATCTTCTTCAGTTGGTCGGAA
>SDBT01004013.1_pt1 | contig 25164 bp, 15 predicted proteins | sample 2277101 | NCBI WGS metagenome assembly SDBT01 (sample SAMN10404973, study PRJNA504765) | marine sediment metagenome | isolation source: marine sediment core GS10_PC15, 103 cmbsf | place: Arctic Ocean: Southern Knipovich Ridge | collected 2010 | reverse complement strand
GAGTCAGCCGTTACCGGATAATCCAGACTTTCTTACCTACCGCTTATTGACCGGGCTGACTGAAGCAATAAATACCTGTTTCTATCTCCACAAGGACTTACTGCGTAAAAGCTTATGGTAAAAGCCCTAAGTTTGAGGATTATTGTCTTGATATTTTTTGTCGATAGTCTATAATAAATGTCGTAGCAGCATTATTTTTTTGGGCTAAGAAAGTGCAGAATGGAGATTTTAATTTTGTGGAGGAGCCAAATAGCACTTTTAGGTTTTAGGGTGATTGAGCATTAACTCAAAGTGTCTGAACGTTTAGTTTGAGTTAATGATTAATTTGTTTGACGTTTTGGATGAGCATGGCGCTATTGCAGATAACAACCCGAGTCGGATGTAAGATTGCATGCACTTATTGTCCGCAGGATAAACTTGTTAAGGCTTATGGCGAAAAAAGCTGTGATCCTTTAATGAGCTTGGATCGCTTCAAGGGATATCTTGATAAGATTCCCCAAGAAGTTGGGCTTTGGTTTTCTGGTATGTGTGAGCCCTGGCTGAATCCCGAATGCACCCAAATGATATTACACGCGAAGAGAAAAGGGTACGCAGTTAGTGCTTTTTCGACTATGGTTGGTATGACGGCTCAGGATATCGAGCTTCTGGAGCCTATTGATTTTGGTTTCTTTCGGATTCATCTGCCATCTGAATCGGGAGAAGAAAACATTGGGGTAACTAAAGAGTATTTAGAAACTTTAGAAGTACTTTTAAACAGCAAAATTAATGCCGGTTTTCATTGCCAAAGCAGTAAGTCGGATCCGAATGTGATGGCTCTGCTGAAGGAAAATGGGAAGGACTTTTTGTTCCTTCGAACTTGTCATAGATCGGGCAATGTTAAATTAAAAGGCAAGCTGCATCAGCCCAGAAGGCGCGGCAAAATCGGATGCAAAAGAGAGATGCGTAACAATTTATTGTTGCCCAACGGAGACATTTTGTTGTGTGCCCATGATTATGGCATCAAGCATGTATTGGGAAATATCTCTTCATTGAGTTACGAAGAGTTGTTCGAGGGTAGTGAATTTAAGCGGGCTCAGGAAGCTCAGCAGGACAGCAGGAAAGAGGTTATATGTCGATATTGCGAAGAATTTTGCTACAATGTCGATCTATTTTCCGGTATTATGAACATTCGATACAGAATCGACCAGCTTTTTTATGATCTAAGAGCCATTCGCAATTTACATGACCTGTGGGTGATTATCCAAAGAGTTATAAAATTATCAATAAAAAATCTGGGTAAAGCTCACTCAAAGTAGGTTTTTAAGAGGCGGTCAGATCCGCCAATATGTCCTTGTGGGGCATTGTCCCCTGATCGCCAGGGCGCCGAGATTTTGTGAATCCACTTTAAAGAGATCGAATGTCCATTGCATGACTTGTTCAGGATCAACACTGTCCGAAGATAAGATGGGAGGTTGGTCCGGTCGAATTGATATTTCGAACTGGTCTAAAGAAATAATTCCCCTGGCCTTAATGTATGCCTCCTTGCAGGTCCAGTATGAATAGAAGCGGATATTCCTTTGATTATCCGGCAGTTCAGATAGTTCCTTGTATTCCTGTGTAGAAAACTGTTCTTTGGCAATTCCGAGTAGATCCTTATCATTATGAATATACTCTAAATCTATTCCAATATCCTTTTGACAGACAAAGGCAAAGATGGCCAGGTCATTTCTACGGCTAATGCTAAATCGTAAGTCCGAGGGATTATGTTCTTTCGAGAGGTTTGGTTTGCCTGTCGCTGAGTAATCCAATAATATGTCGGCTGGTCTTGTGTCTGTATATATCGCGAGTATATGCCTTAGAAGCATGCGCCTGATTATAAATTGCTCCCTATCCGAGGCGTTGACAATTCGCGACGCCGTGTCTCGTTCGTCTTTTGCTAATATTTTCTCATAGTCGTTTAGAAACTTACGATGATTTTTTAACAAGGCGCAGAAGATGTGGCATTGTTTTTCGGGCAGTGTCAAATTTTCGGGAGCTTGCGTCCATTTTGCTATGGATATTTTGCTTGTTCTTTGTTGAAGTTCTTGTTCTTTGGTATTTATCTCCAAAGGATGGCTGGATTTATCGATTTTATTAAAATAGTTGCTAATGCATTTTGCCAACTGTCCGACGTATGGATCTTTTAATATTTCAACATGTCCGCTCGCAATCTCATGAGTTTCAATCCGGCCTGTGATAAAGCGCTCCCATCCCGATTGCAACTTTATCATATTTCGATAAAGAGGGCTGTCTATGCGAGTCTCTCGGACGAGTAGAACATTTCCGGCATATTTCATCTGAGGTTTATAATTAATCCATGCGTCCAGAGCATCTCGTTCGACCTTTTTAATGTGCATGTAGAAAGTATTCTGCTCACGAGATTGTTTTGCCTGAAAAGTATTTTCTTTTTTCCTGCGGTTGATACGTTTCTTAATGTCATTAAATTTAAAGCGAAAATAATGTAGTTTCTGTTTGAATGGAAGCCTAATAAAGTCTGGTAGTCGCAGGAGATAACGAACAAGAGAATGTTTACTGGTTCGCATATAGCCCGGTGCCGTTGCAGAGACCAGGGCGAGCATGCCGATATCCTGTTCTTTCTTTTTTAATTGGCATGCTATCTCAAATGCGATCCTTCCCCCCAGTGAGTACCCGGCTAAGTGGTATGGTCCGTTTTTCTGGATACCTTGAATTAAGTCGATAAAGTACGATGCCATTTCTTCGATAGTCTTATGTGGCATTTTTTTTCCGTCGAGGCCTTGAAGCTCTAAACCATAAACGGGTCGGTCCAAATTCAATAGATCAGCGAGTTTTAAGAAGGACAGCGAGTGTCCTCCAATTCCCGGCAGAAAGAAAATCGGTTCTCCTGATCCTTGAGGCTTGATTCGTACGATTGATTTATGAGAAAGTTCTTCCGGTTTTTCTGTTATCAACTCAGCGAGCTGTTCGATTGTGGGTGCTCGAAAGAGGGTTGCCAAAGGTAAGGTTTCCTTGAATGTCTGTTGTATTTTATGGAAAAGCTCAACGGCTAATAGCGAGTGTCCCCCCAACTCAAAAAAGCTTTCACTAATTCCTACTTTTTCTCTGCCAAGCACTTGAGCAAAAAGATTTGCCAGTTTTTTTTGTACCGGTGTCTGCGGACTTTTTTCAAGTTGCTCACGATCGAATTTACTTCCTGGGGCCGGTAAGGCTTTTCGGTTGACCTTGCCGTTGGGTGTCAAAGGCATTGAATCCATCAATACAAATGCAGATGGAATCATATAGTCCGGCAACAATTTCGCAAGATAGGTACGCAAATCCTGGATTGTGGGCCGATCAGTAGCGGTTGAGCAAGTATAATACGCTACCAGTTGCTTGTTATGTGGTTTGTCTTGACGGGCTAAAACAACTACTTGTTGAATTTGCGGATATGTTGTCAGTGTTGTTTCGACCTCCCCAAGCTCAATGCGGAATCCTCGAATCTTTACCTGGTCGTCCAGACGGCCTATGAACTCGATGTTTCCGTCCTTGAGTAATCGGCATAAGTCTCCGGTTTTGTAGAGCCTGGTTTTGGCGGTTTGATCGAACGGATTTGAAATAAAACGTTCCCGTGTCAGTTCCTTGCGGTTCAAGTAGCCTCGAGCAAGACCGTCTCCTCCGATATATAGTTCCCCTGAGAGGCCGTCAGGAACGGTTTTCAACTGCTTATCAAGAATATAGACCTGAGTATTGGCTATTGGACGTCCGATGGGGATAGAAGTCAATCCCTCATCCAGATGTTTGGCAATTTGGTAGCAACAAGTAAATGTTGTACTCTCTGTTGGTCCATAGCCATTTATGAGTTGTGTATCGGGTAACAAGACCAGAGCACGCCTAATGTGTTCCACGGAAAGCGCTTCGCCCCCGGTGAGGATCTGTGAGATGCCTTTTAGTATTTCCGGTTTTTCATCGATAATGAAATTAAAGAGCGAGCTTGTCAGCCAAAGACAGCTAACTCGATGTATTTTCAATGTTTTTGCGAGTTTTTGCAGATCTGGAATCCTGTCGGGAAATATTACGCAACGATGCCCGTGTAGTAAAGCTCCCCATATTTCGAAAGTCGAGGCGTCAAAACTAACCGGCGCCATCTGCAGGAAGGTCTGGCGATCCTGAAGATTAACATATTTAACACCGAAGAGCAGTCGGACGATTCCTCTATGTGGTATTTCAACACCTTTTGGTCTGCCGGTTGATCCGGATGTGAACATAACGTATGCAAGGTGATGCGGATCATTTAGGGATTGTGGGTTAACCTGGGATTCTCTGCTGATAGCATCCGAGTCGGCGTCCGGGCAGATAGTCTGTACCTGTTGTGAACAAATATCCGAAATTGCCGAATCATCCGTGAGGATAATTTTAAGCTGTGCATCCTCAATCATTAGCTTGATACGTTGCTTTGGGTAGCCTTCATCGAGTGGTACATAAGCTCCCCCTGCCTTTAGGATAGCCAGGAATGCAACTATAATTTCCGGGCTGCGGTCCAGTGACACGCCAACAAGCGAATCAGGCTTAACGCCCTGTTTTCTTAGATAGTGGGCCAGTTGATTAGCTCGTTTATTGAGTTGGCTGTAGGTTAGTTGTTCGCTTTGGTAGATAAGCGCTATCGCATCGGGTGTCTTGTTGACCTGGTCTTCGAACAATTCATGAACACATCGATCCTGGCGATATTCACAAGGTGATTTTTTTGTATCCTCAATAACCTGCTTGCGATCACTCTGATGCACGAGAGAAAGTTCCCGAAGACGAGCCTCGGGATTAGAGACAATATTCCGCAGGAGGTTCTGATAATGAGTTAGCAGTCTGTCAATCGTATCGTTCTTGAACAGGTCGGTATTGTACTCGACAGTAGCGATCAATTGGTCCTTGAATTCTTCTATAAACAAAGTCAGATCAACCTTGGATGTATCCGTAGAGATTTCTTCGCATTCGACATCGAGATCAGGTAACTTGATCTGACGATCGTGGGCACTTTGTAGAACGAACATAACTTGAAAAACAGGCATTCGATTTTTTTCGCGCTTTGGCTTGAGTTTTTCGACCAACTGCTCGAACGGCAGATCCTGATTGTCATAGGCTTGCAAACAGCGATGCTGAATTTGTTCCAGGAACTCTTTGAATGACGGATTTTGAGATAGATTGGCTCTTATAGCCAGCGTGTTCACGAAGAAGCCGATTAGCGTCTCGAATTCCTGTCGCATACGGTTTGCGATAGGGGTACCTAAAATGATTTCCTCCTGATCTGTATATCGATGTATCAAGACATAAAAAGCCGCCAGAAGAGTCATAAAGAGGGTTTTTCCATTTTGGTGGTTGAAGCGATAAATATCCTGTGTGATTGTGCTACTGATCGAGAGTGACTTGCGGTGTCCTTTATATGTCACGATATCCGGTCGTGGAAAATCCAGTGGTAAATCCAAAACCGGAAGCGGGAGCTTTAGTTGTTCGAGCCAGTAGGACAGTTGGTTTTGACGCGTCTGGCCATCGAGCCACTGTTGTTGCCATTGGGCATAATCAGGATACTGAATCACGAGAGGCGGCAAGTCAGGGGCTCGGTTTTCTCTCCTTGCAGTATAAGCTGCGGCAAGTTCGTTTAGAAAGATGTCGATAGACCAACCGTCGGAGACAATATGATGCATGGTCAGAACCAGAGCATGTTCTTTCTGCTGGAGCCTAAAGAGCTTCATTCTCAGCACGGGACCTTTATGGAGATCAAACAGTTTTTCGGCCTCTTCTTTGATCGCATGGTGCTCGGTCAAATCGGCAGATTCTCCCGGGGACAGTTTTGGTATAGTCTCTACAGGCAATTGTCGATACGAGTGTGTGTGGATTGTCTGGACGACCTGGCGATCCTGAATATCAAAAGTTGTGCGAAGTGAATCATGGCGCTGGATAATATCATTAAGTGCTCTTTCCAGTGCTTGAATGTCTAAATTCCCTTTCATGTTGAGTATAAACGGAATGTTATATAGCGGGCTGTTTGGCTCCAACTCATAGAGAAACCACATTCGCCTCTGGGCGTAGGAAGTTGTTAAAGGTCCGTCGCGCTTTATTTTAGGTATCAAAGAGACTAAAGTTTCGGCAGAGTTTTTCTGTAAGGATAACTCTATGACCCTGGCCAGTTTGAAAACTGTTGGATTTTCAAAGAAGCTTGCAATAGATACTTTCGTCTTTAGCTTAGCAGGTATGCGAGTTAGAACCTTTGTTGCCAAAAGTGAGTGTCCGCCCAGTTCAAAAAAGTTGTCATTTATTCCTACCTTTTCTATACCGAGTACCTTAGCGAAGATATCTGCGAGGGCCTTTTGAGTTTTGTTTTGGGGCGGCACATAATCAGTTTGAGCGATTGTTAGATGCTCTGTAGGTTCAGGCAGTGCCTTGCGGTTTACCTTTCCATTGGGTGTCAGTGGCATAGCGTCCAGGAATACAAACGCAGAAGGTATCATGTAATCCGGTACCTTCTTACTGAAATAGTCTCTAAGGTCTTTATTATCAGGTTTGTTGTTTTTCAGACATGTCATATAAGCGACGAGTCTCTTATTGCCGGGTTCATCCTCACGAGCCATGACAACTACCTGTTGAATGTCACTACGCTCTGCGAGTACGGATTCTACCTCACCTAGTTCTATACGAAAGCCTCGTATTTTTACCTGGTGGTCGAGTCGTCCTAAAAACTCTATGTTCCCATCCGGAAGATAACGGCACAGGTCCCCAGTCTTATATAGCCTGCTACCGGAAGTATTATCGAAGGGGTTAGGAATGAACTGCTTATTGTTCAACTGTGGGCGATTTAAATAACCTCGGGCTAACTGGACTCCTCCTATATGCAGTTCTCCCTCTACTCCGGCAGGAACTGGTTTGACATTTTCATCCAGGATGTACAATTTAGTATTCGCAATGGCACTGCCAATTGGTACGATGGGTGTATCCGATTCATTGCGGCAGTCCCACCAGCTGACGTTGATAGTAGCTTCTGTGGGGCCATAGAGATTGTGTAGTTCTACATTCGGGAGGCTTTGAAAAAATCGTTTTCGTAGAGAAGATGGCAGAGCCTCGCCGACACAGGCTACTCTTTTGAGGTTTTTGACGTCACTGGCATTTGGGTATTGAAGAAACACTTCCAGCATTGATGGTACAAAGTTTATGTCGGTTATATTCTCTCGAACGATCAATTCAGCTAAATATTCCGGATCCTTATGCCCTCCTGGTTTGGCGAAGACCAGTGTAGATCCTGCTATTAAAGGCCAAAATAACTCATATACAGATATGTCGAATGTATGAGTTGTTTTCTGCAACAAGCGATCCGAAGGTGTTAGGGCAAATGTTTCCTGGAGCCAGCAAAGGTGATTGACCAAAGCAGCGTGTTCGATCATAACTCCTTTTGGCTTGCCCGTTGAGCCGGAGGTGTACATAACATACGCGAGATTTTGCGGTTGAGCGATATTCTTTAGATTGGTTGTTCGAAGGTTTTCGAAGTTCGGCCACTCATCGTCAATGCATAAGATATTCACATTATTCGCGGTCAACTTTTCTTTATGTTTCTTTTGAGTCAGGATTATGTCTGTTTTGGTTTCTTCTATGATAAATGATATCCGTTCTTTCGGATGTTCGTGGTCTAATGGCACATAAGCACCACCAGCCTTGAAGATAGCCAGCAGAGCAACTATCAACTCCATGCTACGTTCTAAGGCGACTCCTACAAGATTATCTTCTCTGAGTCCTTGCTTTCTTAAATAATGTGCCAGTTGATTAGCTCGTTCATTAAGCTGACGGTAAGTTAGTTGCCGGCCCTGGTAAATAACAGCTGTGGCTTGAGGGATTTTTTTTACCTGCTGTTCGAACAAGATATGGACACACTTGTCGAGCGGGTAGCCATTAGTAATATAATTTTTATATACTGGGATTTTTGCCATCTGTTATATTACTTTTACAAGGTGTTTTCATTTTCATAATACGTTATTAACAAGAGAAGGTAAATCATTTTAACAGTAGTGCTTTGTTTCTGGAGGCCCACTCAAGGAAAGCCTTTCTTGGCCAGATGTAAACATAGCCTCTTGGCACATATTGCCCTTTTTTATATAGCTGTCTTCGTTTAGCAGACATAGCAATTGCAAAGTCGATATCTATTTTCCTGGTTTTCGTTTTAAATATCCTGGCGCCGTTTTTTTGTGGGACTTCTCTGATATATGCCAATTGCGGGCTGATGTTTTCAAGGGCCGGATCCAGAAACCAGCTTCTGCGATAAATTCCTTTGATACTTGGATTGCGTTTCATCAGCTCGGCTATTCTCAAATAAGCCAAATCCATTTCATGTTTATTAAATGAGCCTAAACGTCGGTGGCTCGTGTGAATAATATAGAAAGGAGTAAATCCACTTACAGTAAATAAAAGACACTTGATGAAGTCAAGTGCTTGATTGAAACCTCCATAAATCAACGGTCTCAATCCAATGTGCCCCAGATCGACGGTCCATGCGCCACCAATTGGTATGCTTTTTAAAATGCATACCTTGACGTCTGTATGGAAATTCGGATAATTGTGGAAATAGTAATCATCCGGTTGAGTCGAAAAGTCCTTGAGTACTCCTTCAAACCACGCATGAATAAAATCGAGCATCCGATCCGGCAGGTTCAGGTTGTCGAGGTGTTTTAGGGAATAACACATAAAGTGGCAGAAGGCGAGCTTGTGATAGATTGCTATAGCAGCAGAGCCATATTCAGTGGTAATTGTGTTAAATATTTGTTGTTGTTTTTGGCTATAAAGAAAGCGGTTCCAATAGCCCGTATTCTTCAAGACATCCTCAAGGTAATCCTCTAATGTAAACTTGTTAAGAATATCTCCATTTATAGATAGCAATTCTTCTCTAAGCCTGATTTGTTCTGTCGTGATTTGTGATTCGCTGATCATAAGCCTGTTTCAAATAAGCCGAGGCAATAATCAATGTTTTGCCCGGAGGTAATTATTTTGTATGTAATTCTATTTTTGACGATATTCTCTTAATCCATGTCTGGCGATTAATTGCTGTAGAATCTGTGAGGTACCCTCTATGATTTCCAGCACTTTTGCCTCTCTGAAAAGTCGCTCAACGGGATAATCACTGGAACATCCGTTTGCCCCATGGACCTGGACGGCATCCTGTGTCACCTCCATGGCTATCTTCGAACAAAAGTACTTTGCGATAGTTGTTTCAATTACGGCTTTACTGCTGTTTTGTTGTCTCAATTGACCTGCGCGGATGCAGAGTGCCCGAGCGGCATGGACCTTGGTTACGGCATCTCCGATCATGCCCTGGACAAGCTGAAATTCGAAGATTCTCTGTTCAAATTGCTTTCGTTTTCTGGCATATGTAACCATTGCTTCAAGTGCTTCCTGTGCAATTGCCACCCCGGACCATGCGATGCTGTATCTTCCGTGATCCAGAGCAGTATTTACGATATAAGTAAAACCGCTCCCGAGTTGGCCGATGATATTTTCCTTCGGGACATATACCTGGTCGAATTCAATTTCAGCAATATGAGATGCCCTTCGAGCCAATAGGCCTTTGATAGGTGATGTTGTGACTCCATCAAAATCCCGCTCGACGATAAAGGCGGTTTTTTCTCCGTTATTGGAGGCAATCACAATAAAGAAATCTGCAATATCGCCGAAAGTTATCCATTTTTTCCGGCCATTAAGGACAAAACCATCTCCCTGGGAATGATACGTGGTCTTGACCGATTTTGCATCGGTCCCGATTTCCGGTTCCGATAGCGCAAAGGCAGCGATTTTTTCACCGGTCGCCATTTTGTGTAGCCATCGGTCCTTCAGTTGGTCAGAACCCCATTTCAATATCGCCTCTGCGACCAGGGAGCTATTGACAGTCAACAAACCAACTGTCGAACAGCATGCCTTGCCTAACGCTTCTGTGACATGTCCATAATACACGGGGCTCAATCCCAGGCCGCCATAGGCCTCAGGCAGACTGGCCAGGAGCAATTTTCGCCTGGCCATTTCGGAAATTATCTCTTTTGGAAGAGCTTGATTTTCATCAAAAGCTTTAGCCTGCGGGCGAATGACTTCATTTGCAAAGCAACGCACATCGTTCAAAATCTGTTCTTGTTTATCGATATCATTCATGTGCTATGCCTGCTTTCTATTTACAAATGCAACGATTCGATTTACGGAGCTGAAATTATCGATGTCGAGGTCTGCGTCACCGACTTTGATATTAAAGGTTTCTTCGATAAAGCATACCAATTGAATAGCAAAGATAGAATCTACAAAACCGAGCGTAAAAATATCATCGTCATCGCCCAGTGTCTGTTCATCCTCATAGACGGTCAGGTTTATTTTCACATAATCTCTAATTTTTTCGGTCAATTCCACAGTCGAAATCCTCGATAGCTTAACGTAGTACGATATCCATGTAAGGCGGAAATGCTTGTATCACGGACAGGTCATTTTCCAGAACAATATTGTCATTACCCTTGTCCTCTATTTTTTTGAAGTTCGCAAAGGTAAGTGCGATGTACATCATTCGATTATTCTTTGTTTTTCTAAAGTCGGCTCTAAGTTTTTTTCCTGTTTTTTTTGTTTCATTCATGATATATGACAAGAGTACCGTTCCGACACCCAGTGACATAACGCGACACGACGTCAACATTAATCGAAGGTAAACAAAGTTTGCCCCGGTCTCAAGCACCGCCAGGGCGATCTTGCCGTAAGTTCCGTATTTATCCTTCATTTCGCACACGAGCAGTCTGTGTTCGGGAGAAGCGATAAATTGCTTTAGTTTGTCAAAACTGTATGTCCTGCCGGTTGTATTTAGTTGATGCGTGCGGATTGTCAGTTCTTCGGCGCGTTCCAAATCACCTTCTTTTGCATCGGAGATTTGTAGTTCGATATTGAGCGATTCAAGAAAAGACTTTTTAGGTCCCTGGTAAGAATCCTGATCTTTTTTTCTCTGTATTCCGTCAAGATACATTTGGCGTCTTTTACCCGAATCTTCGGTTATAAATTTCGGATTCAAATACGCCAGGTCGGGCAAGGAGGTATATTTTGCCGCATCCACACATAAAATATCCGGGTGTTCACTTTTAACTTCGTCTCGCTCCAGGGGATCGTTGTCAACAAACATGATCGATTCCATCTGGATATTTAGATTCTGCTGGATTTTGGCAATGGAAGCGGATTTCACACCCCAGTTTATTTGTGGATAGAGAAAATACTCATCTAAGCCAAATTTTTTTAGTTTTCCTATCGCGTCATCATGATTGTTTCTGCTGGCTATCGAATGCAAAACTCCGCGGCCATCGAGTGTTTGGATCACTTCTCGAATACCAGGTTTCAGTGCGACGTCATCCTTTTCAAGCAATATTCCGTCCCAAAGGGTGTCATCAAGATCCCAGACAATACATTTAATCTCCTGCCTCTGTTTCACACGTAACTCCATTTTGGTCAATATTCGAAAAAGCCTTTTCCTGATTTGACTCCCAGCAAACCCTCATCAACCATTTGTTGCAAAAGAGGACAAGGCTTGTATTTTGAATCATTATAACTTTCGTAAAGAACCATCAGGGAATTCGCAATGGTATCGAGTCCGATCAAATCCGCGGTTGCAAGCGGTCCTGTTTTATGGCCAAAACCTTGTTTGAAAATCTTATCAATATCCCTGGCAGTTGCAACTTTATCGTGTACGAGCCAGATAGATTCATTAATAGTCATCATCAGGACACGATTGGTAACAAATCCCGGCATATCATTAACAACTACGTATGTCTTGTTAATTGTTTTGAGAAAGGTTTTTGCTCTTTCTAAGGTCTCTTCGGATGTGTGGCGTCCGGGAATCATTTCTACAAATGACTTCAATGGTACGGGGTTCATAAAATGCATCCCGATCACATTCTCAGGTCTTGGCATCAAATCGGCAATTTTTGTAATTGATATACAACTTGTATCGACGCCAAATAGGACATTGGGCGCACAGATTTCCTGGAGTTCCAGATATAAAGCCTTTTTGGTTTCGTATTTTTCAGTAATGTTCTCAAGGACAATTTCGACGTCACCGAAAGAATCATAGTCCGTAGTAAACCGGATACGCGAAAGGAGTTCTTCGAAGGTGCAATCCAGGCCGCCTTTTTTCATCATTTTGACAAAAGTGTAACTTCGTCGCATCCAATGCCGACTTTTTTCAAGGTGCTCTTCTGTGAGATCCTTTAAGATGACCTGGTATTTATGGATTGCCAGATCCAGGGCGGTGTCGCTGCCCATAACACCTGCTCCAATTACAGCAATGACTTTTGGTTTCATTAGGATACTTCTTCGCTCTTTTAGTAACACTATTTCATTTTACATGTTATGCCTGTACTTTTCAAGCTTCCGCAGGACACCTTGGATCACACATTTACCTCCTTGAAAACAAGCACTTACGATTTTACTGTCGCGACTGGCATTTTTCGCCTCAAAATGCTATAAATCCACGGTCGGATATACCATTTTCATCACTTATTAAGCTTCAAGCATAGATTATGACAAGCAATATCGAGATTGTCAACGCCGCAGTTACCCTGATCATCAAAGCCGCCATCCTCGCCGCCCGATTTTCTGGAATACATATACGCAGCGGTATATATTGGTTTCGCCACTTGGGATATTTTTACTCCGCCGTTTACAAAGAGCGATTACTTTAAGATCCGTCAGTTTTAACTGGTCCGACGGCCGCTTTAAAACACATATATATCCTATAGGGGATTTCCCTTATAAAAAAATAGGGAAAATCCCTGTTGTCTAAATATTCAGGGTAAGTTATTGTGACACCATAATGTTTGTATAGTAAATTAAAATGGCTGGAAACGAGCATTAATAAGGAGACAGAAAATGAAAATGAAAAGCTACATTTCAATCGGAGTTGTCACCATTGGCCTTTCCATCGTTTTGTGTGGATGTGGGCCTAGGAAGGCTGAAAGGACAGGTTTTTTGAGCGATTATTCGAGGCTGGAGGCTCAATCAAATGTAAGCTATCGTTACATCGCCCCAGGCAATCAACTTGGAAACTACTCCAAATTCATCATTGATCCGGTCATAATACATTTTTACACCGGTTCAAAAGCCGAAAAGGCGGGAGCCAAGGGAAAACTCAAAGAAGAGGACCTTACGGACCTCAAGAACTATATGCACACTGCACTGGTTAAAGCAATCGAAGACAGGTATGGTATAGTGTACCACCCGGGTCCTGGTGTAGCAAGAGTCAGGGTGGCAATTACAAACCTTGAAAAGTCAAAAATAATACAGAATATATTACCAATAAGTAAAGTTGCGGGCACCGGTCTCGGAGGCGCATCGTTGGAAGCGGAACTGTTGGATTCACAGACAGGCGAGCAGATCGGAGCACTTGTCGAATCGCAGTCAGGAAAGAGATTGTCACTTGCCGGTTATTCAACGTGGGGCGACGCCAAAGCAGTTATGAACCGCTGGGCCAAGCGTTTTCGCAAACGTCTTGACGAGGCACATGGATACTGAATTTTGGTCTGAGTAGAACAGAAAAAACAATAAAAATTAGATTAGCCGAAGTTATATAGGTGTCCTACGTCAAAGCGAGTGTTCATGCGCGACGAGATTGTGATTGATAAGCCATCTGGAGAAGTTTTCGATTTCGTCAGCGTGGTATCAAGTGAGCTAAAATAGCGAACAGGGCATGAATAGTGAAAATAATAACCTGGCAGCAATAGAGCCCACAAAAGCACAGAAAATTCACTCTTTGCCATGGGCTCTCGGTGCTCATACAGGCAATGCTATCTATACGAACCTTGTGCTGGCTGGCCCGGTGTTCATGTTGTTTTTAGCTAAGCTTGATTTGGATGAGACACGAATTTCAGTTATCCTGAGTATCATACCCTTTTTGAGTGTCTTGTCACTTATCTTCGGTCCACTCGGAGCCAAGTTTGGCTATAAACGTTCATTCATATATTTATGGGCAATCCGTAAATTTGTATTGATATCACTGGTTGCTACCCCATTTTTACTTGCTAACTATGGAATAGATACAGTCTTTGTGTTCATCATAAGTGTTTTAGCCTTATTTGCACTATGCAATACGGCAGCAGTTTCCTGGCTTGAGCCCTGGATGCATGAATTCATACCAGATACAGTACGCTCAAAATTCAGTGCCATCTCAAATATAACCGGTGTGTTGGCAAGTACTTTGACATTAATAGCAGCTGGTTTCTACATAGGTCACAAATCAGAAGCATCTGAGTTCATAATTTTGTTTGTTATTGCTTTTATCATAGGCCTTATAAGTGTATTTTTTTACTTATTTGTTCCAGGCGGTGAACCAAAAAAACAAAGGCAAAAACAAGCTAAGGTCGACATTCGGTCATTATTTAGAAATAAGCCTTTTATCAGATTTCTTATCGGAGGAGCTTTCTTAATAGCTGGATGGACAGCGGTAAATCCTGGTGGTTTCCTTATTTTATTTCTCGACCAGAAAATGAAGTTTGACCCCGCACAAATTACATTTATTGTTTCAACTATTATGGGAGTAGGGTTAATTAGCAGTTATCTTTGGGGCTGGGCAGCGGACCGGTACGGCAGCAAACCGATTATGTTGATATGTCTTGCTTTCCATGGTGCGTTTCCTTTACTGCTTTGCCTGGTGCAGGGAAATTTCAAGTACTCTTTCTACATCGTATTGGGTATTTCTGCACTGATAGGCCTGGGATTGCCGGGATGGGGGATTAGTTTCTCAAGGTATCTCTATGTAAATCTTGTATCTCCAGAAAATCGTTCACAGTACCTATCTTTTAATCTTGCATTTACCGGTTTAGTAGGAGGCATCTCACCTTTGATTGTAGGATTTATACTTTCCATAACCGGAAGGCTGAATATAGCTATTGGCTGGTTTCGATTTGGACATTATACCCCGCTGTTGATCTGGTCTACTCTTATGATTGGAATTGGGTTTGTGATTCTTTTAAAATTGCCTAATGATGCCAGCGTTTCCACGGCAAAATTTGTTGGCATGTTTACCCATGGCCATCCTTTTCTTGCAATGCAGGCCATTTACCAGCATTCTCGGGGTGGGGCCAATGAAAGACGTTTATTAACTATAAAGCGACTTGCAGATGCACGTAGCCCACTTGCTGTCGATGAACTGCTTGAGACGCTTAGAGACCCTTCTGTTGTTGTAAGAGTCCGGGCGATTAGATCTATAGCTTCTATACGGCCGGAGCCAAGACTTATAGATGCTTTGATGGAAATATTGCGTTCCGAAAGGCTGGAGACCAGTTCTTCTGCTGCCTGGACATTAGGCTTGATGAAAGACCGTCGTGCAATACCACTTCTAAGAGAAAAGCTGGACTCGAATTATCCTATTCTCCGAGCAGCAGCTGCTATTTCACTTGCCCGACTGGGTGACCTGGATTCAGCAGTAGTTCTGCTTGAGAAGTTTCAGGAAGACAAAGTAGTGCGTGTTGCTTATGGTGAGGCATTAGGTATCCTTCGTTATCGAGAAGCGATTGTACCGATGATTGAAGCTATGCCCGAAATAGAAGACGATATCAAGCGGCAATCCTTAGGATATTCTGTAGCGATGATCGTAGGCAATGAGAATGTGTACTTATTGCTGTTACGCAGAATGCTTAAAGATCTTGAAGAAGCAAAGGATGAAGTACAATATTTGTTTCAAAGACTGATACCGAAAATCACAGACAACCCGGAAAAAGTACTTCAATTGTATCTCGAGGGTTTAGCTTTTGACAGGGCAGGAGAATTCGGTCGTGCTGCTCAATTGTTTCGCGAGGCCGCGGATTTTATAGTTAAACACCGATTAAAACCAGACGCCTGGTTAGTTTACAATCACGCCTTACCTCATTACGCAAGTGGTGGCACTGGATTCAGAGATTTTGGATTGTTGATCACATACGCCATCTTGGCAGGTGTCGAAATTACGAAGGCGAGGAATAATCAACCGAAAGCTGAGCATCAGTAAAATTAATTAGCAAAGTATATACGTAGTAGATGCTTTAGAATGGCAAATTCAGAAAGAAGCTACGCTGATGACTAAACATACAGGATCAATTTTAATTTTATGTTTTATTGGTTTTTTTGCCGCAGCCCATGCTGCCGAAGAAAAGCCGCTGGAATTGGTGTAGAACGGAGTCTTCTAAAGCTGTTTCTCTATCGGCAGTAGTCCGTAAAAGAAATCTGCGATCCGCTGCCAGAAATTGCGAGCTGGCTGGATCGAAACGATACCGGTGCTTGATTCCCATCTAAGCTTGTTCTTCTCGTTTAGAAAGACACGCCAGGAATTGTTCGTACTCATCAGTAAATCCAATTGTTCCCTCAACTGCCTGCTCAGTTCGGCAGACTCAATATAGAGACCGTTCTCGGTGTTTATCACAATCGCCCGTGGGTCCTGGTTAAGAGAACCGATAAAACATCGAACTCTATCACCGACCATCACCTTCATATGTAAGGATATGAAGGAGGCTTGAATCGGCGGCACATCTGACATTTCGCGGATTGCCGCCGAAGGATCATGTCTGAATTCATACAGTTCGGCACCGGCGATGAGTGCCCGCTTCCGATATTTTTTGTAGTGGGCATGAGCTACAGGCTGATTATTCGAGCCAAGTGATCCTGTAAGGATCTTGACCTTAACACCCTCTGAAATCAATTTATTCAAGGATTCTAAAGAGCTATTATCGGGAATACAATATGGCGCAACTATGATGAGTTCCTCGTGACTCGGTACTGCAAGATGTCTCAGCATATCAGTAAGACGAAGCTCTTCCCGTCCCATCTTGACGGGTTCATCCTGAAGGAAACGGGCCGGGCCTGTTTCCATTCGGGGCGGAAGTTGCCGCAGCATTTGTTTCCATTCCAGGGGATCGATTGGATAAGATTCAAGCACGACCTCCCGGTCTATCAGATATTCTACAAGATTCTCACGTATGGCATCGAGATCCTCTTGCTTTGCCTTGCTGGACATGGCAATACCGGGATAAGCGAAATCTGAGTTCCAGTATTCATCAAAGGCATCTGATATCTGTTCAATAACCGGGCCGACGACTAGTACATCGAGATCGCGAAAGTTATATTTTTTACTAAGACCAAAGTACGAATTAGAAATATTGCGTCCTCCGACAATGGCTATCCGATTATCAACTATAAAAAGTTTGTTGTGCATTCGGCGATTCAGTTCTTTGAGATTGAATAGAAATTCAAGATTCGCACCCAATCCACGCTTGCGGACTCTGCCGGGATTGAATATCGAAATGTCGAAGTTCGGGTGCATGCTGATGGCGGCGATATTACGATCCTTCGCGGCAAGGTAGAAATCATCCACAAGCAGCCGGACGCGTACGCCGCGATCGGCGGCTTTTAGCAGCCCATCAAAAAGAAGTAACCCAATCTCATCATTGGACCATAGGAAATACTGGGCATCGATTGATGTGGTGGCATTGTCAATCAGAGCCAGTCGCCATTTGAGAGCCTCGTCATTGCGGGACAAAAGTAAAAAACCGCACTCTCCGAGTTCGTGGGTATCGGAAAACTCTTTGGAAAGCCCTGCGAGCGTACCGCAAGGCGCAGGCGGCAATGCATAAACATCCGGAATCGACGGCCGTGGGGGAAGCGTACCGCAACCAGAGACAAACAGAGAAACTGAAAAGAGAAGTGCTAAAAGAACACTTCGTGCCGCAGCCCTGGATTGGTTCGCTTCTATCGCCCGCCTTGGTAAAACCTTTCCTGGACAGACACATTCAAAGGATAATCGTTTCTGATTAAGAATATCGACACTGTCAAAATCCATCGCAGCAATTGTAATCAGACTATTACTTTCACCCAGGATTTCCCATATACATTTCCCTGAAACACTCATGCAATCTTCAAGTCTCATAATACCCTAATTTCATCTTAATTTCAACAATATGCCGGTAGATATAGACTGCCGTACCGCAAAAAAAACACCCGATATGCGAAGCACTTGCTTCAAGAAACCGTTTCTTTCTATTATTTTGGCACACCTCGAGCGTTGCCCTCCATTCAGAAAGCCGGCTTTTAACAATGGCACACAGAATCCCGACATAAACATCCGGAAAGAGTATAAAGCGACCATAAATGCTCCAAGAGGAATCTGAGCGTTGTCTTTAATAACGTTTATGGCTAATTTGTCAAATTCCATTCAATTATCACTAATACGATATCGAACTACTGCGGTCACATACATCTCAAAAGCCTACCGCTGCCGTCCGCCTATGAAACGGACGACTACGAAGCGGTACACCATCGCCAGTACAAAGACAAATGCAGCCAATTGCGCCATCCGCCAGGTAATATGGTCGGTGAAAGTTCGCGCCTGAAGGCCGGTTCGGTCAACCACACCGATGATACGGTTGTTCACATCTTTGATATGGACAGGCAACGCTTCTGACTCGATCAGCTCGCGGAGTTCAACAGCAAGAGCCCTTGTTTCGTTGGCGGCATCGGTTACCTGCTGGGCAACATCTCGGTAGTCAGTGATGCTGGTTTTTGGTGCGGCCGACTTTTGCGACGAGATGCTGCGAACTTCCTTTATCACCTTTCCGGTGGCGGTTGCCGCCGATTCCCACTCGCTGGCGGCTTCGGTTACGCTGCCGGCAGTTTGACTTAGCGTTTTGGTCACCTCGTTGAATCTTGACAATGTTTTCTCGGCCTTATCAAGTGTTACCTGTAGATTAGCCTGTTTTGCGTCAATCTCGTCAATGAGTACGGAAGCTTCTTTGCGTATTGTTTCCGGCCATTTTTCAGCGGTGTCAGCGAGTTTAACGCTGCTGTCTGATAATTTTGCCATGCTCGATAGAAAACTCTTGAAGACTTCGGTCTCTTCCATTTCCATGAGCAGCAGCAACAGTTGCCATTGAGCCGATTCTGGCAGTTCCTCCACGACATCCGAAAAACGTTCCATCGATTCCCGCACACCATATATGGCTGACGCCGTTCGGTTGACACCCTTCATTGCCGAAAATGGCGCCATTGGTATCCCAACGACCTGGGCAAAAGCACTCGGCTGGCCGGGTTTGACTTCGGTTGCGTATATGATTAGGTTGGAGAACGTGCCCTTAACCGGACGGCCTCGAGCAAACTTATGAATACTATTTTGGGTTTCGGCAAAGACATCCTCGTCCAGGAATTCCCTTCCTATATTTTCTATTTTGCTCTCAACCTGCCTAAAGGTCTGTATTGCCAGCGATTGATGCTCCCTGAACAAGCCAAGGCCTTCACCCTCTCCGAAGTAATATCTTAGGCGCACGCACAACCCCCATGTTTCGATAAATGCTACCACCGGGTCCTCCTGGTCGAGCATGGCACGGAATGCCTGTCCCAGACGTGTTCTCATGATTAGGTTGCTCCTGCGTGTTTTCAAGTCTGGTAAAAGTTGATCCAACCTGCCCGCCATTTCCTTATACGTTGCAGTGACAGCCTCTTCAAATTTTTCGAGTTCCTCTCGCAGCTTCTCTTTGGAAATCCGCGCGACTTGCGGCGTTTGCTTACCTCTAAAGAGTCTGCGCGCCCTCTGCCCACATCCGCACAAGACGAAAACCAACGCACTGAGAGCCACAGCGAAGATCCATGGTGCACAGGAACGGACAACAGCACAGCGGCGTTTCCTGCCACCGGTCTCTTGCTTTGACTCATATAATTGCATGATCAAGTCCATGCGAGTTCCTTTCTAAAAATTTGTGTTTAGTATGCGATCTGAAATTCAACAGCAACTTATAGTTTATTCCAGTTGACCGGTTTTATACCGTGCTTTTCTGTGTTTATTATAATTTTGCTTCTATTGATTGCTCAAAACTCCCTGTTGGGGTACATCGAACATTTATGCCGTTCGATCTGGGGTATCTGATCCTATATGTCAATTTTCACTCTGATGCCGGCCACATAGGTGTCACCCACGCGGCGGTCGCTGGGATTAATAAGCTGAAAGTTCGGCGTAATGTGCAGCCAGGGGTTGATTTCAATATTATAGAACACTTCCATACCGTCAGCGTCATCAAAGAGCATAGGTGAGATAAAGTTCGGCAGTTCATCGGAAAGAGAGAGATGAAAGTAGCCTACACCGAATCGATCCTGATCACGGCCTTCTATGATCCCTTTGCCTCCGAGGCCGATGCTGTAAAATTGGTCAACCACGCTTGTGTCTTCATCGGCAATTCCATATCGGCCGAAGAGTCCGAATCCCTGTGTTGGATCCTGCTGTTCGGTAAACAGATACTGGTGAAAATTGTAATAAAACGACCACGAACCTTCCTGCTCATCCAGTGGTCCCAGACCGAGAAGAAACTCCAGGAGTGTGCGTGGATTCTGATCCAGCAGGGCAAAATCTCCGCTGTTGTAGGTTCCCCCAAACAGATGCCTGCCGGGCAGATCAAGAAACCGACTCGGCTGCGAATATTCCAAAGAAAAATTGGTCCCATCCTCAAAATCATCATCCCATCCTACTGTGTCGGGCTGGCCCTTAGCTCCGAGCGCCGTAAACTGTAAAATGGCCGGATCGGGATCACGGAGGTTGGGGAAAAATAAGATCGCTCCACCTCCCATCGCGGAATAAGGCGCCGTCCGAAGGGAGACCGGGTTAAAAACAAATGCCGGGTTCATGAAGTTCTCCTTGCCCCGCGAGCCGGCAAACTTATTGTTATCTCCATCCAGCGTGTCAATCTTTCCGAAGAACACACCAAAGCTCTCGGAGAGAAACTGGGTAAACACAACATGTGATAGTGTCGTCTTGTGTTCATTCGGGAGGGGAAATAGACCGTCTGCGTTGACTCCCAGAAGAGATCCGGAGGCGGAGTTGGCAAACTGGCCGTACTGGGTTTCAGCCCGCATTTCTACAAACGCACCTTCCCAGAGTCCCATTTTTTCAAAATCAAATTTAAGCCAGTAATCAAGGGAGCCGCCGCATTTCCAGCTTTGATCCCGCCCACCACCGAGAACGCCCTGCCAGCTATGGAGGACATCGATATCAAACGTAATTCCCTTGTCGGCCAGGTCCGTGCGCTCGCCGCCCCAGTCCCCTGTCAGTTTTGTCCTTGCAAAATCCAGGGTTTCCTCCTCCGGTTCTGCCGCAGCTGTGTAATCCACTTCCGGCCACATTTCATCGGCCTCGGTCAATGTGGTATCCGCTTCCGGCGGTTTTTCTTCGGCCGCATAGGCACCGGCAGACATTGCTAAGAAGCAACAAAGTAAAATCCAATTGGTACGTTTGGTTATCATTATACTATCTCCTTATTCTGAAAATAACTGCCTAATCTGTTTCTTATTTCGGTAGCAGGAATGTGATCTGGAACCTGGCACTCCAGTCAGCACCGCTATCAGGAGTCTCAACGTTGTAATAGGCCTGCACGCTGAAATTAACCGGCAGCTTACCGATGCGGACAAGCCGGCCGATGCCTCCACCGACCGGAATAGTCCACCGGTTGTTGCTGTCGGCCGTCCAGTCGGCGGTGAACATCGGGGAACTGGTCAGGTACCACCCCTCATCTAAGTTATAGTTGAGAAACGGCTGGATTAACATTTTATTGATTTCCGGATCTTCGCTGGTATAGGACCAGAGTTGATTTATAAGCCCACCGAAGACCCACGGGCCTTCTATCTTCAGCGCCACAAAGGAAGGACCTGCCGACCAGTTATCTGTTCCCAGCCGGTCATCGGAGTTCGTTGGGAACTCGAAAACCGGTCCCGCACCCCAGAGCCATTTGCCCATTTCTCTTGGTGACACAAAGGACGAAAACTGAATATTTCCCAATCCAGATGTTCGTCCCACGCTATCGGAGAAGGGCGGTTGGTCGATCAGCGGAATAACTGTCCGCGTAATAAAATTCCAATCATCATTCAGATGAAACGGAATAACCGGCTGGATATTCAGGATGTTTTGTGTTCTATCCAAGGGGCCGGTTTCAAAGGACGTGTTGTACTGAAAGGGAACACTGATCAGGTCCGCCACCGGATTCTGAGCCGCCCGCTGGAGTTCGGCGATTTCATCCTCACCCGGTTCGATGATTCCGTCGCCGTCTTCGACCACATCAGCAGGGCCAGATTCTTGTCCCAACGCACTAAATGACATCATCCCAAGCAACATCAAAATCACAAATAACTTTTTCATAATTTATATCCTTATTAATTTCTATTAGTTCGCTGCTCACTTTTGTCAAGGGTAGTTTAGTTGATTTTTTCAGCATCACCTGGAATCCACTTCTTTTCAAAATACGGTTTTTCGGGACCATATAGACGGAGATAGACGAACCAACCCATGCCCGGCTTGGTCTGGACCCAGTTCTCCCTTGGAACACCCGTGGGAAGCTTGGGGCCAAAATAAACATCAAAAGACCCGTTTTTATTCGGCTTGGCGCCATGAACTGAGCCCACAAGCGGACGACCAAGCTTGTTCTGTATCAGCGAACGTGTCTCGTTGTCATAAGCCGTCAGGGACCAGAACATATTGGCTGGCACATTTTTGGGCAGATAAATTTTGTACGTGTTTTCACCGGTGAGCCACTGACCGTCCGCGTCCTGATAAGCCCCGATATATTGCGATCCGTGCCCTGGGATTGCAATTGTCATAGACCTTGATGTCCCGATTGCTTCCCATGTATAGCGACTGCGTAGATCGATGGCCATATAGTCGGGCGTGTGGAAGGTAGGGTCGCTAATGAATATGTACTTCCATTGACGCTTGCCGGGATACGGATAAAGAATTTTTTTCTCAGCCCTGGGCTGCCATGCCACGGTCTTGGCCATAGCCCGTCCAACCTCGGCCGCTTCTGTTAGGATTTTTTTCATGCGTTTGTCCGGTTTAAAGGGCTGTCCGTGGGCGATACCCAGCGTCTGTAGCATTCCCAGCATGGCCATGTCCTGTTCACGAGGTGGATTCTCATTAATATAACGTGCTAAGCTTTCAAAGTATGCAAAGCCTTCGTTGGTCAGAAAGTTTAGATCCCTTCCAGAAGCAGAGATAAAGCTCATCTTTGGCGGATTCTGCGTTTCTGACAACTTATATTGTTTATGCGTATGCATAAGCTCAACCAGTTTAGGGAAATCGTCACGAGTTTTAGGAATTGCACGCAGATAAAAAACCAGTATGTTCGTATCGGCCTTAACTACATGGTAATGCAGTGCCGGCATTGGGCCATCATATCCAGGCGGCAAAATCAGGAATCGACCACCGCGATTTTGCTCCGGCGAAAACGGACCGCCCAGATCACAGAGAGGCTGCTGCCATATATTGTTCAGTGTTCCCAAAAGACCGGCAGGCAGTTCCATGACCATCGGCCCATCTCGCATATCCAGTACACCGGACATATAGACTGTGTCCTGATTTGCCGTTAGAACCAATTGCTGCTGCTCGGCAGACTTCTCGGCGACGAGAACAGCACTGCTGCCGCACCCCAGTTCAATGTGCGCATCGGCCATTGCACCATAAGACGCCATAGGCAGCGCCCAAAGATAAGCCTGAACCGCGCGCTGAAAATCCAGCTCATCGTAGAGTTTCTGTGACGTTTTATCCGTTGGGTATCCGCTGGTAAATTCCAACTCGCCAAACCGGGTGTCCATGATCTCCGCCTGTGCTGAGCAGAGCATTACTGCGATCATAACAATGCCAAAAGCAATCTGTTTTCTTTCTGTCGTCTTCATTATTTTCTCCTTTTTTTAAACGTTATAATTCAAGCCAAAAGGATTAACTTTACTTTTTAATCAGTTCGATTTTCCCCGGTCGCCATGTCTTGTCGAACCACGGCTCCAGTGGACCATATAATCTGAAGATTAGAAAAAAGCCTTTGCCTTGTACCGTTTGGACCCAATTGCGTTCCTTGCCTTTGGGTGCTGTTGGGCCAAAGTAAATATCAACTGACCCGTCTTTACTCATTTCAGGATCACCCGTTTGATTATTTATGCTTGGAAATTGCTCATCTGTCTGGAGCATAGATCTGGTTTGTGAATCATAAAGTACAACCGACCAAAAATCCTTAGCCGGAATATTCGGAGGCAGTTTTAACTTATATGTTTTGGCGCCGTCCAAATAGTCACCATTAGCATCCCGGCAGGCTGCGGCATATTGCGAACCTATACCTACCATTTTTATGGTCATGGCCGGTGTTATGCCGATGGCGTTGTACATGAAGACGTTGCGTGCATCCTTGTGCAACCAATGTTCGGTCATGAATTCGTGGTTGCCTATTGCAAAAGGATTAAACCAGGTACGGTCGTCTTCGGGGTAAAAGTATATCTGACTATCGATGGATGCATAAGTTAACGAACGAGAAATAGTTGCCCCGACTACTGCGGCCTCGTTTAAGATGTTGCGCAAACGTTTATCTGGAGCAAACTTTACCCCTTTTTCTATACCGATTAATGCGAGTCTTCCTTTCGAGTCCGGATCAATGGCATGATCATGTTCTACCTGAATTAATGAATTGATTTCCTCAAAAAATAAATAATCATTGGAGTGGATTGTATTATGTACTTTTCCGGAACCATTGATAAATTCAATAGAGGGCGGTTTTTTGGCCTTAGATAAGGGGTAAATTTTTAACTTTTCTTTAATGCTTTTTACGGCAGGGGCCGGATCTCCATCGACCAGGAACCCTCTTAAGAAAAACCAGGCTCCATATGTTTTTGAACGGTAAACAAAATATTCTTCCGGTACTTTACCTTCGTAATCGGGTGGCAAAATTAAGAACTTACCACCTTGGCCTTTGTCCGGGCCGGCATTTCCAATATCTCCCACATAACGCATCCACATATCATCGACAAAACCTAAAATGTTTGGGGGAGACTCTATTACCGTTGGCCCATCCAACTTCAGATTCAAAAATGTGGTGGCATACACCGTTTCGGTGTTGGGCGTCAGGTAGAGCGATTTGGAATCCATTAACGTTTCATAAATGGCCACCTGATTTGACTTTTCTACGCCCAGTTCTTTTAATCCATTACGTAAAGCAACCATTGAAGCTGCGCGCATCTCATCGAGAAAGACATTCACGGCTCGCTGAAAAACCAGGAAATCACGGGCCTTCTTTACGGTTGCATCGGTGGGGAAACCGTCAAAGAATTCCAGTGTCCCGATTCGCGTCTCTATCTTGTCCGGCATGATGAGGGACTCAGGAATCTCCGTTGTCA
>SDBT01004012.1_pt1 | contig 25180 bp, 25 predicted proteins | sample 2277101 | NCBI WGS metagenome assembly SDBT01 (sample SAMN10404973, study PRJNA504765) | marine sediment metagenome | isolation source: marine sediment core GS10_PC15, 103 cmbsf | place: Arctic Ocean: Southern Knipovich Ridge | collected 2010 | reverse complement strand
TTTCCTTCTCTAATTCTTTCTTCTCTAATCTTTCCTTCTCTAATTCTTTCTTCTCTAATCTTTCCTTCTCTAATTCTTTCTTCTCTAATCTTTCCTTCTCTAATTCTTTCTTCTCTAATTTTTCCTTCTCTAATTCTTTCTTCTCTAATTTTTCCTTCTCTAATTCTTTCTTCTCTAATTTTTCCTTCTCTAATTCTTTCTTCTCTAATTCTTTCTTCTCTAATTCTTTCTTCTCTAATTTTTTCTTCTCTAATAATTCTAATAATTCCTTTTCTAATGGTCGACCTTCATTTATAATCTTGATTAAGTTGATTTTCTCATTTTCTAATTTTTCGAGATAATCTAAGCTTTCTTCAAAATTATTTTGCATAATAATTAGTTGATCCTTCAGATTATTGACTGTTCCTTCAACAGATTTAATATTTGACTTTTTCACATAATTTACTAATTCATTAGCTTCTGTTAATTTTTTAATGAAATCATTTTTGAGCTTCAATTTTTGATCTTCAATTTTTTTTAACTCACTTTGTAATAAACTATAATTAATAATTCCTTTTTCAGCAAATAATGCATCTGTTTTAGCTGATTTTATTTGTAATTCAATTTCATCTGATACCGTATCTATATTGCTTAAATTGATAATTAATTTTCTAAGCTCATCTTCACTCTTTCCAATTACATCAGCAAATTCTTTAGAGGTTTCTTCAAGATCGAGATTGGGAAATCTATCTCTTCCATATTTTAATAGATTTAAAATTAAAAGCTCAAATGAATCATCAATTTTATCACCATTTTTAGCTGAAATTACCAGTAAATCATCATCCGTAGTTAAATTCTCTTTGATTATTTGTTTTAAATCTTTTTTAATCGAGATTAAATCCAGTTTATTTCCAACGAGAATTGTAGTACAATCTTGCGCATATTTCTCTAAATTTTGTAAATAAAATTTCTTAAATTCTGATAACTCTTTTGGTTTAGACAAATCAAATACTAATAAGGCTATATCTGCTCCAACAAAAAAGGATGGATTAGATTTTAGTAGAAAAATTCTTCCAGAATCCCATATATTAATTCTAATTATATAATTATTCAATTCTAGATTATAATCTTTTTTGAGAATGCTATATCCAATTGTAGGAAGTCTTACTTTAGATATTTCTTTTCCCATAAATCTACTTATCAAAGAAGTCTTTCCGGCACCAGTCCCTCCGAGAACTATTAGTTTTATGTTTATAATTTCAGCTGAATTTTGCATTGATTAATGATTTTTAAGTTCAGTCTAAATAATTTTTTCAAATTTTATATTAAAAAAGAATGTTCCTAATTAACTGAATGTATTATTAAAAGAATTATAACTGATTTTATATTTATATCTAGGGTAAAATTCACTGTGCATTTTATAGGAGAAACATGAAATATTAAAAGAACAATATTTCTAACTTAGATTACTTACATTAAGAAATCATATCTTGTATATCTGGGAAAATTTATCCTCTAAATATCCGGTAAAATAATTAACATTTAATTCTTCTCCAGAAACCTTTTTTAACAGCTCATGTGGTAGGTAAATTCTTCCGTATTGGTGAATATTTTCTCTTAGAAAACTAAGTAGGCTGGAAAAGTCTCCTCTACTGATATCCTCTTGTAAAGAAGGATTTTTTTTTAAAGCAATAGAATATATCTGTGAGGCATAGATATTTCCAAGGGTATAGGTGGGGAAGTAGCCAAATGCTCCAACTGACCAATGAACATCTTGTAAAACTCCTTCTGCATCGTTCTGTGGTGTAATGTCTAGAAGCTCTTCCATATAAGAGTTCCATAAGATGGGTAATTCAGATACTTTTAATTCATCGTTAATAAGTTCTTTTTCTAATTCGAATCTAAGTATAATGTGCAAACCATAAGTAATCTCATCTGCTTCGACTCTTATCAACGAGGATTTTACCGTATTTATTGAACGGTAGAATTCATATTCAGGATAATTCTTTAGATTTTCAGGAAAATAGGTTTGTAAAATGGGGTACATATAACTCCAGAATTCTCTACTATGACCTACTATATTTTCCCATAATTTAGATTGAGATTCATGAAATCCGATACTGCTACCATCTGCTAAATATGTATCGTGGAGCTCTTCTCTGAATCCCATTTCATATAAAGCATGACCGCATTCATGAATAGTCCCAAAAAGGCAGGCTGGAAGGAATTTATCCCATATACGAGTAGTTATTCTTGTATCACTTGAAGATATCGAAGTTGTGAAAGGATGCACTGATTTATCTTGTCGGCCAATATTAAAATCAAAATTAAGTTTTTTAAGAATATCCATGCTAAGTTTCCATTGTTTTTCTGGGTCATAATATTGATTAAGGATTGATTGATTAGGTTTATCAGAAGAATTTTTGATTTTTTCCGTTAACTCTTTTAATTTTAATTTTAAATTTTCAAAAATTTTTGAAATCCATTCAGACCTTGCTCCGGGTTCATAAATATCCACCAATGAATCATATAATGTTGGACCAATATCAATTTTCTCTGCATAATCACGTTTTAACCTTACCATTTTTTCAAGGAAAGGTTTGAATATTTGAAAATTTTTCTTTAATTTTGCTTTTTCCCAGGCTTGTTGTCCAAGAGAAGCAGTTTTAGCAATCTCAGATATTAATTCTGTTGGAATTTTTATAGCTTTTTCATACTTTCTTTTTGCTTCTCTGAGAAGAGCAGATTCAACTAAATTCAGATTTGGAGTATCTTCAGCCGCTTTTATTAGCCTATTTGTTTTTTTTGATATTAATCTTTTATGATGTATAGATTTCAGCAATGCTATTTGCTCAGATCTTCCCTTTACAGTATTATCAGAATGGGGCATATAAGTTTGCTGATCCCACTCTAACAGATTAGAAATAAAATTAAACCTTAATAACTCGGTAAAACGTTTATTAAGTTCTTCCATAACATTCATATAATTAAGTTTTTAATCTTAAAATTTATATATTTTTACTTTAATTTCTTGTCAAGATACTAGTTCAAGTTAAATAAAAAGATTATTGCTATTAATTACACCTTATTGAAAAAGAGAGTAGAAATAAAGGATTTGTAGTTCAAACTAAATTTTTTTTTCTATACTACAAAAAACTTCAGCTGCGGTTTCAATATCTTCCATAGTTAATGGATTTTCTAAATTATTTGACAACTCTTCAATAAATTTATTACATAATGCCGGATTTAATATTACGCCTCGATCCTTAATCAAACTTTTTAACTGGTCTTCTAAATCTAATTCTTCTATTTGTACTTTTTCAATATTAACTCGTTCAATATTTTTTATTGGTTTAAGCGAATTCTTTATATCGATTTTTTTAATTTGGATTCTACCTTTATCAACTTGTTTTTCCACTTTTTTTTTATTCCCAACATTTAATTTTATATTCAGTTTTACATCCTGGGGTCGCAATGTTAATTTTTTTGGTTTTAACTCCGGACCTATAGCACTCAGTTCGGATAAAGGTATCTTTTTAAGAGTAGGTTTAGGTTTTGATTTTATTGGTGTTTTTTGAGGTACTTTTATAGCAACGGAATTTTTTTTAGGAAGTTCTTTAACCATTATTTTTTGTGTAAACTTGATTTGGTCAGGTGCAGAAAATTTTTTCTTTCTTTCTAACTGTCTCTTTGTCTCAACTTTTTTTTCCATTTTATTCTTAAGTTCCTCAATTTTTGTTTCGAATACGACTATATATTCCGATTCTTGGGACGCTTCACAGATAATTATTAATTCCTCATATTTTTCAATAGATTCTGTTAATTTACCATCGATATTTAGTTTATCTGCATCTTTAATCAAATCATTAAAATTTGGGGGTAATTTCTTCTTTAAATTCAAACTTTCTCTTATCATTTGAATCAATGTTAATTTCCCATTTTGATTTATTAAGGAAAGCTTCTTTAGATCAGGAATATTTAATTGGCTTTTTAAATTTTCAAAATCGACATCATTTATTAAATCGTGTTTATTAGCAATTATTAGAATTCTAGAGAATTTCCCATCAATTACTTTAAGTTTAACGAAATGATCTACTAATTTCGAGTTAAAATTTTTTGAGTCAAATAATAAAAGAATTAAATCAGAGCTTCCTATAAACTTAGACCATAATATAGAGAAATCATCTTGAATCAGAAAATCCCAAATATCAAAAGTTAAACCATCAATTTGAATCACATTTAATTTCGCAAAATTCATCATAGCCCTATCCTCCCCTGATTTTAGCATGTTATATAATGTAGTCTTACCAGAATTTAAAGGTCCTATAATCGTAATCTTAGTATGTAAATCTTTTTGATTTTCATAGAGAAATTCTAAAAATTGTGATTTTAAATCACTTAAATCTTCTATAATGTCAAGATTTGAAAAAAGTTCTTTAAACTTTTTTATGATTTTTTTTAATATATTATCAATTAATTCGTAAGTATCGACTAAATCAGCAACAATTAAAAAATAGGTGCTTCCCATCCCACTATGAAAGATTTGGTAACTTTTAAAAGGAGATTGAAAAGTTTTTTGCATTGGCATAATCATATGGGATTTTATAAGATTTATAACGTTTTTTAGGTCATCCTTTCCCAAAGCCAAAGCGAGAGAATGCTGAAATATTAATTTTTGATTATGAAAGATAAAAATTTGCCTTAACATAATAGATTAGTATTTTTAGAGATAAAGGTTTTATTACAATGTACAAAAAAATACACCTTAATAATTTTTTATAAATCGAAAATTTTTCTTAGGTCGTTAAATAATAATAAGTTATCCAAAAAAAATTAATTGATTTAATAATTATTAATTTTAGAATCAGCTGATAAGTAAAACCTTAATAAAAGTTTACGAGAAAATGCCAGTAAAGTATAGACATATATTAGATTTTTTAGAGGACATATCAAATGATAAATTTTATTCAGAGTTAATCGATATATTAATTAAAACGTTAAACAAATTATGCTTTGATGAGTGTCAAATTGATAGAATTCAGTGTACTTTAACTCCTCTATGCAGTAGGCGTTTTCTTTTGAAGCTTAGGATAAAAAATGGTTTATTATTAGAGGATTTACCTAAATTTTGTTATAGCGTTCATAAGAACGAAATTTTTAGGGACTTTAGAGGAAAAACAGTTGTCTTTAAACCCTTTGACGCGTATTTGTATCTAATAGATTTTCTTGATGTTTTTTACCACGGCGATTATAGGAAATTGAATCAATTCATTTCCCTTAAAAAATGGGACGATACTTTAAAAATATTTGAAGATCGGATAAATTTAGCAGCGGAGGATTTTCTTTATTATTTGACTGAGAACCAGGAATATATAATTATTAAATATGGGGAGCGATTGCACATAATATTTACTAGCGAAAAATATGCTATTTGTAATGCTAAGAGAGAAGCTATCTCGAATTTAGAAATAATGTATGGTATATGCAATATATGGCAGAAAATCTACTTTCCTGAAGCAAGTGTAAAAATTTTCTCATCGGAATTCGTAGAAATCTCAACTTCTATACCTAACGACGTAATTTCAAAAGTTAAAAGTACAAACGAGGAAATAGAAGATTCTGATTTAGATAAATATTTTTGGGAAGATTTTTCTAATGATATTGATACGTTGGCACATCTCTGTAAAGAAATTCACTTAGAAATCAATAGAAATACTGATTTAGAAATCAAATTATATTTAAGTACGGAGACTAATAATTATATTGATAAGAAAAATCGATTGCCATTAAGGTTTAGAGACTTAAGAACATTACTTGAGATCGTATCTCGTATTTATAATGATTATTATATTATATGGATAGATTAGTTTGTTTATAATTAGATTGGTTGATAAAAATGGCTAAATCGGGAACAAATTCTAAAATAATGGAAGAAATTTCATATTTAATAAACGAAGGAAAAATTGATGATGTAGTGGAGGTGATTGCGAATTATTTAAACCTTTCTACTGACGAAAATTATATAGATCGGCTTGAAAATGTCATAGAGACCGTATGTTTACAACATGGAGGTAGAACAGTTATAAGATTTTTAATAGAAAACAATATTGTCGATATCCCTGGATTATTAGAGAATCTTTCAAAAAAAGACTCTCTTTTAAGATACTCTTTTCTATTATTATTAAAAGATATTTCTGAAAATGAGGGAGATTTATTCCTTCCTTATTGTGAAAGTTTATTAAATTCAGATGACCCTAATGTAAGAGAGGCAGATTTACAACTTTTAATCTTCATGGCAGGTGGGGAAAAAAAAATTGAAGAAGAATCTCTTATCAAAACTATTGCTTCAAAATTAGCTGATGAAAAAGAATATGTAGCTGAAAAGGCAGTTCAAGCCTTAAAAGCTTTTGGGAAAAGATCACCCTCACTTGTGACTCGATCGATAGTTAATTTTGGAAAAGAATTTCCTGAAAATGAAGAATTAAAAAAAAATATTGATAATATATTAAAATCAATAGTAACTGCTGAAAGTATTGAAGAATTTGTTGAAGATGAAGAAACTAAATTTGAAGAAATTAAAGATGATCTAAGCGAAGATATAGATAAAAAAGAAATAGAAATTTTTGATAAAGAATTAGAATTAAAAAAGATAGAAATTGAAAAGAAAAAATTAGAACTAGAAGAAAAAAGATTTAATGAAATAGCCGATGTTCCTAAAGAGATAATTACAGAAGAATTAAAAAAAGAAGAGTCAAAAATTTTAGATAAAGAGATAGAATTAAAGAAGAAAAATTTAGAAATAAAGAAAAAAAAAATTGAGTTGGAAGAAAAAGAAAAGGATTTACAGGAAAGGGAGATACAAGAAAAAACTAAGTCATTAATTTTAAAAGAAGAATTGTTAGAAAAAGAAACAGAATTATCAAGAGTAGAACTTGAATTAAAACAAAAAAATATTGAAGAAAAAAAACAGCAAATATTAGCGAGTGAAGCAAAAAGAGCGCAAGAATTAGAGAAGGAAGATGGTTAACATAAAACAAAAAAAAGTTTTAACTTAATGGTTTTTCTTTTAATCTCCTTAATAGCTTTCGAACTTCTTCAATTTTAATACTTTCGGGTGGCAGTTTTATTTGAATATCTTTTGCTAGATTGTAAGCTACTTCTATAAATTTTAGTTCCTCCAATAACTCTATAATTTGTATTTTGTAATCTACATCCTCAAAAGAATTCTCGTACTCAATCAATTTATCTTTTATATAATTTGAGATGTTTTCACTTAATTCAACATCGCGGATTTTTTTAATTAATTGCTTAAATGAATTCATAATATTATAAAGTTCAGATCTCGGATATCCGTCAATGTTAGTCATAATTTCTTTTATAAAAATTTCAGATTTTTGGAATCTTTTTGTTTTAAGGCTAATTTCAACTAATTCTAATAGCGACAACTCATATAAAAATTTACTTTCTATATTAGGAACAATTTTATCATATATCCACTCAATTAAGTTTGGTAGGTCAAATTTCTCTACTATATCAATTAGGAATTTCACAACTGAGAGATATAGTTTAGCATTTTCGGTTTTAGTTGATGAAAGAAAGGAAATTAAAGTATATTTTACACGTCCCATAGCATCTTCTAGATACGGAGGTTTTTCTGCAAATTTGTAAAATGCCGATTCTAAGATTGGTTGTACCTTATCTTTAGCTTCAAAATCGTAAATAAAATATTCACCCCAAGAAGGAGCTAAACTGTGGGCTTTATTCACTGTATCGCCTTTTTTTTGTTGTTTAGGACTTGATACTCTTGGTTTTTGGGCTCCAACTTTTTCTGAAAGTAATTTTGCTTGTTCTTGCGTTAAGATTTTAAGAATTATTTTATCTTTTTCTTGAGGAACTATTAACTTAAAGAAGACTTCTTGATCTTCTTCAAATAATTCTTCTCTTAGGCTTTTAGGAAAAGTAATTCCTGTTTTTGTTTTTTTAACGATATCTTCAAAAAAAACATCATCCTTGGAGTCTTTTTCTTGTTCCATATTTATATTAAGGGAATTTGATTTTTTATTTCTTACTAAAGCATAGTCAATTTTTTCGCATTAAATCGAAAAGCTTTTGACCTTTCGGAGAAATTTTATATTTAATTTTAACTCTACACTCTTTATCTCCTTTAGAAATATATGGTTCAACCAAACATTGTTCTTTTAACGTATTTAATGTTATATAAAGTTCAGTTTGGTCATATTCGGGATTATCTTGCTTTATTTTATTAAGAAGTTTAAAACCATACATACCCTCAGATTCTATAATAGCCAAAAACTTCTTGATAATATCTTTTTTGTCTTTTTCCATTTAAATTACTTTAAATCTGAAAAATTAGTTTATCCAGTGATGTTGACCAGCTCTACTCCCCTGACGATAAATTCCTTATCAATATAACAAAGAACCGCGTGTCCCTGGTGAGTATAAACGATGGGTACGGGAAATGATGTAGAATTTCTCATAATGCTTTTTTTTACATATAAAGGGAGTACAACCTTACAAACTCTACAAAAAACGTCTACTTTTTTAATCAAATCCAAATCCTTAATATTATCTAATATTTCTTGGACATCAAAATTTTTAAAAATACTAGCAGTTATATTCCCATATGAAAAAATGACCTCTATGTCATATTTCTCGTGTAATTTCTCATCAACCTTTTCTAAAATAGCTTCTAATATTTGAAATTGCATGTCTTGATTGGAGCCAATTGAATATATTAAACTGTTCTTTCTTATATATACGATCTTCATATTTCCTTTGTTGATATGAAAAAATATTTCTCTTGTCGAATTTTCTTTTACTATATTTAAATCTAAAATATAACTCTTATAAATATGTGGAGGTTTCCAATCAAATAAGCTAAGTTCATCTATGCTTATATTAATGAAGTGAAGTTTATCTTTAATTTCTGAATACATGAGATAGAAGTGAGATTTTTTTTTAAACTAATCCATTTAATTATTGAGTTTCCCTATAACCTATTATTTTTGTTTATTATAGAGGTAGTTCTTATTAACTATTTATATTATTTAATTAATTATTTCATAAATTTAGCTTTTTTGTTTAAATTTACTAATATTCCATATTAAATTTATCATCCAGTAAGCACAACCGGCTTAGAACCTCTTAACTCAAATTGTTTATCAATATAACAAATTGTTGAATGCCCCTCATGTCTATAGACTATTGGAACAGGAAAATTTCTCGAATTTTCAATTACACTCCTTTTAACATATAAAGGAAGCAGTTTGTTACAAATCTTGCAAAAAATATCGATTTTTTTAACTAAATTAAGACTGTAAAAATTTTCGAGAAGGGCCATTAGAACATTATTAAAATGGTTAAAATAATTTAACGTTACATTTCCGAACGAGAAAATCACATCAACATCAAAAGTTTCAGTGAATTTTCTAATAATTTGCCCTAATAAAGCTTCAAGTACTTGAAACTGTAATTCTTCTGAGGAACTGATTGTATATACCATGTTCTTCTTCCTAATATGAACAAATTTCATATTATTTCTTTCAATATGGAAAAAAACATCGTTAATTTTATTTTTTCTTATATAATTTAATTCTAAAACGTAGCTTTTTTGCGAACCCTCAGGTTTCCATTCAAAAATAGTATCAATCTCTCTACTAATATTAATGTAGCTAAGTTTGTTTATTACAATTTTACGCTTTTTATCTAAGGTTACGTCCATTTATAATCTTCCAGTATATTGTTTAAATCCAGTTAAAATTCTGAATTAAAGTCTTTAAAAAAATATTAGCATTTAAATTTCGAAATTATAATATTGATAAAAACTATATTATAAAAATTTATAGATTAGAACTTTTAATATATAAATTATTAACTTTAAATGTAAGAATTCCAAAGAAGAATACTGTAAAAATTAGGTATAACTAAAATCAGATAAATGTTTTTAACTCTCTTTTATTTCTCTTATTATTAGAAGTTTTAAGTAGAAGGATGATTAAATTGAATAAGAAAAAAACTTATAGAGAACTTGAATTATTCCGCAAAACACAAATAAATGAGAAATATAAAAATCTTTCATTTTCAGTCGTATTAGTTCAACCTGAAACCGGGGCAAATATTGGTTCAATAGCAAGGGTAATGAGAAACTTTAACTTTACCAAGTTAATTATTTTTAATCCAATTGAAAGTGTTGAAAATATACGTTCTTATAATTCCCAAGGATTTGCTATGCATGGGAGCGAAATTCTTTTCAATTCTGAGATAATTACACTTCAAAATCAAGAAAACCATCTACTAAAACTTAAACAATTCTTAAAAAAATTTGATTTAATACTAGCGACCACCGCAAAAGGTAGTAATTATAAAAATATTAAGAGGATTGGGCTGCCTCCAGAAGATTTTGAGCTCCCAGCCTCTGAGAAACCTTTAAATATAGCGATAGTATTTGGGAGGGAGTCCAGTGGGCTAACTAATGAAGAAATTAACCTTGCTGACATTAGCATAAGAATACCTACTAACAGTAATTACCCCACTTTAAATATTTCACATGCGTGTGGCATAATTTTATACGAAATTTTTAAGAAAATTAACATCATGACTATTGGTAGAGGAAAAAATCCTGTGCTAATTGCTGACAAGGATGATAGGCTTATTCTATATAAAATAATTAAAAAAATAATTGACTGTATCAAAATAAGAACTCATAGGAAAAATAGAGTTCATCAAGCCTTTAAGAATGTGTTTGAGCGTTCTATTATGTCAAAAAAAGAATTGAGCCTTATTATAGGTCTTTTTTCTAAAATAAATTCTATTGTAGAAGATCTAAATCTCTATGACGTTTAAAAATAATAAATTTCATATTCCATCTTCTAATAAATTAAATAACAACATAACCTAACATAATAATTATGAAAAAAGAATATATGGCATTAATCGGGATGCTCGTATTATTGTTGATAAGCATGTTTCATGCGATTAATTTAGCTTTGCTTTCTCAACAAGTATATGGATTGAAGATTATATGGTTCGGGAAAAAGATGACATCATCTGAATTAATTTTATTAATGGATTTATGTTTTTTTGGAGCGATTATATTACAGATTATTTTAATTTTTTTTATAATTAGAGACTAAATCCAAGTTTCATTTTTTCTAATTTTTGCTATAATTAATATTGTGAAACAAAGAGACATTAAATAAGTAAAAAAAAATTTAAAGATTTAATTTTTTATATCGCTTTTAGGGCCTTTTAATTCCAGCAATTTCTAGGGCATCATCATATGTTGCAAAAACCTCCGATGTGTAGCTTACTCCTTCAATCGAAGAATACAAATACAACCGTTTCGATAACCACATGATGGCTTCTCTTTCTTTCCCTTCCTTTGGCTCAAAAACAGAAAGACCTACACCCCCTTGTTCATTAGTATTTATAGCACCATATATTATATATTTTCCTATAGATTCATCATCAGGGTATTTCTTTTATGCTTGGAAACCAGCTCTCGCAACTTCAGGTGCCTTGTGCCCTGGAAAGTATACAATTGAAACAAGATATACCATATTTTTCACCTGTAATTTAATTTTATTTGAATTACAAAACTTTTTTGTAAAAAACAGATTTGGATTAAAGTATAATATATTGAATCTATATATAAACTTTACAACTTTATACAAAAATATCCAAGTGTATTATAGAAAATTAAATATTTTAAAAATATTGAGAATCAAAATACTCATAGAAAAAAATAGATAGGAAGGATGAACTCGATCTTCAACTCGTATCACTTTGTAAAAAAAGAGATGCCTATAAAAAACTAGTTTATTATTATGGAGAAAGTCATCTTATTTCTGAATTGAAAGATAATGTTGATCAACAGAAAGTATTATATACCTAAATAAAATACTTTTGCTGCATTATAACGTATTGATTATAATCAATTAGATTGTCTTCAACTAAGTCTAAAACTATATCATAGAATTGTCGAAAAAGCTCTTCGGGAAAGACCTTCATTTCAAAAATTATAATGGAAATTAAATCCTCGGCAAGGATTTGAGAATTGATTGGCTGATTATATAATAAAAAATTCATCATAACTTTTTCAATTTCAATTTCAATTATATTTTTAGTTAACTTAAACCCAATGTCTAATTTTAAATCAATAAAATAAGGATAATTTTTATCATCTAAAATTTTTTTAATTTCTAATACACCAATAATCTTTTCAACACAATATTCTAAGGAACTTTGCTGAAGCCCGAATTTTCGGCAGAATTTCTTCTTTGATTGATGTACGGGAAATGCTCTTGGATGCCTTGACACTATATAGTAGGCAGCAATGAAGAATTTAAATAGGTTATTAGGAATCTTTCGATTGAATTTTAAGAATCTATAGATTATCGAGACAGTTTTTAGTATCATTTCACGATTTATTTCAAAATCTTCTAAAAATTCCTGCCCATCTTTAATTAAATCAATTTTAATTCTATCATTTGTGTTTAATATTTCTTGATTTATATTAATTAATTCCAGCATTTAACACACACGACCTCCATTCTATATTTTTTTTTATAGTATTGTGATGATACTTGTATAACATTGATAGAACATTTATCATATTTAAATGTTGCATTAATGCAACATTAATTGATCAAAGATGCAAAGATTTAAATACATTATTGCTCATTTTATGATCACACCACAAATTTTTTTTTTAAAAAAACCATCGTTTGTTATAACATGGCAATAACCGTTATTATTTACCAATATGAGTGAAAGAGACGAAGAAAAAAAGAAGCAACGTATTACTGTTGGATTAGATGATTTCGATCATAAAGTGGTAAGTACGATGGCTGTAAATAGGAAGAAATCACTCTCTGAGGTTGTAAGAGTGATTGTCCACCAATGGATAGAATATAATCCGGATTTATTAAAAAAAAATTACGATATTGATTTTAAAGAGATAACGGATAAATTGCGACGAGAATCTAAAGAACTATCAATTGATAAGAGGCTAAAGTCATTTGAGAAAGATATTATCAATGAATTACCAGGATTTTTTGAGATTGTTGAGACGGTTAGTATTGATGAATTATCAAAACATTTTGATGCAGAACTTAAGGTAATGAAAAGAATAATTTTCATTCATGGGAAGGAGATAAAAAAATTAGGGTTAAATTTAACATTTAAAAACAATATTATTTACAATATAAGAGATTGAATAAGAGATTGAAGGGCATTAATTAAAAAAAAAAAAAAAATTTAATAGCCTAAATGATCTCTAGAGTACATAAATTGAGGATCGAGAAGGAGTTTAAGGTTAATGACTTAATAACGCTTAAACTTGAAAATCGAAAGACTACCATCTATGTTGGTGGTGAGAGGTTTATGCAGTGTAAATATTTATTATTAGTAAATCCCCATGAACGTGCTGAGCAATTTGAGATCAATTCAATTGACGAGGCGGCGGATAACTTAAGTTTAAAATTAGAAAAAGAGTTGAAGCCGAATGATTTAAGGATCACCCCGGCGGAAGAATTTTGGGGTCACTGTTCGAATATACAAGCTTGGGTCGAAAGTAATTACGATACAAGGTTATTACATCGAAATCTAGCGTTTAATTTATTGGAGGAACTTGCAAAAAAAGGGGAAAAGATTGCAGAATTTATGTTAAAAGAAGAGATTGCCAAACGACTGGGTTCTGGAAATAAAACTGTAGTTAGTTTTCTGATTGAGCAATCTTTAATCTCTTATCTTAGCGACGAGGAGATAATTCAAAGTATACTAGCCTCTAAAGAAGCAGAGATCATTTTAACTTTAGAATCTAAATTAGGAAGAGACTTACTCTGGGCTGTTTGGAAAAATAACGATACTCAGTTTTATTATGTAGAAGATAAACATGTTAAAGAAATTAATTTAATTGGTTTTAAATTAGAAAGAATTCCGGAATTATTAGGACAACTGGAATACTTAGAAAAAATCAATATCTCAAATAATGACATTTCCACAATTCCAATTTCAATTATAAAAAATTTAAAAAACTTAAGAGAAATTAACCTTACAAATAACCTTATTCCGGATAGTGAAATAAAAAAAATAAAAAAAAAGTTTCCCAAATTAAATCTTATTTAAGTTATCAACCCATTCATCTTCATCAAAGCGGAATCCACTACTTAGTTTAAGTCTTACTCCTTTAGATTCCAAATAATGTTTAAAATGAATTATAAAATATTTCAAATCTTTTACATCTAGCTCTAATATTTCTGCTAATTGATCAGTATCGATTCTACTGAAAACTTCTGATGAAGAAATTAATCTGTCAAGTATAAGCTTTGTAAAATGAGCTGGTTCTTTGAAATCTTCATTAAAAATAATGTCTCCTTGAATTTTCCAGTTTAAATCATAATAATTAATAAAATTCAGAATTGTATGTTTACTGACTTCAAATGGAATATCTTTTAGATACTGATCGAAATTACTTAAAAATGAGTATATTTTTATTGAAGGAATTGCATAGAAAGCATCTAGGATTCTATCTAGGCTAAGGCTTTCTTCAAATTTTGAAAGTTGAGAATAATAAATCTTTTTTAATTCAATTCTTATTTCATAATAATATTTATAACTTTGTCTAGAGAATTGATAATTATTATAGAGTTGTATAAGTGTATTAACTGGTGGTTTAGAAAACAGTGCTTTATATTCACCTTCTACTAGAGCAACTTTATAATGACCAAACACAATTATTGACATAAAATAATCTACCATAGATATACCTTCGCGCCGGATACTATTGAAAAAATATTTTCTATAAGGTCCACTTTCAGGTTTCTGATCTGTAGTAAATTTCAAACCGATTTTCTGAAATCTTTTTCCTAAATTAGCAAGAGTAGGAGCATCAAATTCAATAGTATAATCAGCTCTGATTCGAAATAGTCCAGAAGTAATAAGTGTAAAACCCGGATAGCTTAATAGTTCATTCATAATTCCATCTAAAATTTCAATAAGAAGAAAATCTTCTGTAGTAACATCTATTCCAGTAGAAAATGCTTTAAAATTACCATTTATATCTTTTAACTGTTTTATATATTGTTGAAATAGATGATCATTTTCTTTATTAACAATCAATTTTAGATAAGTGCTAAATAAACTCTTTAGACTTTCTGGTCTATTGATTTTTTCTAGATCTTCTTTTGTTGGAGAGAGTTTCGCAAAGACTTCAGTTATATGCTGTAAGCTATATGAGCCGCCATGGAAACTTAGGAGGGAGTCTACAATTTTCCTTCCGACCACCCCAAAATATACTAATTCATTAAGATTTTCAGGGAATAAGTAGGTAGGGGGGTTTACTTCACCTTTATCATAAATGGTTTCAAGTTCTAAAAGAAGAGCAAATAAACCCGCTAGTTCATATCGTAGGTTTTCTATATTATATAAATCTATCTTAGTTTGTTCTATTTTAGGTTTCCCTCTAAAATAATTAACTGCTGCTACACCAGAGATAATTTTTTTGTGAGCATCCGTTGGTATGATACGAGAATGAACTTGTTGTAAAACATAGGACACTTTAGGACCTGCCGTCTGACATGCGGAACGAACATATTCAAGAGTATAATATTTCTTAATCTCTAGAGCACCTGCAAGTGTAATAGATTGTTCAATAACAGCTTGATCTAAATATTTTGCCATAATTGCTTCTCGATCTGAGATTTTGGTGGCAATAGCCTCTAGCTTGGCCGATAATGGGTTAAGTCTTACCTGACCAAATAATAAATAACTTTGATCAGACGTTTTATCGTAGCGACTTACAAAAACACCTTCGATGATCTCACTCGTACTGGGATTTCTGAAACCTTCTGCTACACCATTCGGCAAATTTATTTCAGGTTTATTTACAAGGATGAGACCATTCTCATATCCTCCTTTACCTTTTCTATGAACTACAGCTAGTGACCCTTTTACGAGAGCACCTAACTCATCTTTTGTTAATTGAGATTGTGACTTAATTTCTCCATTAATAACAAAAAATCCAACATTTTTAAGCAGGTCTTCCGTGAGCTTAATATTTGTAGCTTTATATACGTTTAGAGAAACATCAAGTACTACCTTATATATTCCATCTGGATTTAAATGGAATAAATTATCGATATCAGATTTTAATTTGTTTTCCGCATTGGGATTAATAGATCTAGTTAGAAATTTATCTTCTACTAGATTGACATATTTTTTAGCATTTTCATCAGAGAGAGCAAAAATATCTTTCGTAATTTTATTTAATTCTGAAATAAATGAGTCTTTTTTAAAGAGACTAGCAATTATTCGCTTTGCTGACTCTAAATCATTAGATGTCATTTTCTCATTGATTAAATCGGCGACCCTGGAATAAAATTCCACGAGTTTGGGACCTTTACGCGGACCTTCTCCTTCCTTCATATGTTCTTCAGATTCAATTTGAGATGCTCTTAGATCGGTAGGTTTACGCAAGCCCACAAGTTTATTGATTAGGCGAGTCATTGCTGTTCTTTCATTAGGATCAATTGCGACGACCATATGTTCGAATTGGTCTTCCACATTAATATCTTCGATTGCTATGGATCTATACAATGCTGGAAAGATTGTGGTAAAGACATCTACCACAACATCTTTAAGATAATCACTAGATGATATTAGGGAATTTTTACACTCAACATTAAACATGCCATAGGAAGGGATAAGGACAGAAATTATATCAGTTAATCTAAAGTTATCTCTTCCATTAAATAGGTCAACGTCGTTATATAAAGCTTTTAAGATATCTGAGAAATCCTTGTTGTTTAAAATCTTTTCCATATCCTCAATCAATCCTGAAACTCTCTTACTTTCTGGGGCATAAGAAAAAGCGTAATAAAGTTCCAAGTTGTCAAGATCATAACCATTTTCAATAAAAGCTTTCATTAAGAAATAAGGAGCAATAGATATAAGAGTCATCGTTTCATGTTCCCATCCAATTTGAAACCTTTTAATTCTGCTAAATTGCATGGTTGCGGCTAAATCACCTGTTTCAAAACTTTCAGCATATCTGAGTAAGATCCGAGGCATTTCAACATTTAAAAACTCTTTTTTGAGAATATTTAAATCACTCTTGCTATCTTGATAAAACAAAAACGATTCAATTTGATGAGGGAGGTTTTTAGCATCTATATTTATTCCTGCTCCTATCTTCTCAAAGAAAAACATTAATGCAGCATATTGAATTGATTCGATAAATAAGCTTTCAATATAATTATCGCCCTTAATTGCTCTAGTATTGTCAAATCTAGTTTTGAATTTCTCATTAAAAATACGGTTAATAAATTCTTCCATCGCTGCTTTTTCTTGAGGATTGGCATCTTTATATTCCTCCATATTACTAAATTGTTTCAGATAATACCATTTTATGAATCTCTCTAAAGCTTCAAAAGATCCTTGAGCAGTCATTATTTCGGTACGGGCCGTTAAAAATGCATCAGTTATGGGTTGAATTAATTCGGAAAATAATATACTTAGTTGTTCCCTAAGATATGGGTCATTAAAATTCACATCTTTATGAAAAATTGTACCCAATTTTTCTTTTATTTGATAAAAACCGTAATTATCTTCATTAATTACATATCGCTCACTTACAGGATAAATTAAAATCTCTTCTATATTAGTTTTGTCAAAAGCATATCCTAATTTTCCTAAAATTCCGAATAAAGTATCTCTTCTTCCTATTTTATATAAAATTGTCTCTTCATCTGTTATTAATTTAATCTTCTCACCCATCTCAACTACTTGGCCTCGGAATACTATTCTTATATCACCTGTAATCCTGAAGTGGGATTTAATCCAAGTCTTTGACTGAGGTATAGTGTGATGCTTAAATATGTTAAATATCTTTTTAGGAGTCTCAACATTAGCGCCGATAACTTTAAATCTAGGATCTGCCATTAAAGATTCAGAAAGCTGAAGATTAATTGCTTGCATTGAAAATAAATCATTTTTCCTTATTTCTTCGTTGAATTCTTGATCTTCACGAGATCTCTTCATTTCTTTTACTAATTCGATATTGGTTCCAAGAATTTCTTTATACTTAAAAAGAAAATTAAATTGTGAGAACGCAATAGAACGTTGTTCTTTATTAACGAATTTTTTACTTTCTCCCATTTTTTGATATATTTCATAATCAACTGGTTTATTAGGAACCATAGGACTTTTCAAATTGACTAATGTCCTCGAATTTACGGGATATTCACCTGATTTTTCTTTAAAACTATCTCTGAAGGTAGCAGAACCTTCATTGTCAATTACAGGTCTAATAGGAGTCTTTTTGGTTGCACTAGTTGCCTTTACTCCTTGCCTACGATTATTTGAGTATACTTTAAACTTAGCTAAAGCCCTAATATCTCCAATACTAACCTTTGAATAGCTTTTAATTGTTTGAATGGCGCTATAGCCTATAAAACCCCCAAAGAAAAAGCTAGACGCGTATAAGGCAATCCCTTTCAAACCATTTGATGCAACTAAATTTTTTACAGTAAGCCGCTGTTCTAACGATTCAGATTTTGATTCAAGCTTTTTAGCAATCATTTCTTCAATTTTCTTACGATTTTTCTTCTGAAACTCTTCTTCAGTCATACTCTTCCCGTTTTTAGCATACTCTTGAGCTTACCATTGCCGTATTTGTTCAATTTGCTTCATGGTATTTATACCCGGTCCGCTTGCCGTTTCTCGGGCAGAGGTTGCTGAGGCCGAAATCCAGAACCCAAGTTCCGATGTCCCTCCTGCTATATCTACCAAATTTTCGGCAAGAGCTTCAATTAAACTATCGTATACAATTTCTTCGAATACTTCCCGAACAGTACTTTGGGGGATTTCAAAAAAGATTGGGTGTTTTCAAAAATAATTGGTGGTTTCAAAAGTTGTCAGAATCTATTTAAAAGAAAGAATTTAAATCATACTTTTTTTAAGAATAGCATCCTAAAAATTCATATATAGAGAATTATTAAAAAATAATATTTTGTAGTTCTAAAAATTTAAAAAAATGATCTAGATGACAATACCTAACGTTGATGATTTATTATTACCATTTTTAAAAGAAATAGTAGATGATGTGGAACATAGAATTAGAGATATTATTGAAAATTTAGCTGATAATTTCGATCTTACTTATGAAGAGAGAAATGTAACCTTTTCAGAGTTAAGTAAAGTAAAATATTTGATGTTTTTAATATGGTTCGGTGATTTATTCTGAAGATCTGTCATATTACAATTAAGAATTTTCGTTCACTGCACTATTTTGACCAAGATTTTAACTTGAATATCATTATCTTGAATCATAAATAGATCTCCATATATTACAAATTAATTTGTGACTTTTTTTTTACCTTTTACATTCTTTTCAGAGTTTTGTGTCTATTAATAAGAAAGTAGAAATATGTATTTTGTTAGGTCAAATTTTTCAATTTTAATATCTTTTTGAAAGTTTTTATTTTCGATAAGGGGCATTTTAATTACAATTTTCAACTCATCTAAATATAAATTGTTATAAAGGATTTTTTTATCTTTATCTATATCAATAAAATTCTTCATACATTTAATTATCTCAAAGTTTTTTTCTATTGCATTGAAAATATCAATAAATACTTAGTTATTTTCTATCTTCAAACCATATTCGCCTATTATATTCTAAATAATTTTTTAGAACCTTTTCTAAAGATTTTTTTATATAACTAAAAATATGATGCTCAATATCACATGCTAATTTTTCGATTTTATCTGAGTCTGACTTATTATATTCCGCTTCCACAAGAATAAAGAAACGCATCCAAGGGAAATCAATAATACCGGAAAAATAATTATTTCCAGCAAAGATGGATTTGCATTATAACCAAACAAAGCTTTTAACAGCGAACCAATAATTTCAAGCCATTCTGGAGTTGCTGGATTTTTGTCAGGAAATGACTCAGGTAATATGTGTTTAATATTCCATACTTCTCTAATTATAGGATTGACTGCTCCAGCTTCTATAAGTTCATGAAATCCATAAGTAATAAGTCCAGCAGCAAATAATATCAAAATTACATTAGTAATTTTAAAAAATTTTGATAAATTAATTGTTTTTATACCATAAAATGTTAATAAACCTATTATCAACGCAATTCCAAGACCAATTACTGACCCTAATATAACTTCACTCTGATTAAGTGAACCTATTGCAGTTGCACCCGTCAACATTAGTACTAATTCGATACCTTCTCGAATAATTATTATATATGCTAAGATTGATATTGAAAAAATTTTACCTCTCTCAATTGATTGTGCGATTTTTTCTTCTAAATGTACTCTCATTTTTGGACCTTCTCGGCTCATCCACAGAATCAATGTTATAATAAAAATCCCTGATATAATGAATGTGTATCCTTCAAAAAGTGCTTCTGTGTTTCCTGTAAATCCCCCAAGAAACGCCGTAAAAATAATAGCAAATATTATACTTGAAATTATTGCTAAAATACTTCCAATATAAACATATTTATTATAAAATTGTTGATCTGTGTTTTTCAGATATAAAAGTATAATGACAACAACCAATGTAGCTTCTAACCCTTCTCTAAAACCGATAAATATTGGAACCAGCAATTTTATGAAAGAAACTTGTAAAATCAAATTTTTCACCTATTTTTAGTTATTTTATTTCTAATAAAAAACATAACCTTGCATTATATCCATTGTGTAGATCCTAATTCAATTTCATCTTCAATTTTATAAAATCGATCAATTTCGTCTTGATTTAATTTTAAATCTATAGCCACTACTTCTTCTGTTAAATCTTTCATACGAAACGGGTTTATAATAGTTATTACATTTTCTTGATTGATAAGCCACGCAATCGAGATTTGTTGAATTGAAGCGTTATGAATTCTTGCAACTTTTTCTATTTCATTTCGATATAATAAGTTATCAAGGCTATAATGACTTGAGGGATTATAAACCGTGATTGTAATACCTTGTTTTTGATAATAATGCAATGATTTATGAATTTGATGTGGGTTTTCAATACTTGCTTTTAATTGATTATTTACAAGCTCAACTTTTTTAAGGTGCTGTTGCGCAAGTTTAAAATGATTAACTGAAAAGCTACTAACACCAATATACCGGGTTTTTCCTTCGTCAACTAATTCTTCCAAAACTTTCATCTGCTTTTTTATCGAGATCAATGGATTATACCCACCCATTAAGTAAAGATCAAAATATTTTATTCCTAGTCTCTCTAAATTATTGTATGCTGCTTTTTTCATTTTTTTATAACTGAAATGTCGAGGAGATAATTTGCCAGTTATAAAAAGGTCGTCTCTATCATATTCAATCAGTACATCTCCAACAATTTTTTCTGAAACACCCTTCCCATAAGATTCATCAGTATTAATATGCGTCACTCCCAGTTCAATTCCTTTTCTTAAAGATTTATTCCACTGTTCACAGTATTTTTTATCTTTTTTTTCCTTAATCCCCCATATTCTCTGTCCGATAATTGATATTTTTTCTCCAGTTTTACTTAACTGAACTCTTTTCATATATTCATCACCGCATTAAATTTTTAATGTATTAAAAGATATAACCTTGGAGTATATATGTGGGGGTATATATTTAAACATTACTATTATAAAGTATATATTTAAAAATCATATTTGTTATAATTATTTAAATAAAACACAATTATAGGATTACACTTACACAATCAGGTGCAAATTTTGTTAAAACGATCTTTTGTTATTTCTTCATTGAACCCTGATGGATTAGAACGGACTATAATTGATACTAAAGCTGATGAAGGAAAAAGTGAAGAATCATCAGATCCCCCTTTAGCTGGTCTTGATAATGATTATCTTATTAGTATAATAGGCATTTCTCTTACTTTTATAATTTTAATATTAACATTATACTTGACCCCTCATTTAAAGAAAAAAAGAGAAATTGAATAGAATTTAACTGCTACTACAGCCACAATCGCTATTTGCTGCCTTATTTTTTACCTTACTTTTTCTTCTCTTAATAGCATCCCATAAATGTGCTGTGGATATTAAACGGGAATGGCAAATTGCTAGGTTCATTAAAGAGTTCCTTATATGGGATTTCATTGTCTTAAACTTATTTCTCACGGGGAACTTCTCTCAGAAGATTAAAAAAGATAGAATTTAAAGCATTTCAAGAAATGCTTCAATTCGAGTTTTTAATTGGTTTTCATCTTCCGATGAATAATCTGTTGTAATAGATATTGCAGGAATTTCTGCCCGTTTAAGTTCTTTTTCTAAGCTAATTGCCTCAATATCATAAGGTTGGCAAAAATTTAAAGTATTAAGAACAACTCCATCAACCTTATATTCCTTAACAAGTCTTAAGATGTCTTGTTTTCTACCTTCATTTGGAGAAAAGCAAGCGCAATTAATTCCTAAATATCTATCCGCAAGAAGATCAAGAAGCTCATCAACTGTATCTCCCTTAATTTCTGTGAATTCTGATTCAAAATACCTTGTACCTGTACAGGTTTCTTCAGCAACAATTACCGCGCCACTTGTTTCTATTATGTGGTGCAATTTCCAATTGGGTATTGCCATTGGAGTGCCGCTAATTAAAATTCTTTTTGTACCCTTTGCAGCTACACCAATACCATTCTTAACTCTTTCTTCTAACTCATCGGCAAGCTTACCAACCATTTGAATCTGTCGATCTGGATCATCATAAAATGCCACTTGGGACACTAATAATGCATCTTTTCCTGAAATAGGAACAGGATCTGCTTTTCGTGTTTCATAGATTCTTCTTAGTTGTTCCCTTTTCTTTTTTATTTTTTCCATTGCGACTTTTAATTTTTCCACAGTTAGTATATTTCCTGTAATTTCTTTTAATTTAGCAATAAATGCTTTTAATTCAGCAATAAAATGAATTCTGGCTTGTGGTCTATCCTTGCATTGAGGTGTTTCAACAACATATATCGGTTTATTTTCGCTCATGATTTCCCAACATTTCTTTTTACCATCACAAGTTGTTTCTCCGACGATTAAATCTGCCGATGCATAATATGGGCAGATGTTTCCTAAACCAAATCCCAATGAAGATTTAATTAAAGCACAGGTATTTGCTGGTAATAAACCTTCGGATGCATAATCGGAAAAATTAGTGCCTCCACATAGACCAATACAAATGGCATCTAATGCTATAATTATTTCCTCAGGTATGTATAGACAGAATGTCGCAATAACTTTTTTTCCTTCATTATTAGCTTTCTGTAACTCATCAATTCGAATTCCATGGATATCTCCTACTACAAACTCAAAAAATCCTATATTTTCTGGTCTATTGCTCTGGGAGTCGATATAAATTCCCTTATAAATATCATGTAAAGCGCCTAAAAGCATATCATGTTTTTTCATATCAAGACCTAATTTTTCCCACATGGGTCTCCAATTTGGTCCTCCTTCAGTCATAATATTTCTACTCTATAGTTTTTAATCAAATTTTTTTAATGATAGAGAATGTAAGATATAATTATTAAATTTATTGATATCATCTATCGAATTTCTCGATAGATGAAATTTAAAATTAGCACTTAACTGCAATATTGAGATTAGAAATATCAAGAAGTTTCAACAATCGTTTATAAATTTATTAGAAGATTTTAAAGCTTGTTGCAGTTTTACGAAATTAATTCCGTCGTTATAAATAGTTCCATCTTTTCGGAAAAAAATTTTACGGTTAATTTCTGCACTTGACTTCGCTCTGCTGAAGTGTCGCAACCAGATGTAAGAAATAAAATTTCAAAAGTTAAAATACTTGCTAACTTTTCTGAGATAAATCTTTGTCATAACTGCGAGAAAGAAGTACAGGTGTTCTTTCTATACTGTGAACATTGCGGTATTAATTTGAAAAAGAAATCTCGAAATATTCCGAAATTTATAAAAAAATTGGTATGGGAGCGTGATGGTGGTCAATGCGTTGAGTGTGAAAGTCAAGAAAATCTTCAATTCGATCACATTATTCCTTTCAGCAAGGGTGGAGCAAATACAGTTAGGAATTTACAAATTTTATGCGCTACATGTAATCAGAAGAAATATAATAGAATTGATGGATAAACTGTTAATTACATGTTAATTACATTCTCCCACTTTTTCACTTTTTTTTTTTTTCTATTCTTTGATTATGAAGTAGTGAAAGTAGATGATATTATACTTATAACAGATCCAGAAGAATTAAATTATTAAAAGAGATATTAATCTCTCTTTATTTTTTTAATTTATCACTTTGAATGTTTTATAATAACAACATTTAATTATCTACTTAACAGTATATATTATTAAATTTATAAAAAGAGTGATATGATAAAATGATATTTGATCGTATGGATGACCAAATGGGCGGTAGAGGTAATATGATGGATTGGGGTTCATACATGTGGATTTATATGATGATAGGAATGATAATTATCTGTGTTATAATTGTAATTATTATTTACTTGTTAAATAGAAGGAAACATAAAGAAAAAATACCTCAAGAAACCAAAAAGATTGCTGTGGTTAAGGATGCGAGGGCAGAAAAAACTCATTTTTGTCCTAGGTGTGGAGAAAAAATAGATGATCTAAACTTAAAATTTTGTCCTCATTGTGGAAGTGAAATTTAGAGAAAATATATTTTTATAGTCTTTTCTTTTTATCCTAAACCATTCTTTAAATTTTTTTTTTTTTTTTTTTTACGTGTTTACATTTTTAACAGAAACGAATTTTTCTAAATTAATTTGTATGATGAGAGAGTTTAAATGCTTTAGCACAATGTTTACAGCAAAAATTCATATCTTTAACAATATTTCTAAAATTTTTTTATTTAATTTTTAATGTGATATTTTGTTTTTAATTAAAATGATAACTGAACTCAATCTATTTCAGGATTCGTCATTGGTTAAATTGTATATTTATATCTTATATCTTATAAATTATAAATTTATAAATTAACGAATCCATATTTGCTTATGACAAAAAATACATGTAACAGTGCTGTTGATGAATCAGATGCGGTAGGAAAAGTGAAATTGATTTATGATGACATTAAGAAAACACTAGGAATAGATTTTATACCTAACATGTACAAAGCTATGGCACTAAATCCTGATTATTTGGAATTAACTTGGAATAGAGTTCAG
>SDBT01004011.1_pt1 | contig 25188 bp, 24 predicted proteins | sample 2277101 | NCBI WGS metagenome assembly SDBT01 (sample SAMN10404973, study PRJNA504765) | marine sediment metagenome | isolation source: marine sediment core GS10_PC15, 103 cmbsf | place: Arctic Ocean: Southern Knipovich Ridge | collected 2010 | reverse complement strand
AGATTAGTGTCATCACGATTTATATATAATTTTTCCGGATCAACTATATTTTGCCCATAGGTTCCAAATTCATAAAGAAGAATTATCGGCATCCATTTTTCCCATATTTTCGCAGTTAAATTTCTAATATATTCCGGATTCATCTCAAGAATTAATCTGAGAGCACGGTATCCAGCATAAGCGGGAAAAGATATTTTATTTGTCCCAACCCATTCTTGATTGACCGGTTCACCTTCGATAATATAATTTTTAGCAGCAGAGATAATTTCACTTCTCGTTTCTTCTGTAGATAACATCCAACCGGGACTAGAAGTTAAATTTGGATTAAAAATCCATTGATTGTCCGCCCTTCTATTTTCGCTCATCATTTCCCGATTCAAAGGTACCCAAAAATTTATTTCTCCTTGTTCAATTCTGTCAAGGTGATTTCTCATTCTCTCCCGAAGAGGGGGGTCAAATGGTGCTGGAGACCGATTTACCTGTAGCTGTTCAATTTTTACATTAATTGATTGTTCTCTCTCATAAACCTCTCTCATTTTTGATGCTAACTCGCTTTCGTAATCGATTGGACCAAACCAAGAAATATAATATTGACGAAAAACAGGAAGGTTCTTCAGTTCATACGCAATGCTATACTTATCAGGTTCCATAAAGAGCATCCTATAGATTATCATAGCTAATTCTTCTTTGTATTCATTATCCTCAGTATTTTTAACTTCTTCAATCAACCAATTTAGGTCTCCTTGTTGAATTAATTCAAACAAATTTTTTTGCCCATAATCATGTAAAAGATGGCTGATAAGAGGAATTAATAATGTTTTATCAAAAGGGAGGATGATCAATACATTCTTCAAAATTGTCCTTCTAAGTTCTTGGTCTTCATTCAATTGGAATTGGAATTTGGTTTTATACCATCTTTCTCTTAAATAGCTTCCATCAAGTATTAAAGCACTTAAAGTTTGGGAAATCTCCTCAATAACACCATCAATATCAATTAAATTCAGTGATTTCAAGAGTGCCTGTTCAAGGATCACGTCAAAATAAGGTTTAGTTAAAGGCATGAACATTTTTGGATTTTCTCCGATCCATTTCAGAGCACTCATAATTTCTGCATTAGGGAGTTTTTCAATGAAATCTTGAACTAGGAATCTCATGTAAGCACCACCATAACCTGATATAGCGTTAGGAAGATGTTCTGTTAGTTCGTTGAAATTAATATGATCTGGCCAAAGAATTATGAGACTTATTCCTTTTAAATCATATTTATCACCTGAATCTTCATCAGATAACGCCATTGGTTTCAGACTCTCAATATTCTCAATATTTTGGAATTTAGAAAAGGATTCTAAGCTATAAGCTGCAAATTTGCGAACTTGGATATCCTCACCGTCATCTAAAGCCAATTTAATTAATAAAGGTATTAAACCAAATAGGTTACATTTTTCGGCAATTTTTATTGCAAATAATTTCGTGTCACGGGGATTTTCGGAATTTTTGATATACTCTTGAATTTGCAATGATAATTTAGGATGATTTAACTTTTTATATTGAGAAGTTAAATCAAAAAGCCGTAATTTTAGAGAACTTTTTTCATAGTTCTGGAGGAGTTGGTTTACAATATCTTCTTTTTTATTGTCAGAAAACAACATCAAATCTGATTGAAGTAATACTTCAGGATCTGATTTAATTATTAAATCATATAAATCTTGATTCAAAGAACAAAGCCATGCTACAACTTCTCTCAATTGAGGTATAACCTTCCCATCATATGAATTTTTTATAACGCTTAAGATCTGAACTGTGTCAATCTCTTTTTTTATAGCATAATCCGCAGCTAAAAATTCTAAGAAACTCCAGTGTGCCCACCGACGAATTGGCCTTGATGATTGAAACAATCCACTTGCAAGAGTTTCTGAAATACAATTATCGGTAACATCAAATGATTGCCCTAAAACATTTTCTTGACCTTGTCGTAGAATGGATTCGCGGATGAATTCATCTGTCATTCCTTCGATTTGTGGAGAAGTCCAAATTGAATACTTGCCTGAAAAGGCACAAAGTGCGGCAATGCGTGCAGCGACAATATATTTTTGTTCAGGAGTAAATTCTATACTAAGTCTTTCATCTCTTCTCATATCATTTACTTCTCCACATAAAAAATGACAGTAGAATCGATACAAATCTGTTTTACTTCTAGATAAATACCCTTTTTGATTATATTGTTGTATTAGCGCTTTTAATGTTATCGGTATTGAAGCAAATAAACCTGCTCCCATAGTTTCAATTTTTTCCATAAAATCTGAAGGTGAAGTATTTTCAGTTCCTTCTACCTCACTATTAGCGGCTTCTTCAATATCTTTCTTACGTAATGGTACAATCGTATAGCTTAAGACATTTTGGCTTCCGAATATACTTAATAAATTATTATTTAAACTGTGTGGCCAATAACCAGCTCGACAGGCTATTCGGAGATTCAATCTCTCTTTAGGGATATCTTTCAGATTCTCTGCTAAAAGATTAGCGATAACTCCCTCTCGTAAAAAGCATTCATCGAAACTATCTAATAAGAGATATAGAATATAATCTCCACTGCGCCAATCTTGAAATCTAGCGTGATTAAAAATCATATCATTGAAATGAGTTGCATTTCCGATACCACTTAAATTGACTTTAAGAATCTTATCTTCGTCACTGTCAAAATCTTTATAAAATCTTTCTAAAGCAACTGTTTTTCCTATACCTGGTTCTCCCAAAAGAATTATGCATCTTTTATTAAGATTTATGGGATCTACGATTAAATGCGAATTAGGGGAAAATTCATGCTCTGGGTCTTCTAAATATCCTTCAAGGGATATCATAGGTTTTTTATCACTTAAACACCAAAATCGGGTCCAATCATAAATTTTAGACATTATTATTACATATATCATATCTTTTGTTTTCAAGATAATTATTCTTCTAAATGAATATTAATTTTATTATCAAACTTTTAATTATCGAAATTAACACTTTAGCCTTATAGTCTCTTGTTCAGACAAGTTTTAACAACTGGTACAAAAAGGCATGTGAAGGCGTATTTAGGTGCTTGTGGAGTTAGAATTAATAGCCCTAAAAATAGCTAGGATTTACTATACTACAAAGTTATAGCATCCTCAGATTGGTAATTTCAAAAATATTTCAATAAAAATCCCGATCTGTTTTACATCTACGACAACAAGAGGCGATTAAAATAAAAAAGGAATTACTTAAAGGATGTTTAAATAGAAGAAGGATTTCTTCTCCTAAGTCAGCAGGAAACTTTAACAGGGCGTGGAGAGGTGATCTGAGGGGTTTAAAATTGGAAGTAAAACGAAAAAAATAAAGATAAGAATTAATGTAAGATGGAAAAAAAGGATTGAATTATTTTCTTATTTAACATTCCAATTTCTAAGAAGTTTCTAAATTTTATGATAGAGAACTTGCTTAATCCTGTGGATGCCCCAATAATAGTGTGCAGAGATATTTCCTTTATTCAAAGTCGTTTTTTCAAAAACCATAATGAGTATTTAAACTTCTTTAAAAATGAGAGAGGAGATTGGATTAGCTCAAAAGGATTTTTTGTTGGGATTTCATACTCACTTTTTCTGATCTTAGGTGAAACAACTTTCATCAATAACAAGGAAGTTATAGCTCAACATGACATTCCATTTAAGAACTTTTCTCAAGAAGAAAACGGTTTGTATAATCTCTACTCATTATATAAACCTGAAGGAGATTTTGAATTACATGAATATATACAATTATTTGCTTCCGAGAAGGGAGTACAACCTCTATACAAATTAATTGACAAGAAGGTTTACAAATATTTTGAAAGTATTTCCAATCTATTAGAACTTTTACCAAATGATAAAGAATTTGAAAAGGAAGGAAATCTAAGTATAGATGAACCAAAATTTAAAAATTTGGAAAAATTTTTAAGATCATTTCCGATAATTAAGGAAAAGATTGGGATAGATAAGATATTCTATTATCAAAATATCTATACACCAGTAATTGATAATACGATACGTGAACATTCTTTCTTTAAATCAATTTCAACTGGTCTTCTAGATTTACAAAAAAATGTAAAACAAAAGGTAGAGATGACAGTTTTTCATATCATCGATAAGAATGAAGAAAAAGAACACCTAGGAACAAATTTAATCAAACCTATAGATAAAGATAATCCATTACACTTTTTACATAATATCTCAAAACCGAAATATGAAAAGAATGAAACTTTGAGTTTTAACGGCCCAAAAAAGATGATTGAGTATTCGTTATTGGTTAGTCATATAAAATAATAATACTTTGATGAAAACTGTCGTCTAATAGTTTGATTGAATCCTGATTTAGTTTTAAAATTCAGACTCAATTTTAGACAAATTTATTTAAAAGAAGAAAGAACTTAAAGTGCATATAAGACCTAATTTCAATTTTTTAAAGATGATTTTTAAACCGTCAAAAAAAACGATTATCACTGGTTGCTTCAGCATATTCGGAATTATATCTATTTTGCTTTTTGCGAGCTATTCATCAATTATTGGGGTGATTTCGGGATTTCCAACAGTACGAGACTTAGAAGTTAAAGATGGATATGTCTTTCTTAATAAAGATGGGCTTATAATTATAGATTCTACAAACCCAAGCTTTCCCATTATTATTAAAACAATAAATATACTAAATCCGCAATGGATTTCATTACAAGGAGATTACGTCTTTCTACAAGACGGAGGCGGAAATTTACATATTATAGATGTCTCGAACCCCCATAATGCTGAGAAAATTAGTTTTTTAGAAACTGAAGGTGTTGCAGTAATTCAAGGTTCACTCCTTTATTCTATAAAATCGACTAACACATTGGCATCTGGAATATTATCCGTTTATAATTTTTCCAACCCAAGAAATCCAATTCTAATCTCAGAGGAAAGTAAAATTATAAGATGGGCAAAGGATTTCAAAGTAAATGAAAATTACGGTTATCTTATTGGTGGAGAACCCTTATTGACAATATTAGATCTCAGTAATAGTTCAGATGTTAAAACCATTTCTACCTTTTTTGAAGATGGTATTGACCGTCACGCAGGACAGCACCTTCAGATTTACGATAATATCGCCTATATCACTGATGCTCATGATTATTCAAAAGGATCCATCTTATATGCAGTCAATATTTCAAACCCAATTACCCCAGAAATAATTTGGAAGTTAGATTCAGGAGAGATTGGTAACATTTGGGTTGAACCGAATTTACTCTATTGCACTGCACGATGGAACGGATTAACAGTATTTAATATTTCTAATCCCCAAAATCCTGTGCTTGTCGATTCCTACAAATGGGGAAATTCATACTATCAAGGAGTGGAAGTTCATAATAATAAGATTTATATTACTGGAAGAATAAATCTTCTAATTTTGAATAATAAAGACTTAGGAAAATTTTCTCATTTTTATCAAGATCCAATTTTTCTATGGTTAATTATTCCATTCACAGCTTTTATTGGATTAGTGAGTATAGGATTATTCAGATTAGATTTAATCTCTGCTAGACGAATACTAGATGAAATTGAATTCTCTGAAAAATTCGGTAAATAAGAATGCTTAATCTGGGTTGCGGGGCGGTGCAATTAATTTTTTTTTTCAGACCTATTATTTCGAATAGGAATACAACTTCAAAAAAAATAAGACGAATCATTAGTTCAAGAAAAGAAAATATGTAAAAAGAAGGAAAATTGGAAATCTATAAAACTTTTTCTTGATTTATTAACTAATAATTTAACTTAGATTAACTATAGATATCTTGTCGGTTTTAAATTTACAAAATTTTCCTGGAATTAAAGATGTAAGCCTTCTAATGTATTTTATATTTAATGACACCTGCCATTTTAATTCTTCTTCAAGATATTTCAGCTTAAAGTCCTCAGATTTCCAATTATAGTAACTGTTCTCATGACGAAAGTATAATGGTTTTTTAAGAACTCTTACTATACCCTTAAAATCGTGTTTAAGTGAAATAATTACGCTTTTTTCGTCTTCCTCTGAAATCTCGCCATCGAGTGGTTTTCCAAATAGATAATCATCATATCTATTCTTTAGAAATTCACGCTCCTTTTCCATAAATAGATTTTTTTCAAGGTCTTCTAATATTAATCTTGTTTGTACAATGGGACCAGATTCAACTCTCATTGTATACTTCATCATCCGTTCAATAACAGCCTCAACAGAACTATCATCTGATTCAGCTGATAATTTCGGAGTTTACCCCGAAACTGGTTCTGAATCAGGACGGTCCTATCAAGGACGCAATTTTACGCGAATTTGGGAGAGAAATTATTCCAGAATCTAGTTTGGAAAACATTTGCGAGAGAATTCGCCAAATTCAACTTGAATCAAGCAAAGATTTTATTGAAAATTATCGTAACAAGAACGCCTTATTATGAATTATGAATCAGAACTTTTCAATGGATAAACTAAACATTGGTTTCAAATCTGCTGAAGTTGTTTGGGAATATAGAAAAAATATTTCCAGAATAACTACAAGTAGTCAAGAACTTGATAATTTATTCCGTGGCTAACAATTCTCATATTTGGTTGTGACACTTCAGTAAAAGTAAAAGAAAAAAAATTTGGTTATCACCTAAAAGGTGATAATACCAAAAAAATTATTTTTTATATTCTTGAATAAATAGTTTAATTCCATTCTTTCCTATATATTTTTTTGATTCGAATACCAATATTGGGGTCTTAGAGTCTCCAATAGGCCCTCTAAATTTACACTTCACATCTGCATCAGCTAAATCTCCAATTGCTTCACGGTCTTCCTTGCTAACATCAAAATACAATATAGGGGTTCTTCCTGGCTCCATTTTTCAAAACCTTATTAATTTTTATGATTTATTATTATTTAGGATTTTTTGAATTATTATATCATTAGGGTTATCGAATTTAATGTAATTTTCAGGGTTTACCCATTTTATTAATTCATCACCTAAAAAATCTTTTTTTATTATTTCACAGTTTTTTTCTATATTTTCAAATCTTGCTCGAAATATTCCTTTTGTAAATATTTTAGAATCTTTTTGTTTGAAATCTTTGAATACATAATTTCCGGGTAGCAATGGTTCGATTTCAGATAATAATGTTTTAAAATCTGCTTTTACACGCTCTTCATCAGAAAAAATATTTAATTTTTCTTTATTATTAATCCAATTATCTCTTTTGTCGTGGAGTTTATCAATCATAATATCGCTAAGACCGTATATTTGCCCTGAAAGAAGTTCGAAAAATCCTAGAATTCGAGCTTTAGCCAAATCATGCTTAATTGACACAATTATATTTGTTCTCTCTTTAAATCTACTACACAACATATAGTTATATTCAATTTCATCTAATAATCCACCGGAAATCTTACCTGGGAAATATGGTCTATATGCAATCACCCCGCTTTTACTCTGATTTATTAGATTTATGTCTCGTGAGGTGACTTGTAATCTAATCAAATTAGACAATAACTCCAACAAACCAGAAATTTTTTCATTGTCACTGGTAGTTAGAGTTGACATATCATATTTAGGTGGATTGAATTCATCGTATTTTTCTAATCTACTTACAAGTGTGGGACCGATGCGAGGTTCATTGCTATAAGGCAAATCAAGTCTTGGATGTAGATCAGGTATATAGATTTCGTGGTCATTATTTTCCTTTATCTTAATTCTTAGCTCGTCAATAGTACCTGGAAGAAACATAACAGTCTTATTATCATTATCAATAATTGTTTGAGCAAAATTATTTACCTCACTAGCAAAACCAGGTATAATCGCAACAGAACTCCTTCGGATTGCTGAGATTGGATGCGCTAAATATAAAATCTTTAATTGTTCACATAAGTTATCAATAATCCTTCTAATTAAAAAAACAGGATGTTTTATCGCGACAATGAATAACTTTGTTTCAAACATTTCAGATAGCAACCGAGAAATGTTGATTTCTAATTGCCTCCATTCTAAAATTGAAATATAATTCTTTACTGAATTGTAAATCGTATCATAAGCACTACCAGTTTTTAGAATGTCATCAAACATTTGACCTTGATCTACTAGCCTTTTATAAATATCATATATATCATCAATTAAAACAATGACACACTTGATTCTTGATTTTAATTTTAATAAACTTTCGAAGTTTATTACAGAAATTAGTTCACATGTACCTTGATGATAATATGAAGCATGCATAGAAAGAAAAATGTTGCTTTCTGGCGAAATATTAGTAATTTTTTTCTCTATATCCCCATATGCTCTTCTCCATATTTCAGATTGATAGAATATTGGTTCAGTTAAAAATTTTTTAAAATCAGGCCCATATATCGTCTTAATTTGATCTTCAACGAAAAATGTGTTTAAGTTTTTAATTTTTGGATTATTTAACCTAGATAAACACTCTTTTGCTTTGATTCCTGATTGCCCAGTAAAAATTATTAGATTCTTGTTAGCTGTTGTCAATTTTTTATATGATAACCTTTTTAGTTTGGATTTTTTATTAAAGAAGATTTGTATTTAATATTAATAATTATTTCACATCCTTATAAAAATGGTGGTATTTTATAATTAATAATGAGTTTCACTCTTGTTGATTGTTTGAGTTGTAAGGGTTGAAACGCTTAATTTTTATAAAAATGTCAAGTTTATATATTTAAAAAACTTATTATCTATCCTTAAAATTTAACTGTTAAAATAATGAATAATAAAGATTGATATGACACAAGAAGAAATTGTTGATATTGTTATATTAATCCCTAAGGATGATGAGTTTAAAGCGTTTATATCAGCATTTGGTTTGAGGTTAGAGAAAAGTAATGGAGCTTTAAGAGGAGGGCAATTATTTTATAAATTTAACTTTCCTACGAAAATAAATGATTCCATTTCTGATGTTTCTATAAATGCAGTATTTATAAATGACCAAGGTAATGAAATATCAAGTAGTATAACAGAACAGGTTCTCACAAGATTTGATCCTGCTTTAATATTTCTTTTAGGGACCGCTGCCGGTCGTGAGGACAAGGTAAAAATAGGAGATGTAATCATTTCATCTTTAGTAATTGATGCTCAAGAATGGTGTATTGGCGAAGAGCATACTGCAAGAACACAACATCATACTCCTCCTGAGAAGATCATTGTTGATGTTAGAAGATATATAGGTGAAACTTTCCAAAAAGATGATTATTTGTCTATTTTAAATAATGATTTGAAGGATTTATATCAGAAAAACAAAAATCTTGAAATCTTCTTGAATCCTGAAACAAAACTTGAAGTAGGTGTAATTTCTAGTGGTAATAATCTCTATATTAACCCAAAGTACCTCCAAAAAATATGGGATATTGATGATAGAATTCGATGTGTTGATATGGAGAGTGGGGGTTTTGGGAAAGTTTGCAAAAGTTATCGACAAAAACAATGGTTAATAGTTCGAGGTGTATCTGATTATGGAACTAAGGAGTCAAAACAAGAAAAATTTCGAGTAGCCGCGGCATTCAAAGCAGCACTATTTCTAAAAATGTTTTTATCAAATGGTATTAAAGAAGCGCATCCTAAATGGATAAGAATCCCTGAATCTGAACAAGTCAAACTATCTTCTGACAATTTTTATGCTCAATATGATATTATTTCCTTTTTAAAACGAGAGATTAAAGAAAAATTAAATTTAGATCTTACTAAAATTGAAATAAATAGTTCGATATCATTTACTGATTTAGTATTTATATGCAAAGGCCGTGATAAAAAGGGAAGCGATCATTACAAGATTTTATCTGAAATTAGAGAAAAATATTTCACAGAAAAATATTTGAATTATACCTATGAAAATGATTTAAGAGGAATAATACTTCATTGGGCGATAGAAGTTTTTTCTATTATTAATCTCTTATCAATTGATCTTAGATCGAGTGTCATTTTAGAGGTTGGAGCCGGGAATGGGATTGAAATATCTTTTTTATTTAATGATGTAAAAGAATTAATAGTAGTAGATATTTCTTCCGCGATGCTTGAAGAATTAAAGAAAAAAATTTCCTATATAAACATTGTTTGTAATCCAGCAGAAAAGTTAGATGATGTTGATACTAATTCAATTGATCTTTATATTTCTCTTCGAACATATCAATCAAGTTTATTTGACATTAGCCAATCCCTTCGTGAAATGCAAAGGGTCCTTAAACCAAAAGGAACAGTAATTTTATCAATTGCAAATGGATTTGTTAATGAAATTAAAGGAAAGAAAAAGATCATTCGGGGTTTATTAATCCCTAACAGTGCTGGTTTGGCTGATAAAGACGCACCACTAAAAATTGCAAAGAGAATTTTAAAGAAATTAAATCAACTGGGATTCGAACATACAGGAATTAAATCAGAAAAAACTGATGTATATTTATGGGGTCAAAAACCATAAATTCAAAATAGTTTATTAATAAATTTAAATTAGAAAAATTTCGCAATAAAGCGAAACGAGACACGGTAAAAGTATTACTTGTATCATTTTCTGCTGAGTATCTGTGCTCAGTCGATGGATTTCAGTAACAATTCCAAAGCATTTTGTTACAGAAATGATATATTTCTAGGTTTCGCTTTCTTAAATTGTTAGACGCTAAGCTAAACAAGGTTATTCTGGTGATTGACGAGTGCCACAACATCGTAGACGTAGCAACGAGCGTGAATTCCTATAAATTGACTCCGAGCGCGCTTACTACTTGTATCTCCAATATTCAAGCGCTTAAAATGCCCGTTAAGTTTAGACAGTTCGTTAGCTACCTAAAAAATCAGTTAAACCAAAAAAAAAAAGACACGAGCTCGGGGGAGATCGAAGTGTTCCCCGAAGTAGTTTTGGAATCTATACTCAAAAGACTTAGGTTAAAGACAAAAACGGAATTTAGGGGGTTTTTGGAAGAATTAAAAGCTTCGTACGAAAGTTTCGACTCGAAGGTTAAGGAAAAGGCAGGGACTTCTCGAACTCAAATTCCGTATTTAATAAAATTTTGGAAAAATTGGTTAGATAAATTCCATCAAGTTTATTTACAATTCCTAAATCTATTAAAGCATTTATTATGGGATGAAAATATTTTTCTGTATATATACGCGCTTTACCTTTAGTAATTCTAATGTCCTTGCAGCTTCACACAAAATCATTACCAACAATGCATGTGCAAGTAGCTATTATCAGTCATCTCAATACCAGTTTTTGAAAATCATCTTTATGTTTCTCTCTTTTCAAGTCCTGTATTCGGACATAAGACTTTCTTGTCGCACTTTTTCTTTTAAATACGATCAACAGTAACGAAAGTTACTATTACGATAAAAAGAGTCTGAGTCTTATGCCCCAAACACAAGCGAAAAGAATAAATGGCGTGATGAACGTAGAAAAGAGGGAAAGTGGAGCAATTCAAGATGTATTAGACGGAAATGGGTTGTTTCCTTGTAAATTGTACGATATAGAGCATGTGAATATACTTAGAAAGTTAATCAATGTACATCCCGCTACTGTGTACCTTATATACAAAATAGCTACCTACGAGACTCCTAAAGAGATCGTCAAGTTTCCAATCCCGATATATCGAGTAAAAACAAATTGGCACACCGCTCTCAAGCGTTTTAAAGAGCTTAACTTGGTCGATTTTAAAGACATCGAACTCCATTCGATAGAACCCGATAAGGTGTTCTTAACTCCTTATGGCAGGGAAGTTACGAAAAAATGGGAAAACAGCCCTCTATTTCGAGCTTTCGAAGTGTTTGATACTCTTAATTTTAAATCGACGGAGCATTACGAGTCAGTGTTTAACGATAATTTTATAGCCTATCAGGGCAGAAAAGGTAACGTATTATATAGCGCGGCACGGAAAGTCTTTCGCAAATTTGAGTCTGATCTAATTTCTCGGACAAAAACGAATAGTTCGATCAAAATTATCGTTGATTCTGGATCAAGGTTTTCCCGATACGAATTTTACCTAGAGGAGAGAGAATACAATAAATTAAGAAACGGGGGAATTATAGTTCCAATTGTCATCAATGAGACTTTGATTACGATTTCCGTGTGCCCGAACTTTAAAGACGATAGTTTTACCGTGTATGTATTCTATGCTGACGATTTTACCGAAAGCTCTTTCGATGTGCAAAGAAGAATTGATCTGACTGACGTTATCTTAGAGCGGAGAAAAAGTGTAGCGTATTTGAAAAATCTTAGTCAGACGAGGGTTGAGAAAGAAGATGTATTTGATATAACACGAAAGGTGCTTCAATTGCCAACTTTGCAAACGCCTACACCACAACCTACATTGGTGCCAAATGAAGTTATCGAATCCCAACAACCAATGTTTTTGGGTTCTTTCGATTCGTCGCAAACAACAGAGAGCAAGTTAAAGGAAGTGAGGAAATCCATTGAAACCGCGATTAACGCATCTTAAGCAACCAAATCGAACTTAAATAGGCTTATTGTGGATAAAAAGTTACATCATCATATAAGAAAAATAAAAAAAAGAGAGCTTTTTAGCCATCTCTACAAAAATAGCGATAGAATAATTGAAGAAAGAATATATAATTTCCAGTTGTTTGTTTTCGACGTGTTTGAATATATTACTACATTACACGTTGAGAATCCGACTCTATCATTAGAGCTTAAAAGTGTAGAGCGCGTTTTTAAGGAACAATTCTCGAAGTCTTGTCGTGGATTATCGTCGAAAGAGGTTAAATTTTACTCAAGATTATTTGAAAAATATCTTGCCGAAGAATTCAAAAATATTTTTACTGGTCTTGCAGGGGAAATTAAAAAACAAGTGAAAATAAGAGAAATCGAGGTGAGAAAGGCAAAAGAAAGAAGTTTAAAATACGTTAAGCCTGTTGTTGCTTCTTCAGGAGCGAATATGCCGAATCAATTGATTTTGAACGATCTCAATCAAACTAGCGAAGTAATGGTTATACCCAAAATGAAGCAAGTAAAGCAATTAAAACAAGTAGAAGCTCAGATAACAATCCCTCGTCCTACTACAAGCGATTACTCAAAATGTGTAGGGAAATACGTCGTAAAAAACTGCCTTTGGCTTGCGATTATAGGCTTTCTTTTTTATCTCTTAGTCTACAATATTTGGGTTCAAGGTTATACTAATCTTTATAGAATGGATCTCATGCTCCCTCTAGATTGGGAATTACCAAACGAATATGTTTACGGCAAATTCCCAGAAATGTATTTTATGAGCCATATTGCTGGGGTTTGTTTTAGTTTAGCCCCTGTAATTGTAGGTGTGATGCGTAAAACGATGCTTTTTAAGAAGGCTTTTTAGTAATTTTATTGTATTTAGTATATTTTGGAATTGAGTAATTTTTAGAATTAAGGTAGTGTAGTAAATGTTTAAATGTAAAGTTAATAAATACTTTTTAAAATTATGGAAAGTAAAGAAATTGGCCAAAGTCTTACGCTTTACATGTGGCACGTGGGGAAAATTCTTACCGAGCTAATGATAGTCTCGAGGTCGACAGATTCTCCGATTATCGTGCAAACTTTTCTAGCGGCAGGAAAACTTTTTGATAAACTTGGAAGTTGCGTATACGGATCGGCTTCTTACGAGGAGATTTATCCTAAGTTACACGGATTTATAGAATCGTTAGATTACGACGCTGACGAGAGCTTTGCTCCCATTTTAGACTTCGCACACGATTTTAGCAAAGATTTGTTGGTCTTCTTAGGAGAAAATAACTCAAAGTAAATTAGCGTAGAATCGGTATGAAAGGATTTCAGCGAAATAAGGTTTAAAATTTACACTTGCTCGACTTTTAAGTTTAAAAACGAGATAACAACGAGCTACTAATCTGGCTAAGTGAAAAGGTTTAAATATTCGAAAAAGAAATAGTAAGTGTAAGAAAAGATAAAATCTTAGTATTTTTTTCGCTCGTATATTATGTTTTGAGAGGAAAAAATTCAAATTAAAAAAAAAAGAAAGATTTACAATGGGGAAAACTCAAACCACGACTCCTGCTTCCGCCCTGGATTTTTGTCTTTTGGTAGTGTGTAATCCACACTATATTTCGCCCTCCTTCCCCTTTGATCTTTCTGACCTTCTTATTAGGTCTTGGTGGCAGGAGTCTCCCTTTCCTTTTCTTATCGAAATTGATAATTTTCAAGAAATTTTTCTACCGACTCGTAAATTTTGAGGTTTTTAGCCGTTTTTACCGGTGGGTACTAAATTAGTACGGACCGAACCACGCGATAAAAATTGATAAAATTTATCTTTTTATTAAAACTATGGAGGACGGAAAGGTATATTTTTTGCCAAAAAAGAAGAATAACAGAATAGTTTTGAATTTATCCCATCTGTGGGAAGATAAAATAATAGAAATGAATGGTGTTGATATGGAGTATTTCTCTTTAAATGAAGATCTTGGAGTTCAATGGATAAATCTTATTAATAGTGTACGGGGTTCATTTTTTAGTGGAAGTGTAGAATTATGTGATAGGCTCTCGATAAATAAAGAAGAGTTTGTTAAAGGAGCAAATTATTTATTTAAAAAACACAAAATAAACATCCCTCCTAATTACGGTAAGGATTGCTATATTCAATCAAAAGGATTAGGAAGGGAGTTGTATAATTTTCCGCTTGAACAATTTTTATTATGTGTTCATAATTGTATTATGATTGAAGATAATTTTAATGTAAGCACCTTAAAGCTCATTAAGAAGGAATTAATTGAACCTAATTCGAGAAAAGATATAATTCACGCTTGCGCAATGTCAGTAATCTCAATACACTATCTTAACAAAGGTTATGATTTAAAAATACCCTTTGAAATAAGTGATCAGAAAAATCCGGATTTAATAATTAATGATCTTAATTGTGAAGTTAAAACCATCTTAGAATCAGATTGGACAAAAGAAATGAACCTTTTAACAGGAAAAGGAAAAAAAAGAAAGTATAGCGAAAATTTATGTTATGATCTTGGCAAATTTATCGCAAATAGAGGTGCTCGAGGGATAGGACAATCTGAAGTTCTTTTTGCAGATTTGTCTTTAACTCATCTTGGGAACACTATTAGAATAGCTTTGAGTGATAAATCGAGTCTTTCGCTATCAGAATCTGCGTCTCTTCAAGAATTTTTTAATGTATTAGATAACTCATTAAAAAAATTACCAGATCCTAAAAAAGATCGAATAATCTTCTTTACGCGCGCGAATACAACATGTTATGGCTTTTATATTGATCTTCAGCCCGAGTTATGGAATTTGATAAAAAAATTAGAAGATTTGGGAAGAAAGAGCCAACTAGGGATATATCCACCCCCTACCGCTAAAAAAAGTGAAAAACTTTAACAAGAGTAAATTAAAAAAAATAAGAAAAAAAAGTGAATATTTATGCGCTCAACAGAGCTTTTGCGTTCGTTTGCCACTCGCTAATCATTTTAGAAGAGATTCCACTAATTTTCGAAGCAAGTTGCTCGGGATCGGAACTTAGCAGGGCATCAACTGAAGCAACACCGTTTTTAATAAGGTTCTTTACTGTACCGTCTCCTATGCCTTTCACATCGACTAACGAATACTCTCCTGAAGCAGTGTCATCTTCGGAGACTTCGTCTTTTTCAACTTCCTCTTCTTCGTACAACGCTTCTACTTCGAAGTCTAATCCCTTTGCTTCGGGAACGTCTCCTTTTTCGGTGTCGGCAATGCCTACGGCAGTAATAAATAACTCTGCTTCCTCCGGTGGTAAATCTGGAGCGTCAACTATTATAGCTCTCCGTTTTAGCGAATTATTAGACGAGAATCCTTTGGTCTTAAACATGACACGGAAGTGGCAACCATGGGCAACGATTTAGAAGTGACTGACGAATTATCTCGTCACTATTTCCCCCAATGGCGTCGTTTCCTGAAAACATTCTCTAATATGTAGGAAATAGCTATATAATGATTTAAATTTTCATCGAATTTTATTCAAACATACTTTAAACCTCAGTTATTTTCCCCCATACTTCGTAATGAATTGAGCTCTAATTTCCAATACTTATTTTAATAACTTATTCTTAATTGGTGTTATAGACAAAATAAAAAATTCAGGTGATTTATATCGTCAATATTTTCTTAAATGACCCAAGATTACGAAAAATTATTGAAAAAATAGAGATGAATCCCAATCTAAAACAACGATATTCTTCTAAATGGCATAAGATCGTCAATTTTCTCTATTCTAATACGAATCTAAAGATTCGCAAAGTAGCTCAAGCAGGCTCTTTAGCGAAAAAAACGGATCATAAGAGGAGCGATCTGGATGTTATATTTTGTACTTCCCAAGATCAACCAGAGGATAGAATATTGAATGAACTATATTTAAAAGCAAATGAGAATTTCAAGAAGACTGCAAATGTAAATAAGGGTTCAGGTGCAATACATATTGATTACAGAAATCCTTTAACAAAAATAGACCTTGTGTATTTAAAGCAAAATGAATTTGATTTAGAATATAAAGAAATTAAAAACCGAAAACAAATATTTCCTCAGCAGAGAGACGCAATTAAAATCGTTAAGTATGCCTTTGATAAATTCCTAGGTGGATATATTAAGAGTTATGAAGTAGAAAAAGCATGTATAACATTAAACTGCACTGAGCTTAATACATGTGTACGCTCCATTGTAAATTATTTTAAGGGTAGGTTAAGTGAAAAGGGATTTTTCGTTAATAATTTTTTACAGAAAATTTTAAAAATTAGATAAAATCGACTATAGAGGGTTAAGAATGGATATTAAATCAGATGGAAAAAGACTTTTAGACAATCACAAGAATCTGTATAATCAATTGATTGAAATCCCCGATAAACGAAACATGATGTATCTTGAAGAAATGGAAGAGGGAGTTAAAGTGGGAAAACCCCGTTTTAATGACCCCAAATATCAATGGACTACGAGTTTACTAGTCAGAGTAAGAGATCACTTGCAAAATATTCGAAATTTTTTTGATAAATACTCTTACTGGTTTGACGACACGCTGATTCCATTATTAAACACGGATGAAAGGAGAATATCAAAAAAATCTATAATTTTTCTCTTAGAGGAAGATGTATGGTGCACTGACGAAGTCTATGGTAAATATCTCATAGAAGAAAACCAAGATGGTGCGACTATTAGTTATTCGCGAAGGGATAGGAAGATAAAAAAAATTAATATTAATACGAAGGATGATTCCGAGATAAAAAATTGGATTTGTAAAGATGCAGCAAATCAAATAAAGAACCAGTTTAAATTCTTATGGGGTAAACTGGAAATAGAAATTCAAGTAAGTATTGATGAGTTTTTTCATAGGTAGCCAAAATTAACTCTTAAACTTGATTATTTAAAAAATCAGCTCGAAAAAACAATTACTATCTCTGAACAATGGGCAGAAGCTGGATTACTTAACTTAGGGAGGATTATTGAACTCTGGTTGCTCACTAGTTTGGGAAAAAAAAGTGCTTCCCGCTATATTGATATTATAAGAGAAGCAGAGATTGCGGAAATACTAGACAAGCACGAAGCTAAACTCCTCAAGAATATTAGAACTAACTACAATAATTTGAAGCACAAAACTTACTATAAGATTGAGCTTGAAGAGATTAAAGCATTGATAGAAGGTTTTTCAAATTTATTCAACTCATAACTGAATAAAAAACTAAGGATCCCGTGAAAAAATGAGCAGACAAGTTAAAAAAAGGCAGCATGTTGTTCCTCAATTCTATTTGAAATCTTTTGCTGTTCAAACAAAACCTAATCTTTTCAAAATATTTTGTTATTTTAAACAACATAAAAATGAAATAAAAAGGCTTGAAGTAAAAAATGTCGCTGTTAAAAAATTTTTCTACGATGATAATAAACTCCCTCAGCCAATTGAGAATTATTTATCGGTTACAGAGAAGGATTTATCCAGAACTTATAATAAAGTTATAAGAGAAAAATCTATAAATAGCTTAAGTAATAAAGAAAGAACCTTTTTGGTCTACCTTACTTATTTTCAATACATCCGAACAGAATATATGAGAACTAAAGCAAAACAGATTTTTAAAGATGTTTTTGAAAAAGAGAAATCTAATTACTTAAAAGATCATAGTATCGATGAATGGAAAGAATTTAACAAATTTGGTACAACTAAACATCCCATTAGAATTCAAAAATTATTAATTGTTGTAAATGATGGGTATTTAGAACATTGGAGGAATAAAGTAAATAAATCTACATTAAATATAATAAAAATAATTCTGAAACTTAAAACTAAGATACTGAATACTTTTTTTAATCTAAATCAAATTCTATTAGAGATTAAGCAGCCAAATCTCGAGTTTTTTACTAGTGATCATCCTATATTGTTTTATAGCAAAAATAATCTAAAGGATGATGAAGGAAAGGCTTTTGTAAATATTCACGATCCTCAAACGCAGATTTTTTATCCCCTTTCTCCGAATTTATGCTTAAATTTCTATAGTAGCAAAATCTTTAGCAATTATAAACAAAATTATCCAACCATGAAAAAAGAATTATACAAATCTGATGCAAACGAGATTATTCTTATTAATAAGTTAGTAACTCATGAAGCTCATAGAATGATTTTTTCTAAATCAGGGAGATTTAAAATTGCTCAGAGTTATTTAGATCAGAATCCAAATCTTAGAGATATAAATCAACGAAGATTCTATAAAAGTTAAGGACCTAATGAAAGATATCAAATATTCATTTAAAATCTTCTTAATGATTATTTATTGAGTGAAATTCTAATTATTAAATATAAACCAAGTGAAAAAAAATGTTAAAACCGCTACTCAATTTAATCAAGTGGATGAATCAATTAGAAAAAGAATTTCTTTACGAGAGTTATTCTCATATCAAGTTATATATCATGGCGTATCAATTTGAAGAAGAAAAATATACGATTACTCATTTAAAACTCGTATTTACTGCAAAAAGTAGAGAAACATCTAAATGGTATCGATCGATGGATAAAAAATCCGTGTTAATTGAATATTTGGTTAAAATCGACGATTTATTAGGATTTTTTAAGTTTGAAAATAAGGATAATATCTCACTTGCGATTGGTGATATGAAGTTTGACTTCAATAAAAATCTAAATCTTCCACCATCTTACGATTTCTATCTTAAAATGGTTAGATCTCTTCAAGGTGAACATGTAGGATATAGATCCTCCAATTTAATGAGCTTTCTCTACTTAAATCACCTATATAGCGGGGATGGAACCTATCTAGAATATAATCCTAAGGAAACAGACATTAGATTTCCCATTCTATCAACGGATTATCCTAAACAGTTATTTGTCAAAGATGGGGACATTTTAAACGGAAGAGAAATAATTGAGAAAGTATTTGGAACTACCTATCTAACGTTTACTATCCCAATTCTTATTATTGAATACCCAATAGAATCATTTAAATTTCGATCTACCGGTAAGATTAGTGAAAGTGAGTTCGCGATAAAAATTAAATGGGATATTAAAAAGGAGTACGAGGAGTTATTAGATATCAACTATTCTGTTTTAGATAAAAAGTATCCTGTAACTACTAAAAATGTTGTAATTGAAGAAAAATTTACCGATGAATTCCTTATTATAGATTTCATAATACTATGGAAAGGAGATTCGAGATTGGTTGCGGAAAAGTCTCGTGTGTTTTGGAGATTCTACCACACCATGCAATACCTTTCTGATACTAAAAAGCGGATTAAAGATTACAAGGAAAATGCTAAGAAAATAAGGGAGAACCTCAGGAAAGACTCAGTTACAATAGAAGAAAGAATGTCAGGTTATAGCAAGGTCTCTAGTATTTACCGAAAAATCGCAGAAGAATTCAGATACTTGTCAAGTAGCTCCATGATTGACTTAACTACAAAAATATGGCTATATCAAAGAATAGAGAGTAAATATTATAAAAAATTATTAACGCTCTATAAGGACCAATTACCGGCTGAAACTCAAAGCATTCAACCATACTTATGGCTTGCTATAATTTTATTTCGAGATTTCAAGGAAGTAAAAAGTTTTGTTTTTAGGGAGGAGAAACGAAGATTATCGGTAGCGACTCATTTTAGTTATATAGGGGCATCTCCACACTTTGAAATCAACGAGGTTTATTATAGAATTAATGACGCAACTAAATTGATACAAGAAAGATTAAGAATTGGGTTTCAAAAACACGAATACTATACGTTACTTGATAACTTTGAGATTCTTGGCGATCTTCATGTTCATATGGCTCTATTGGAATATATTTCTGACGATAGGGGTTTTCATTTTAGGATAGACCACAACGATTTAAAACTAGCAATAAAATGCTACAAAAAGGCACGAAAATACGAAATTATAACAGAGATCCCAGGTGTCGCCCGTCTAAGCGCCTATATAGCTGATTACATGCCAATATTTCATAAATTCATAGAAAATAGTTTTTTGGAGAAAAAAATTAAATACTTAAAGAATTATCAGAACGCCCCAAGAGAACCTAAAGGGGAAAAATATGACCTGCAAAAGACTTTTGATACTCTTGTTGAGGAAATTTATGAAAAATCTCAAGCGATAGGAATTAATAAATTTAATATTATTAATTTCCTCGATCAATTTAAAGAAGATAATTTAGAGCGAGTTATGGCAATTCTCCTATGGAAAACCGAGTTTAAAACGACTCAAGAAATCACAGATGAACTGATTAAATTGATTAATACGAACGTGGGTAATTTTCAGAATACAATACTAGTGTATTTTCTAGGTATGGAATTAAAAAGTAATAATTTTTTTGTTACAGATGTTTCTAATACCATCGGTCGCAAATTTGGAGTATTAACTCTGGATGAAAATTTCCTTTGTGAATTAGAAAAACTTGATAAAAAACGAAAATACGACTTGGTGTTTCTTGACGACGTAATTGGAACGGGAACGCAATTTGTAGACATTTTTGATAAGATATATGGCGAAAAATTAGAGAAACTTAAAAGCAAATTTAAAACTTTGGAGAATGTTAAATTTCACTTATTAGCTTCGTTTGGATCGTTTGATTCAAGGGAGATTATATCACAAGAACTCCCCTTCTTTAATTCTGACAATATTCAGTATGCTAACCTAATTAGAAAAGAGAAAAAAGCTTTTTCCTCTGATCCGCATATTTCTGAGGTTGATATGGGGAGATTAAAGCGTTTTCTTAAAGAAGCAGACAAAATCCATTGGAACGGCTATAAAGATAGCCAATTCTTAGTAGTATTAAAACAGGGTTGCCCCAATAGTTCAATTGGATGCTTTTGGAGAGAAAATTCAACAATTGTACCCTTGTGGAGAAGAATACATTATTAACGAAATTTGACTGTTTTTCTCTTTATCACGAGATTATTCTCGTTTAAATTCTAGAATAACTATTGTTCTAGTGATTTTGAAAATAAAAAAGAATATTGTGTTTCTTATTCTACTAAGCAGTTTTGTTCTTGTCTTGACAGTGATATTTCACTATCAACTAGGAAGCGTACAAATCATCAAAGTTGTAAGCATGTTGTCTGTCTGTGTAGGGCTTTGTTGGTTTTTATATTGGTTATCAAATCGTATCAGTCTTCACGCAGAAATAAGAACTTTCCCCAGAACAACTAAGAGAACTAAGCTTAAAAAAATATGGAAATACAGATATGTTTTTTGCATCAAGTTAAGTCTGTGCGTTTTCTTTACGATTGCTCTTGCGTATCCATTAACGTACATTTTTACGGTTATACACGAATTCTCTCACGCAATAACAGGAGTCGCTATCGGAGCTCAAATCGAAAGCATTACTATCAGCGGTCCGAGAGAGGGTCAGACAGATTTTTCCGTAACGACTTCAAATCTGGGATTATCACTTCTAACCATTGCTGGAAGTATGGGGGAGGTTCTAGTTGGGAGTGCTTTATTGATATTAATATATCGAAATAAAGGTATTCAACTCGATGTTTTTATCCCGACTTATTGCATAATTAGCTTCAATATCGTCTACAATTTACTCTATTGGTGGTCTAGCGTTCAGATACGAAAAGGTGATGGGTGGGATTTTTTGACTTATAATCCACAAATACCACCCCTCCTGCTTATAGCTTTCAGTATAGTAATACTTTTAGTGTTAGTTATTTATCTAACAATTTATTTTATGCATAAAATTATGCCTAGAATAATCTTTTTTAAAGACAATCATGATCGTAAGAGGTCTGTAATGAATGCTGATTAATGTCAATAATATTTATTTCTCTTTAAAGTATCCTTTTCGAAATAGTGAATTGAAAACAGAATCTTCTTAAATATAAAAGGTATTTCTACACTTACATAAACATGATTCAATAAAAGGAGACATGGAAGGTTTTTTTTATAATCAAAGTTAAATACATAATTCATTATAGATCTTAATGAAATCAAAAATTTTTACAATCCAATGAATGAACTCTATTAACAAGGACGACCTAAAAAGGAAATTTGTCTCAGCAGATGGTTACGATTTAAAAGGAGATTACCTCAAAAATGTATATTATGACCAGCAGAATGATACTCATGTTTTAATCTATAAAGACAAAAACCATCAACTACACAAATGGTTTCCGAAAAGTCTTATTATAGGAGGTTGGGTTAAAGACGAAAAGAACCCACAAAACATTCATGTGAAATAGATTCCTCCAAATTATTATTGGGAATATCCTTTGGAATCAGAAGTAATATCCCGCTTAATGGATGAACATAAAGAGAATTTTATTAGTTTATATGGGATAGGAAGTTATTTCGATGATAATAAGCCAGACGACTGGATTAGCAACGATATTGATTTTATTGCTGTGGTCGAAAATTTTGATAATATACCAGAAGTTAAAAATACTTCTTCACGGCATAAAATAATGACTAAGAAAAGAAAGAAGTTTTTATCGCCTTCCATACCCTTGAAACCTTAAACTCTAAAGAACTCTTTAACTCAGTTTCTTTTGCTAATTTCGAGTGGGCTTTACATGAAATAAAGCTTCCGGAAAACTCAAAATTGTTATATGGTCCAGATATTAGGGAAAAAATCCCTGAACTCAATGAATTAGACCATGACTATGAGGATATTCTTCGCCGGGTATTTTATCATATGGAAAAGAGTTATAAAATGGACGATAAGAAGGATGAAGATAAATCCAAGAGGGAATTCACCAAAAGCATTTTTAAGTTCTGTTATTATCTAAGCGTCTTATTTGATCCTGGTTTTCAATACACATCAAGCATTAAATCAGCTCAAAAAGTAAAAGAATTATCCGAGCAAGGAAAAATTGGTGGGGAAATGCCCGATTTCATTGAAAATTCTATTTTGTTTAGAAGTGAAAACGAGTTTATCGATGATTTTAATAAGGTACGAGAGGATTTTCTTGTTTATTTATTCTCAATAACAATGAACGGAGCTCTCCATAGAAAAATAGTAAAACAAGATTTATTTAAATTCCTCAAAGATACTTACAACGGATTAAATCATTTAGTAGCAAAATTGGAACTAAAAGAACAAAAGTAAAAATCAAGTTGACTCAAGGAATGATAAAAGAGGTAGATCCAAAACTTTAAAGACTAAAATAATTTAAAATAAAGGAGGTGAGAATAAATGGGAAAAGGAGGAAAGGGAGGAAAGGGCAGGTCTTCGAATGATAATAGATCAGATGCCATGAATCCAAATAGTCCCTCATATCAGGCTAGTACGGATAATAGGTCAGATCAACTTAATCCAAACAATCCTGAATATAAAGGGGACGATGAAGAAGATTAGAAATCCTTCGCGTAATTTTTATTCAAACCGAGAATATAAGTTTAAATTGCTATATTAATTTTAACAAATCTGACTAAAAGAAGAATTATTAAAGTTTCAAATGTCTGACTTGAATAAAATCTTGATTATAGAGGAAGAAGCGGATTCCCTCTTATAAATAACAAATAATTAGATAAATAATTATGAGCGAAATCGATCATAAAGACTCCATAGAAGAATTGGAAAGAGTTTATAATAGCTATAAAAATGGAGAATACGCATTTGGCAAATACGAGACAAAATTCGATCTTGTACAGGCATTCTTAGAAGGTAAAATTTTTGTGCTCAAGGGAAGTAATATTGGTATTTACATTTGTATAATTATGTCCGTTATATTTTTATTCATTATTATCTTCTTCTCTCTTTTTGTTGATATCAGACCCTCCCCCACACTTGTAATCTCTATCGTACTTTCCATTACAGAAATACCTTTAATTGTTTTTGCTATCATTATAAAAAGACGGTTTGTTGTTATTGGTCCTTATGGACTCTATTATCGGAGATATTCTAAAAAAGATTTCTTTCTATGGAAAGATGTAGATCCTAAAAAAGAAAAAAAACCCGTGCGTCTCAAATATGGAATGACAGCATATGTGACTGTTATAACTATTATAACCCCTAATAGTAAAAAAATACGGTTCCTCCACGGACAATACAAGAAAAAGGAATTTCCCTCTCTTGTCAAAGAAAAAATGTTTTATCGCCTTTTCCAAATTTACTTCGAATTCGGAAAACGACAACGAACTTGAAGTCAAGCCATTACTTGACAGGAATTGATCAGAATAAACAGTATCCAATTATCTAGCGTTTCATTTTGAATTTTTTTTTAATTTTTTTTTTAATCATAATTTTAAAAATACTATCTTTTATATACTTTTTTTTTCGGCGAACTCTTCCTTTTCTGCATCATTACTTGGTTTGTGATCCCATTGTTTTTCAACAGGGGTGTGACAATGTAAATCCCATTTATGCCATTCATCTCCAATAGAATTTTTTCATTAGTAAATTTGGATAAATCTGATAATTATTTTTCTTTATCTTTCAATTTCTTCTCAAGATTGGCAATTATCGCATTAGCATCTTCTAACAATTTCTTTAAAACATCAATTTCCGTATTTAAACTATGATTTATCTCTTCTGACATAAAAATATTTATTTTTATGAAATCGAAGTTTCTTCAAATAACAATCGAAATGTAAACCTCTCTCCAAATCACCAAGCTCTTCAGACTCTATTTCTTCTTATTTTCATAAAAATAGTTTCCATTCTTTTTTATTTTCTAACTCTTCTTCATTTACAATCTGAACAGGATGGCCAGAATGTAACGAATCAAACTTTTCCAATTTTTCTTTATTGA
>SDBT01004010.1_pt1 | contig 25193 bp, 15 predicted proteins | sample 2277101 | NCBI WGS metagenome assembly SDBT01 (sample SAMN10404973, study PRJNA504765) | marine sediment metagenome | isolation source: marine sediment core GS10_PC15, 103 cmbsf | place: Arctic Ocean: Southern Knipovich Ridge | collected 2010 | reverse complement strand
CTGGAATCTCATGCATATGGCGCGGATGCTGAAAGATGCCGGCGGCATCCCGGCACATGGGAACCAGAGGTCGGAATGGGACGCGGGATGTCGATTCGATTATCCGAATCCGGAGTACAGATAGGTGATTACGAGAGGAGTTCCCGCGTAATACATACATGGTAAATCAGGATTATTCCGATCAGGACTGGCTGCAGTTCCTCCGGGAGTGAAATCCTGTTACATGATCATTCCGCGTTCAGGGCTTCCATCGGCTCGATCTTCGCAGCGCGACGGGCCGGCAGCCAGGATGAAAGGACCGCGATCAATGCCAGAAAACCGATGGTCGACAGGCCCGTCAGCGGCAGCTTCATATCGCCGGCGAATTCGAAGATCACCCTGACGAAGCGGATCATCAGGTAGACCAGTGGCATGCCGAGAATAAAGCCCTTCGCCGTCAGCCATATCCCCTGGCGCGTGATCATACCGACCACCTGGCCGGCACGCGCACCAACGGAGATGCGGATCCCGATCTCGCGGGTCTTGAGCAGGACTGAGTGTGATATGATCCCGAAGATCCCCATGGCCGCCAGGAACACCACCATGGCGCATATGGCGAAGAGGAAATCGCCAAATACAGTAGCAGCGCCAAGTGATGCCCGGTACATCTCACGGTACGATCTCATTTCACCTATCGGCTGATCGGCATCCACGGTCCAGACAGCCTGTCGCGTCGATTCGGCTACGTGAGCCCGATCGACCGTCGACCGGAGCGCGATGGTCGGAAATCTGAGTGGATACTGCTCCAGAGGCAGATAGAACATCGGATCGACAGCGAATTCAGACGGAATCCGTTCCTGACAGATATTGGCAATGACTCCGACGATCTCCCGTGAGGAACCGATTGCCTCTATTTGCGTACCGAGCACTTCCAATGTATCCAGATACACATCGACGAAGGACTGGTTGACGACCACCACCGGACTGGCCTCGTTCAGGTCACCCGGTCCCAGGAACCTGCCTGAAAGCAGGGTTGCCTGCATGGTGGCCAGATACCCGTCATTGACCGCCAGCCAGCCGGTAACCGGTCTCTCGTCACTTTCATCGAAAATCTGGCCAGCGACGTTGAAGGATGTAGATGAGTATCCATTGTCACGAGGCAGACGGTTCATGACCGCGACACCCTCGACACCCGGGATGGCTTCCAGTTCCGGCACGAGCTTACGCTGGAACTGAAGGATCGCTTCCCTGTCGGGATACTGATATTCCGGCAGCGCCAGATCGAAGGCTATCAGTCCGTCGGGATTGAATCCCGGTTCGTGGTCGAGCATCTTCGAAAAGATGTCAGCCATCAGTCCGGCTCCGGTGAGTACACCAAGAGCGATCGCCACTTCGCCGATCACAAAGGCATGCCGCATGCGCCTCCATCGCCGACCGGCGGTACCAGTCCGGCCCCCGTCGCTCAGCGCGCCTCGAAGATCTTTCACCGATGTGAAGAATGCCGGAGCGAGTCCGAATAACAGGCCTGCAAGAACCGACAGGCCGGCCGTGGCCATCAGGACCCCCATGTCTATCGTCGGCAGGAATGTCCTCGGGATATCAGCGGGAAAACCGGCCTGAAACAGCTTCACAGCCCCCCAGGCCAGGAAAATCCCGACGATGCCGGAAATGATGCCGAGAAGCACGCTCTCAACGAGGAATTGCCGGAAGAGACCTGCCCTGCGTGCTCCCAGTGTCATCCGTATGGCCACTTCCTTCATCCGCGTACCTGCTTTACTCAGGAGCAGGTTCGCGATATTCGCGCATGCGATCAGGAGACCGAGGAAGGTGACAACCATGGCCATCGTGATGAGCATTGTATCGGTCCGACCGGGGAACCGGGATCTGAGAGTACTGACCATCAGAGTCTGGTCCTGATTGGACTCAGGAAAAGCAGTCTGCAACTGGCCGGAGAGAACGGTCATCTCGGCCTGTGCCTGCTCGATGGAGACCCCCTCCCCGAGCCGACCGAAGACGAGCAGGTCGCGGTTTCCCCGATCGCTGAAATCTTCCATATCCCGCGGTCGGTATCCCGCAACATCACCCTGCAGAAGATTGAATTCCTCCTCCATGACACCGATGATGGTGAAGGGTGTCTGGTCCAGCGTAAGAGTCTCACCCAGCACACTTTCCTCACCGTTATACCGCCGCATCCAGTAGCCGTAATCGAGCACCAGAGTATTACTGTCTCTCGCAAGTTCATCGTCAGTCGGGAAATCACGCCCGATCAATGGCTCAACTCCCAGCACATCGAACAGGCCATGGGAGACTGACGTGATCAGGACCGCCTCAGGCTGTTCCGATCCGGAGGCGACCATGGGTTCGTCATCAAAGGCGCAGAGACCGGAGAATGACGATACTCCCGCCCTGAGATCGATGAAGTCGGGAGCGGATACCTGGTCCCAGGCATCACTTGAGGCGTCATCCCTGTCAGCTGTCTCAATCAACACCAGACCATCCGGGTCTTCATAGGGGAACGGAGCGAAGAGCAGTCCTCCGGCGAGAGCATACATGGTGGTGTTGGCGGCGATCGCCAGGGCGAGAGAGAAGACCGTCACCAGGGTGAGGACTGGAGTCTTCTTCCAGATCCTGATACCGTATTTCACATTGTGGAGGAATTGTCCCATCTCTGTATCCCATCGGAGGTAGTGGAGAATTCTTTTCAATGGATACGGGAAAACAGGTGGTGAGGTTGTGTGGATTCTGTGTGGGAATATCTAACCCTTGATGTTGCCGATCGGGCGCAGGCGCGCCACCCTGCGGACGATACCGGCTCCGGTGACGACATTCACGACATCGGCGACGTCCTTGTAGGCCTCACTCGCCTCTTCAGCGAGCACCCGTCGTGATGCGGCCCTGATGTAGATACCCTTCTCAGCCAGTTCCCGGTCTATCTGCCGGCCCTTGAGATCCTTCCTGGCCTTGGCTCGTGACTTCACCCGCCCCGCTCCGTGGCAGGTGCTCCCCCAGCTCTCAGCAAGAGCCCGGTCGGTTCCCACCAGAACGAAGGAATAACGGCCCATGTCGCCGGGGATGAGGACCGGGTGCCCGGAGTCCCGATACGCCTCACCGACTTCAGGATGGCCGGCCGGGAAGGCTCGGGTGGCGCCTTTGCGGTGCACGCAGACCGTGCGCTTCTTCCCATCGAAGAGATGCTCCTCGATCTTGGCGATGTTGTGGCAGACGTCATAGACCACGTCAAGACCAAGGTCTTCTTCTGAGCGTCCAAACACTTCGGTGAAGACGTTCCGGGCCAGCCAGGTGATCATCTGCCGGTTGGCAAAGGCATAGTTGGCCGCCGCGCGCATGGCCCCGAGATACCTTCTGCCCTCTCTGGAGGTTATCGGCGCACAAACCAGCTGGGGATCAGGCAGGTCGAGCCCGTGCTTCGAGAGCGTGCCCCGCATCGACTTCATGTAGTCGCCGGCAACCTGATGACCGAGTCCCCGGCTGCCGCAGTGGATGAAGAAAGTGACCATTCCCTCTTCGAGCCCGAAGACTTCAGCCGTCTCGGAATCGTAGATCTCGTCAACAACCCCGACCTCGCCGAAGTGGTTGCCGCTGCCGAGTGTTCCCACCTGGTCGAGTCCCCGCTCTATGGCGCGGGGACTGAGGGTGTCAGGGTCTGCGTCGTGGAGGCACCCATCGCTTTCAAGCCGCGTGAGGTCCGCGGGCCGACCCCACCCCTGCTCGACCACCCATCCGGCGCCCTTCTGAAGAAGCGAGCGGAGCTGGCCGGCTGAGATCTTCGCCATGTTACGGCGCGCCCCCACGCCGGTCGGGATTTCGGAGAAGAGCCGGTCCACAAGCGTGCGGATACGGGGTTTGACCTCATCCTCACGGAGCCGCGTACGCAGCAGGCGCACCCCGCAGTTGATGTCATACCCCACCCCACCGGGGCTCACGATCCCCTCATCGATGTCGAAGGCCGCCACACCGCCGATCGGGAACCCGTACCCCCAGTGGATGTCCGGCATGGCCATACTCGCCCCCACCAGTCCCGGGAGACAGGCCACGTTCGCCACCTGCTGGGGGCTGTTGTCGTTCTTCAGCAGCCCCTCTGTGATGTGGTCGGCATAGATGAGCCCCTCCGTGCGCATCGCGCCCTCACGGGGGATGCGCAGGCGGAACTCATCGATCCGTTCGAGACGCACGGGTGACGGCTGCTGCACGGGCGGACTCCTCTCACGACCCGATGTTCTACCATCACTATTCTATCATGGGCAGGTTCTTCAGTGCCTCCTTTACTTCTTCATCGGAGAATTCATGGTCTACCAGCTCACCGCTGAAGTAGCGCTCATAGGCGGCCATATCGAAGTGTCCGTGACCACTGTTGTTGAACGCGATCACCTTCGCTTCGCCGCTCTCACGACAGCGCAGCGCCTCATCGAAGGTCGCCTTGATGGCGTGGGCGGTCTCCGGCGCCGGCAGGAAGCCTTCGGCCCGGGCGAAACTGACCGCCGCGTCGAATACCGGCGTCTGGGGATGTGCCTCAACTTCGAGTAATCCCTGCTCATAGAGATGACACACGATCGGCGACATGCCGTGATAGCGCAGCCCGCCGGCGTGGATCGGCGCCGGCACGAAGTCGTGACCGAGCGTGTACATCTTGAGCAACGGCGTCGTGCAGGCCGTATCCCCGAAGTCGTACCGGTAGAGCCCCTTCGTCATCGTGGGACAGGCCGTGGGTTCAACGGCAACGATCTTCGTATCGCGTCCATCGGTGAGCTTGTCGCGGATAAAGGGCAACGCGAATCCTGAAAAGTTCGACCCTCCACCCACGCAGCCGATAACGACATCGGGGTACTCGCCGGCCATCTCGAACTGCTTCATCGCCTCGAGCCCGATCACGGTCTGGTGGAGCATTACATGGTTGAGAACACTGCCGAGGGAGTACTTGGTATCCTCCCGCTTTACGGCCTCCTCGATCGCCTCGCTGATGGCGATCCCGAGCGATCCGGGTGAATCGGGATCGGCGTCGAGGATCCGCTTACCGGCCTCAGTCCCGGAACTGGGGCTCGGCAGGCATTGCGCCCCCCACGTCTCCATCATGACACGGCGGTACGGCTTCTGATCGTAGCTGATCCGCACCATGTAGACCTTGCACTCGATATCGAAGAGGTTGCAGGCAAATGCGAGCGCGCTCCCCCACTGACCGGCTCCGGTCTCGGTAATAATGCGGGTCACCCCTTCCTGCTTGTTGTAGAAGGCCTGGGGAACCGCGGTGTTCGGCTTGTGACTGCCGGGAGGACTCACCCCTTCCCGCTTGTAGTAGATCTTCGCCGGGGTATCGAGGACCTTTTCCCAGCGCCGTGCCCGAACGAGCGGTGTCGGACGCCAGAGACGATAGACTTCCAATACCTCTTCGGGGATATCGATATACCGCTCCTGGCTAACCTCCTGAGCTATCAGCGCCATCGGGAAGAGCGGCGCAAGGTCATCAGGACCGATCGGTTCTTTCGTGCCGGGATGGATCACCGGCGGAAGCGGGACCGGCAGGTCAGCCTGGATGTTGTACCACTGCTGAGGCATCTCGCTCTCATTGAGGAATATCTTTGTGACTGCCATCATTACTGTTCCTTTCCTGCTTTGTGGTTCACTCGTCGAACATGAAGGTCGGTTCTCGGTAAAAGCGGATCGATTTTTCCGCAACCCGCGAGCGTATCGTCTCCTTCAGCCACACCTGCTTCTCCTCCAGGGTCAGCCCCGACCGCAGGGTATCGAGCCGCAGATTGAAACGGAGGGCGCGTTTTGGCAGGAGTACCCGGGTAATGCCGCTCGGGATGCGTACTCCGCGCGAGGTAATCGTCTGCAGATCGTCCTTCGTGTAACCGCGGAAGGAGACGAGGGTTGTGAAATTCCGGTAGTTCCGGCGAAGGTGATCGATATTGGTGTAACTCACCCGGTCGAAGTAGGCGAAGCGGTGATAGGTGCTGGTGAAAGCCTGCAGCTGCCTGACACTCTCGATAAGATCTGAAGAGCCTCTCAGCAGGAGATGCTCTCCTTCCGTGAAGATGAGCCTGCAGAGAACTGAGGTATCTTCCCGATCGAGGTGACTCCCCTCCCCGATCGTGACTCCTCCAATCGATTCGATCTCTGCCAGGAGCATCTCACTGGTGAGATACTCGACCGCGTGATGCCAGCACTCGATGGTAAGTGACGTGTCGGGCAGATCCACTATCTGAACCAATACATGAGGTATACCCATGTTCTGTAATGATGTGATACGGTTAGCGCCATCGAGAACAATCATTTTATCTGCGTTGTTCGCACGGGCGACAACCGGTGGATTCTTCAATACCCCATCAGCGCTGAACCGTTCAATGAGCTGAGCCACCCGTTCGCTATCGGGATCCTCGTGAAGTACCACATCGTCGATCGAGACGATCTGCAACTCGGGCAGTTCACCGATCTTCAGCTGCCCGTTTTTCTCTGTCTCCATTGCCTGTTCTTCCTCCCCATCTGATCAGCACAAAAAAAGGCCCACCACAGTTTCTGCTGCAGCGGGCCTGGAAGGTGTCCGGTTTCAGGTCTGGTTTACACGACAGTCCTCTCCACACGCCACCCACTGCTCTGTAGCGAGCGCCACCACCAGGTGCGTGTGAGAATGCGTGCGTTCATGATCCTGTTCCGCCAGATTCCATTCCTTCACATGACGCGGTTGCGCGTCATGTAAAACCGAAACTCCAATAAGTGGTTGTCGGTCCGAGCGTCAAGCTCCAATCATTCCCGGATCCATTTCCCTGCCTGATTGATGTCGACTACTTTCTGCCCGGGATGACCGGCTGCGTCCAGGCGTATTCAGGGGCTTCCTCGCCGACGGCCGGATGCTCCTGCATCTTCGACGATACGACCCTGACCCGGACGTATAGCTCATTCCCGTCGAACCGGTAGGTCGCGATATCCCCGGTCGTCTCCTGAAGGATCTCCCCTGTCTCCATGACCATGCCATCCTCCATCCGTGTGCCGATGAACTGGATGGTGTGGGTTACCCCTTCTTCGGCCGCTATCCGGACCAGATAGCGCGAACGTGTACACCTGACCTCCTCGAGTTTGACACCCGTGGAGGCGTAAAACTCTCCGGTTCTGATCGCTTCCACGATCGCCTCCACCGACAGCTCGGCTGCCTGAACCTCGATCCAGCCTCTGCCCGGATGCGACACTTGCGGTGTGAAGGAGTAGTAATTGTGCGTGTCGTCGACAGCCAGACCGTAGAGCAGACCGGCGTCACCGCTGCTCAGGCGCCTGGTGAGCGCAATGTCCCACACCTCGTCCATCCCGGGATGCGTCTCATCGCCGTAGTTGTTGCAGCCGGTGCTGCCGTTATAGATCTCGAAGAGGTGGGTTCCGCGCATGTCGGCGAGCTGCTCGGGGTTGAGCGCCCAGCGCCAGTTCGTGTGGTTGATATGTGCGATCATCGGGCGTCCCAACCGTTCCGCCTGCTCGTTGACGGCGGCGAGGTTCCGTTCGACGTTCTCCATGATGGTGTCACCACCCTGAGTGGGAATGAGTTCGCCCAGATTCAGCGCATTGAAGTGGAGGGGCTTCCCCTCAGCCCCGTCACTAATCTCTTCGCCGTCGATGTAGAGGAATTCCTCCGGGGCCTCGAAGAAGGTCTTCAGTTCCTCCAGCGTCTTCAGCTTCATTTCCAGACGGTCATCGCGCATCCGCGTGATCACCCAATCCCTGCCGAACCGGGCCCGCAGTTCCTCGAGCCGTTCGTTCGAGATCCGTCCCCGATCACCGACGCGGACCCAGCGTTCACCGCGGGCGATGACGTCATGCTCGGTCATCACCAGGAAGTGATACCCGTTCGAGTGGTACCAGTCTCCTACCTCTTCGGGCGTCGCGTCCCCGTCACTCCAGAGCGAATGGGTGTGGGTGTTGCCCCGGTACCACTGCTTCCCGTCTCCACTCGAACAGCCTGCCGTCAGACCCACCACCGCGCACAGAACAGCAATATTCACTAGTGTCATGTCAAGTGACAAACGTCGGCACCGAGAGTGATGCCGGGCCCGGCCGGCAAGGCGCGGCGACGAGGCATAGCGGTGGCTATGGCGAGGAGGCGGAACGCAGCAGGTCGGGATTCGGCGCCGCTCGAATGCGACTGTTGTCGCGTGACAGGGCACTAACCTCTTCATCGAAGAATCCTCCTGTTTCAATCCGGCAGAATGTTTGTTGTCCTGCGTGTCAGAGTCTAACACGTTCGCCCGTCGAGAGGGCCCAGATTTCCGAGGAAACGGTACGGCCGGTCACGCCGGCGAGCATCAGACGATAGGCCGCAAGCTGGCCCTGGTACCGGTCCTTCAGCGCACCGTTCGATATGATGCCCGTCTTGTAATCCACCACGAGCAGTTCACCCGCCTCGTTTTCCAGAACGAGGTCAGCGGTACCGGTGAGTACAGAAATATCCCTGCCCGCGAATTCCACAACCTCCCCGGGTATGTCCGCGATCGCCATCGGCCATTCGGTGGCGGTGGGAGTCCAGCCTTCTGATAGAGCCGTTTCAAGCATGGTCAGCCCGTTCGCAGCCAGAGCCCGGCATTCCCGCCCGAGTTCTTCGGGATCGGATGGTTGAACAACTATCGCGCATACAGCCTCTGGATCCACCCCGGATGAGACGATCAGTTCCATGGCCTCGTGGACGCGGGTGCCCCGCAATCTTGCGTACCACCCACTCCTCGTGAGCGCGGGTTTTTCGTCAGACTCCCGATCAGTACCGACGCTCCCATGCGAAACACCGAGACCGGACGCCCGGGCGGCCCTTGACGCGCAAGCCCGCTCCACCACCTGCCGCCATTCCTGTCTGAACGCCTCCCTTCTTCTGTCCGCATCCTCGATCTCTTCATCAGAGGGGGGAGTGAGGTCATACGGCAACCGGTGGTGATCGACTTCCACTCTGTCCGGCTCCTGTGGCGAATCCCAGACCACCACGTCTTCCATGCCGGGCACCTCACCTGCAGCCAGCCTTCTGAGACCGTTCTCCAGTGGGGCGAGGAACCCCTTCTCAGCCTGTTTTTCCGATGATCTTGAACAGACCACAACCTGTTCACGCGCCCGTGTGAACGCCACATAGAGCATGCGGCCTGCTTCCCGCTTCTGCTCGAGTTCCTCGGCTTCCTTTCGTTCCGACCAGCCGACCGGTTCCAATCCCGCCCCTTTCACCGCCACACTGCCCCGCTCGCGATCCGGGATCGCGGTATCCTTGAAAGAGGGTGCATAGCTGCGATCGAGGAGCGCAACCACCGGGAACTCGAGTCCCTTGGCCGAGTGGATTGTCATAAGCGTCACCGCCCCGGCTCCCTCCCCCATGAGTCCCGATTCCTCCTCGACCGCAGCCTGCCTTTGTTCCTCGATATACCGAACCAGACCCGGCAGTGTGCCTGCTTCGGCACTGCCGGAGCCGGCCAGGGACGATGCCGCTTCCTCGTAGGCAGCAGCCAGGTCGAGGAGTTTCAACAGGTTGGCCATCCGTCGTTCCCCATCGGGTTTGAGCGCGTGCAGGGGGATCGAGCGGGTCCGGTCATAGAGCGAACGCAGTACCTCTGAGGGCGCCAGGAAGAACGCCTCACGATGCAGATCTGCCAGGATCCGGCGCGCTACAAGGAGGGGGGCGTCTTCATAGGGATCGAGGTATCCCGATCCCTCCTCGGGTAACTCCTCCAGATAGCTGAAGGAGCTGCAGCTTGCTGCCAGTCGCACCAGACTCTCGTCGGAGACACCGAAGAACGGTGAGCGGAGCGCGGCTGTGATAGCCACCCCATTGGAGGGATCCGCCAGAGCGCGCAGTACCGGGATCGTCTGGACGATCTCGAGCCGGTGGAAGAACTCCCTCCCCTTTGCCAGTCGGAATGGGATCCCGTACCGCTCCAGCTCCCGCTCGAATACTCGAACTCCGGTATAGGTTCTGACCAGGATGGCTATATCCCCGTAGTCGAACGGCCTGGCTTCGCCGGAGTCGCGGTCGATGATCGGGAACGCATCGGACCGCTGCTGCTCGATCCAGCCGGCAAGAGCACGGGCTTCAGCGACCCGGATGGCCCCGGTTCCGGGAGAACGATCCTCACCATCGTATCCCATCTTCCCGAGCACCGGATCGAGGTCGAGCAGGTGTACCGAGGCTCCGGCGTTTTCACGTTCGCGATAGGCTGTCAGCTCCTGGTAATCATCGGCAGGGAGCAGTTCACCGAACAGATTGTTGGCGACGGCAACCAGTCCGGGTGTGCTGCGGAAGTTGACGGTGAGCCTGGCTTCGATTCCTGACCGCAGCAGCTGTTTCCGCGCCCGGCGGAACACCTCGAGATCGGCCCGGCGGAACCGGTAGATGCTCTGGTTGGCATCACCCACCAGGAAGAGCCGGCCCGCCTGTGGGACCGCGTCTTCCACTGATTCAGCCCGCACTCCGGGAGCCTCGGCCAACCGCATTACAATCCCGGCCTGGATCGGGTCGGTATCCTGGAACTCATCGAGCAGGATATAATCGAACTGTCCCTTGATATCCTCGGTAACCTGCTGATCCGTTTCCAGCAGACGCCCGGTCGCAAGCAGGAGATCGTCGAAGTCGAGGGCTCCCATCTCCTCTTTGCGGCGGCGGTAGATCGCTCCAGTCTCTTCCGCGGCAACTACCAGTATCCGCAGCATGGAACTCTGATAGCCGGCGATCGCATCATCCCGTCGTTGTGAAAGCACCTGCCAGGCAGGTTTCAATCCGGCGAACGCTGCCCTGGTCTCTTCATCAGCATCCCACTTGCCCTTCGCTCCGGCGTTCCGGTAGATCTTTATCCGTTTAAGCACGGCGGCCCGGTCATGGATGTCGGTAGTATGACCCTGCAGGTACTCTCCACGGGATAATGCGTCTCGAGCCTGATTGAGGAGTGAATCCCCCTCCTTCACCACTGCGCTGAATCCCACAACCTCGCGGGCAGTCGCGAGGAGATCTTCCACGACCTCATCGATGTTCTCATCACCATCACCTGGTAATTCGGTTTCCAGGTCGGGGAACCTCAACACGGCCTTTACCAGGTCGCGCAGGCGACTCAGTCCGGCACCGGCGAGAAGTGGTCCCTCCAGCGCGCTATCTGGTGATGACCGCAGCCGTTCTATCTCTTCGGTGACGATGGAGTCGAGCAGGAGGTCGGATGCCAGCTGGTCGAGAACTACGAATCCGGGCACGATACCGGCTTCGATCGGACGGGCAGAGAGGAGCGAACGGCAGAACCCATGGATGGTCGTCAGAGGTGAGATGTCCACGACCGCAAGAGCCGTACCCCGGAGCCGCGCGACATCATTTGAGTACGGTACCGGCGACTGTGAAAGCTCATTCCGCACCCGTTCTCTCAGTTCAGCGGCTGCCTTGTCTGTGAAGGTGATCGCCACGATCCGCTCCAGGGGGACTCCTGAGTCCACCAGACCGGTGACTCGATCCACCAGGACCCGTGTCTTGCCTGATCCCGCGCCCGCGCCCACCGCAAAACTGGACGCTTGATCTTCGACCAGGCGGGTCCGTTCCTGCTGATCCACGGGCGGAGGCAGTTCCCTGACGCCGCTCACTCTCGATCACCTCCCGCGACATGGTCGATCGAACGGAATGTGTTCAATGGCTTCAGGAGATCGCTCTTCCGGTGACGAATCGATTCCTCGAGCCTCCATGCCCTGCAGATGGCAGGTGTCGGGCAGCCGGTACAGAGACCGGTCTGATTATCTGTCCGATCGTCGTGCGGCAACCGCACGAAGACACCCTGTTCGATGGAATAGAGCAGATCTGCAAGGAGTCGATCGAGGTCGACCCGAGCCTCCGCTATCGTCTCAACCGGCCAGGCGATCGCATTCGGTGGACCCTCAGGACGGTCGGGGCGCAGATGCAGAAAGAGGCCGCCTGCGATCGTGCCCACATCCTTCAACTCTGCTTCCGCGGCCAGCAGATAGAGATACATCTGGAGGTTGAGTCCTCCCGCGAGACTCCCCTCTTCCCCCGGAGCACCCCGTCCGGTCTTGTAGTCGAGTATCCGGATCCTTCCCGCGTTATCCCGGTCTACCCTGTCCCACCGGCCCTTGAGATGGAGAGTGCGTTCCCCGACCCCGATCTCTGAGGAGAACGCCTCCTCCAGGGCCAGTAACTGCCACCCCTCTGATGCCCCTGAAACGAGATCGCTCTCCTCTTTCCGATCCAATCCTGCTTCCCATCTGAGCCACCCGAGGACTCTTCCCATCGCCAGCCGGCTGTCGATCCGTTCAAAAAGCGGCGCCGGCGAACCGCGGAGCCGGTAGGCCTGCTGTACATGCTTCTCGACAAGCTCGGTGAGCCCTTTCTGCAGATCATCGTATTCCGCGGATTCAGGCGGCCATAGGCCATCTGTCGAGAGGTGGCGGAGATGATCGCAGAATACACCGTGCAGAACCTGTCCCATCTCCAGACTGTTCAGTAGTCCCTCAGTCTCGACTGCCTCCTCCGGCAGTCCCAGCACACTCCTGACAAACACCTTCCATGGACAGGATGCATATGACTCGAGCAGAGACGAAGAAACCGTACCGTTTTCCTGCAGACCGAGAAGCTGCAGTGCCAGCCCGATTGCAGGTTCCGACCGGAGGAACCCCGACCACGGTCCCGCTTCGCCCCTCCAGCGCGCGAGTTCCGCGCTCCAGCCCTGCCGGAACGTGGGACTGCCCCACAATGCATGCAGGGCTGTACGGTCTTCTCCATCGAGCGCTTCGCCCACCGCAGCCATGTCCCGGTCGAGATCACCCATCAGAGGGCCACCGGCTACTGGCCTGGTGTCTCCGAGTCGCCTGGTCCCCTTCTCCGAGATCGTTTCCAGATCACCCTGGGTGAGGTCGCTTCTTACGAGACGCTTCATCAACTCGAGAATGTGAGGGCTGGCCCTGCGTTCCCGGCCGGATTCATCAAGCCTCGGATAGAGGAGCACCACATGTCGGGCAGTCTCGAGCATGAGCCGGAAGAGGAGCCGCTCTTCATCAACCCGCCTGTGTGAGGTGGAGAGGAGCCATTCTTCCTTCCCGACGAGTTCTTTCCGCTCAGAATCGATCAGCAGGGGATCCTGCGCCGGCCTGCGGGGCCATGCCCCTTCTGCCATCCCGAGCACCACCGAGAGATCCTGCCGGGTACCGCGGAGCTCCATGAGATTGTGAAGGGTAAGTGCCCCTCCATCGGGAGTCGTTCGCTCCACTTCCCTGATCGCCTGCACAACTTCGGCTACCCCCACCTCACCCTCCAATACCAGGAGGTCGCGGAGCTTCTCAAGTCCCTCATCGACTTCGCCGAACCATTCCGGGGAGGCCAGTGATGCAACGATATCCCGGAGCACATCTATCCACTCCCGCCAGGAGGCAACCTCCGGCAGATCGTCAAGAAGATCCTCAACGGTCCCGATCCATCCGGAAGCCATCTGGAGCGAGGCCACTCTCGCGTCACGGCGGCGCAATCGCACCTGGTCCCTGAGTGTGATCTCCTCCGTTTCTGTTTCGGCACGCGCTCCTTCCCGGATGAAGGATCTCTCCTCCCGGAGCGCCGCTTCCCGGATCCGTGTGGACCACGAATGCAGATCTCCCCCCGCCGAGACACTCCTGAGGAGAGTGCTGCCCAGCAGCGGAATCGGCTCACCTCCTCCGGCACAGATCACGCAGTTCAGGAGTCGGGTCAGAGCCTCGGGGGAAAGGTCTTCGATGATCGCGGTCAGCAGGGTCAGCAGCAGATCCCGGATCCGGGCGGGGCATACCGGAGCGGGAGTGGTGTCGTTCAGAAATCCGTTCGATCGGGCCTGCTGCAGGAACTGGTTCCGGTAAAGATCGGGGTCAGCAGTCAGGATGCGTGTCTGCTCGTTCCGCCCTCCACCGATCCAGGCTGCGGTCAGGAGCCTCAGTGCCGTGTCCACTTCCCGGCCGGTGCCCGGAGCCGAGACAACCGTGATGGTCTCCACTTCCTCACCCCCACCCTCGCCGAGCAGGGGCCACAGATCTTCAAGGGAGGTGGGCCGGTGAACGACTCCCTTCCCCTCGTCGATGTTCTCCACCCGCCTGGCGCGATCACGCCAGTGGTCCAACAGTCCCCCCCCATACGCTTCCGTCTCCGGATAGACCGGCGCGAATATCCGCAGTGTGGTCGCTTCGATGAGTGACTTGAGCAGTTCCCACTGACCACCGGTCAGATCGTAGAAACCGTAGACGCATAATTCCGGCAAGGGGGGATCTGAACCAGGAGAGGGAACCGCTGCAGCTGCACGCACCAGCCCTTCGGGATCGAAGGCATCGACTGTATCAAGCGCCTCGAGCCACGCCGCATAGAGCCCGGCGACCATTTCGAGCCGTTGCCGGCTCCTTCCTTTCGACTGTCCGGCCAGTTCTCTGACCGTCTCTGCTCCGATACCAGCCTCCCGGAGGTCATTCATGGTCTTTCTGGCGGCGTCGGCGAACGCCGTCGTCCCGAGGGATACGATACCCAGATCCCTGCCCAGATCAGGCAGACGCTCCTGCAGGACCCTCTTCAGCAGGTGGTCCCGGGCCATCTCTCCCATCCGCGGAGCGGGAACTCCGCCGAACGATGTGAGCAGTCGAACCGCGAGATCGGGGAAACGGAGGAACCGCGTACCACTTGAACCGCCATTGACCAGTGCCACGCGGTGCTGAAGATGACGGGCGAGGCCGGCATGAGGAACCAGCACCCATCGTTCGGCGAACGGCCTTGCAGGCGACGTCTCGCGCAGGTGGGCAAGGAGTGATTTCTCGATCGATGCCCAGGCACCTTCAGTGAGCAATTCAAGACTCATGCACTCAATAGAGAGTCGTACTGTGACATGCCGCCGGCCGGGAATACGGGAACCCTTGACACGCCGGGCATAATTGTAAATCCGCATTGGCATCGGCGGGCACACCTGCAAGAATCGGCACAGAGACTCACTCACCTGTAACCTGGAAGGAAGCGATGAACAGCATTGGATCTTCGAGGAAGTTCATGGGGCTGGTGGTCATTCTGCTCGGCATGTGGCTGCTGCTGGACCGGCTCGATATCGTCTATCTCGGATCGCCGTGGAGATGGGCCCCCTCTCTCTTCATCCTCTTTGCCTTGTGGAGTCTCGCAACGAAACGATCGGGACACGTTCTCGGTCCCGTGATCGTGATCGCCGTCGCCGGCTTCATTCAGCTTTCCATCGTGGTCAATGATTTCGACCGCGTCGCCGGGGACTGGTGGCCGGCGCTGATCATCCTCGTGGGCCTCGGCATCCTTTTCGGCAGTTTCCGGGATACCGGAGGCCGGGATGGCACTGCCTCCGACCTGCGCATCTTCGCGGCTTTCGCCGGACACGAGGTCCAGAACGCTTCCGCTGACTTCAGAGGGGGGCAGATCACGGCGCTCTTCGGTGGTTTTGAAGTCGATCTCAGAAGTGCCAGGGTCGTGGATCGCCCCGCGGTCATAGACATAACCTGCGCTTTCGGAGGAGGCGATATCAGGATCCCGGAAGAGTGGCACGTCGAGAACCGTTCGGTGGCGATCTTCGGCGCAATCGAGGACAGTCGGCCGAGGCCGACTGAACAGAGCCAGGATGTCGATCTGGTCATCAGCGGTGTCATCCTCTTTGGAGGCCTCGAGATCAAGAGCTGACCGGGAACCGGCGACATTTCGCGGTCGTATCCTTCGCCGGCCGTTCCGGCGAAGAGGGCCGGCCATTCAGATGTATTCGCAGAAAAAGGAACGGTTCTCACCTGATTGCGGTGCAGCAGGTGAATGACTACACTGCTCTCCGGAGCCATGACCACTCATCAACCGTACGGGAGTCGATCAATGCGACGTTCGTGGAGTCTATTCGTACTGGCAGCGGTAATCCTTCTTCCCCTAACTACCCAGGCCCAGAACAGGTTTGAGACCATGCCTGGTTACGACCAGTACCAGACAGTGAGGGAAGCTGTTGGGCGAGAGGGTGTTCTGGCTGGTAGCGGCAGTATCACTTCCCCGATCTGGTCGGAAGACGGAAACACTCTCTTCTTCCAGAAAGCCGGCAGCCACTTCCGTGTCAATCTGAGGAACATGCGAATCAGGGAGATCTCGGAGGATGACTTTCCCACTCCCGAACGCCCCGGTGGCATGCGGGGCCGCGGTGCCGGCAGAGCCCGGCAACTCACCGAGGAACCCTCTCCCGATGGTAAATGGGAAGCCAGGCACGTCGACTTCAACGTGGTGTTATTCAATACCGAGACGGAGGAAGTGGTCCCGATTACCAAACAGGGCACCGAGCGCTTCCGGTACGGCACCGCCTGCTGGGTCTACGGTGAGGAACTCAATCAGCCCGATGCCATGTGGTGGTCACCCGACTCGAAGATGCTCGGCTTCTATGAGATGGATGAACGGCACTGCAAGGTCTTCTACCTCGGCGAGGATCTGATCGAGACCTATCCCATACTCAACACCGAAAAATATCCCAAGGCGGGAGAGGACAACCCCATCGCAGGACTGCTCGTGTACAACGTTGAAACCGGTGTGACCACCCGGATCTATGTCGGCGGCGACCCCACCCAGTACGTCTACAACATCCGCTGGTCGCCCGACGGCACCGAACTCCTCTTCAACCGGACCAACCGCCACCAGAACCACCTCGAAGTGATGGCGGCCGACCCGGTCACCGGCGCTTCGAGATTGATCGTGAGCGAGACCCAGGAAACCTGGCAGGATAACAGCCCCCGGATGCGGTTCCTTGAAGACGGCCAGCGCTTCATCTGGCCGACCGAGAAAAATGGGTTCCTCCATTACGAACTCCGTCACATCGACGGTCACCTGATCAATACCCTCTCCACCCCGGCCGAATACCCCTGCGGCAGGTTCTCACAGATCGACGAGGACGACGGCCTCTTCTATTACACCGCCCGGAGCGGCGATCACCCCCTGAACGACCAGCTCCACCGGGTCGGCCTTAACGGCCTCAATGACACCCGCCTGACGAGCAGGGAACTGAACCACAGTGTTGTCACCATCTCTCCCGACCACAGGTGGTTCGTGGCCCGGTACGAGGCGATCGATACCCCGCCGACGACCGCCCTCTTCAACGACCAGGGCGAAGAGGTTCTGACTCTGAACGAGTTCGACCTGGCGACCTTCAACAGCATGGGCCTCACCATGCCGGAAGCGTGGTCCTTCACCGCTGACGACGGCGAGACCACCCTGTATGGCAGCCTCCACTTCCCTGCCAACTTCGATCCCTCCCGCGAGTACCCACTGCTTCTCAGTCTTTACGGAGGACCGGGGTCGGTAGGGATCAGCAACAGCTTCAGTGCTGCAAACGCCATGTGTGAATTCGGCTTCATTGCAGTTAATCTGGATTACCGGGGCGGCGGCGGCCGCGGCAAGGAGTTCCTGGGTGAGGCGTACCTGAAGCTCGGTATCGTCGAGATCAAGGACCATGCTGACGGGATCACCTACATCAGCCGGCAGAAGAGTTACATCGACGGGAACCGGGTCGGGCTCTACGGCCACTCCTACGGTGGTTACATGACCGCCTTGGCGCTGGTGAAATACCCCGAGGTATTCCACGTCGGCGTCGCGGGCGCCCCGGTGACCGACTGGAAGAACTACGACACGATCTACACCGAGCGATTCATGCGCACGCCGCAGGAGAACCCCGACGGTTATCGCGACGGATCGTGCCTGACTTACGCCGGCCAGATGACGGGGAAACTGCTGCTCGTCCACGGACTGATCGACGACAATGTGCACCCGCAGAACACCTTCATGCTGGTGGAGGAGTTCCACAAGGCAAACGTGCCGTTCGACATCCAGATCTTCCCCACCAGCCGGCACGGGATCCGGTACAGCCAGTACTACTCCAATCTCAGGAACGAGTACCTGATAGATCACCTGAAGCCGGAGCCGATCAACCCGTAGAGGAAAGGTAATTCAGATGGAGTGTCCGGCCTGTGGAAACGAACTGACCGCGATTGAGGTCGGTGAGATCACGGTCGATGCCTGCCGGATCGGCTGCGGCGGCATCTGGTTCGACCAGCTCGAACTGAACCGGCTGGACGAGCGGCATGAGGCGGCGGGAGAGTCCCTGCTCGATATCGAGCGGGATCCCGCTGTCGAGGTGGATCATGAACATCGCCGGAACTGTCCCTCCTGTGAGGATATGGTGCTGATGCGTCACTTCTTCAGCCCGAAGAAGGAAGCTGAGGTGGATGAGTGCCCGGGATGCGCCGGGATCTGGCTCGATGTCGGTGAACTCGCCCTGATCAGGGCCCAGTTCGCAACGAAGGAGGAGCGCGAGAAGGCTGCCGAAGAATACTTCGACGACCTGTTCGGGGATGAACTGGAGAAGATGGCGGCAGAGGGCGATGAGCGGCTTCGGAAGGCACGCAAGTTCGCGCACACCCTCCGTTTCATCTGCCCCAGTCACTACATCCCCGGCAAGCAGAAATGGGGCGCGTTCTGATTCCGGCGAGCATCGATGCCTGAAGACACCTTCACGCGACTCAGGAAGCACCTCGACGACCTGCCCGGCGGGTACCCTGCCACCGAGAGCGGCGTGGAATTGCGCATCCTCCGGCGACTCTTCACCGAAGAAGAAGCCGAACTGGCCATGAAGCTCACCCCCATGCCCGAATCGGTACGGGTGATCGCGAAGCGGGCCGGGATGGAGAATGAAGAGGCCGCGGAACGTCTCTACGACATGTCGAAGAAGGGTCTGATCTACCGCATCTCACGGGACGGTGAATACCAGTACATGGCTCTGCAGTACGTGATCGGGATCTGGGAATTTCATGTGAACGATCTGGATACCGATCTGATCAACGACATGAACGAGTACCTTCCGGACCTGATCGAACACGAGGTATGGGAGAAGGCTCCCCAGCTCAGAACAATACCGATCAACCAGGATATCGCCGTTGAGCACGAGATCATGCCGTATGAGCAGGCCGACGAGATCATCAGGAGCCGCAAGAGGATAGCGGTCGCTCCCTGCATCTGCCGCAAGGAGCACAAAATGGTCGGTGAGGGCTGTGACCATCCCATGGAGTCGTGTCTGGTGTTCAACCGGGGGGCCGATTACTACATCGAGAACGGGCTCGGCAGGGAGATCGATGTAGAGGAGGCAATCCAGATCCTCAGGGAGGCCGACGAATCAGGACTGGTTCTCCAGCCGAGCAACTCCCGCAACACGACGAATATCTGCTGCTGCTGCGGGTGCTGCTGCCAGGTACTGCTTTCCTTCAAACGTCATCCGGATCCTGCGAGCCTGGTCTCTTCACCCTTCATCGTCGCTCACGAACCGGAAACCTGCATCGGCTGTGAGGAGTGTGTCGAACGGTGCCAGATGGACGCCATCACTCTGGCAGGTGACGTGGTGGAGGTCGATCTGAAGCGGTGTATCGGATGCGGTCTCTGTGTCACCACCTGTCCTTCGGGCAGTCTTGTTCTGGAGCGAAAGCCGGAAGAGGAGCAGCGAGCGGTCCCCACCACCCAGATGAGAAGTTACATGCAGATGGCGAGGGTCAGGGAGAAGCTCAGGAGTCAGGACGTGGCTCTGGTGGCCCTGCGTTCGGCAAAGGACCGCCTGACGACCCGTTAGCCGTCCCTCCACGGCACCGCTATCATCTTCACTCAACGATTGAATGACCTGCTGAAAATTCCTGTCGCTGAAGACGTAATACGAACGACTATACCCTGAACGGAAAAAGAGAGGAACAACGCATGTCAGCTGAACCAACCTGCGGGCACACCGATGAACGGGATCATCGGATCGCACTGCTCGAGCAGAAACTGGCAACCCTCGAGAAGAAGGTACCCGAGACCGGGGTCATCAATGGGAACTTCCTGAAGCGGGCGTTCACCATCTGGGGGCACTACTTCGTCGCCAACCTCATTATAGGCGCCGGAGTTGCAGTCTGTGTCGGCTTCTTCATGCTCCTTATGCTTTTCTCGGGAGTAGCCCTTTTCAACTGATAGCAGCGACCGGATAATACCACCCTGCCTGCAAGGCCCTATCGGGTGACGCTTGTCAGGTCCCTGGTCTGGACAATAGGATGGCGTCCATTCCAGATCGGTTAGCTGTTTAGTGTTCACAATTCCAATCTTCCTCGGACCAACATTATCCTGAGAGTGGTTCTGAAATGCTGCTATCAGCAGGTTGACCTGACCCCCTGGAGCCGAACCGGGTCGTAATGTAGACTGCGATCCATAATAAGAAGATGTCACCGTTGATAATGAAAGACAGTTAAGGGAAAAATGATGAGGCGCTCACTCCTTTTAGCAGTTCTTCTCGTTACTGTTACAGCTTGTGCGGATTATGACGTACTCATCCTTGGGGGAACCGTCTATGACGGTACAGGCTCACAACCAATGGTATCTGATATAGCAATCGATGACGGGCTGATTGTTGATATCGGCTCATTTTCCGAGAAACGTGGTCGTATTGAAATTGATGCGACGGGTTATGCCGTCAGTCCCGGTTTTATCAACATGCTCTCGTGGGCGACCGAATCGCTCATCGAGGACGGCCGGGCGATGAGCGACATCCTGCAGGGTGTGACCCTCGAGGTGATGGGGGAAGGCAACTCGATGGGACCTCTGAGCGATGAGATGAAGGCCGAGATCCTCAGCCAGCAGGGCGACATCACCTACGATATCGAATGGACCACCCTCGGTGAATACCTCGAATACCTTGTCGCTCGCGGCGTATCGGTGAACGTCGCGTCATTCCTCGGCGCGGCGACCCCGCGGGTATATGTGCTCGGCAACGCCGATAGGGCCCCCGATGCAGTAGAACTCGAACGCATGCGGGAGATCACCCGCGAAGCGATGGAGGAAGGGGCGATGGGTGTTTCATCGGCACTGATATACGCCCCGGGATTCTACGCGAAGACCGATGAACTCATCGCGCTGGCTGAGGTCGCCTCTGAATACAATGGCATGTACATCTCGCATCTGCGCAGCGAAGGGAACGCTCTGCTGGAAGCGTTCGATGAGTTCCTCACGATCACCCGGACCGCGGGTATCCGTTCCGAGATCTACCATCTGAAGGCAGCGGGGCAGTCGAACTGGCCCAAAATGTACCAGTTCATCAGACGGGTCGAAGAGGCCCGGACCAGCGGCCTTGCAGTTACCGCCGACATGTACACCTATACCGCGGGAGCGACCGGCCTCGATGCCGCCATGCCCCCCTGGGTCCAGGAGGGCGGGCTCGATGACTGGATAACGCGTTTGAAGGATCCGGCCATCCGCAGTCGTGTCATCACCGAGATGACCACCCCCACCACCGAATGGGAGAACCTCTATCAGGCGGCAGGATCGGCGGAAAACCTCCTTCTGGTCGGATTCAGGAACGACGACCTCAAACATCTCACCGGGAAGACACTCGCGGAAGTGGCCGCCGAGCGCGGTACCTCACCCGAGGAGACCGCCCTGGACCTCGTGATCGAGGATGAGAGCCGGGTCGGCACCGTCTACTTCCTCATGTCTGAGGAGAATGTGAAGAAGCAGATCGCGCTGCCCTGGGTGAGTTTCTGCTCCGACGCCGGCGCGCCCTCAACCGAGGGTGCGTTCCTCAAGTCAAATCCCCATCCCCGGGCATATGGAAACTTTGCGCGCCTGCTCGGCAAATACGTACGTGAGGAGGGTGTCATCCCGCTCGAAGAGGCGATCCGCAAACTCACCTCCCTGCCGGCTCACAACCTCCGGATAGAGCACCGGGGACTACTTGCTGAAGGGTATTTCGCCGACGTTATCGTCTTCGATCCCGCGAATATCATCGACCATGCCACCTTCGACGAACCCCATCAGTACGCCACAGGCATGGTGCATGTGTTCGTGAACGGCGTACAGGTGCTTCGCGGCGGTGTACACACTGGTAGAACCCCGGGTATGGTCGTACGAGGGCCCGGCTGGATAGGCCACAACTGATTATTGTATAATGTAATAAGCAATACGTATCATGTAATACACGAACTATTACTGCCCTCTCAGAATCCGGTCACCTCGATGGTACCATTCGTCGTTCTGAGTCGGATGGTACCCAGACCGGTACCCAGTCTGCCACTCGAAGCCGTATCAGGAGTTGTTGCCTGCTTCCCGCGGACACACATCTCCGGTCAACGGCAGCTGCAGAGTAAAGGAGGCTCCCCCCTCAGATCTGTTCGCCGCGACGATCTCGCCCTCCATTGATCTGGCAAAACGCATCGAGATCGCCAATCCCAGACCTGTCCCCTTTCCCTTCTCCTTGGTCGTTGCAAAGGGCTGGAACACCTTGTCCAGGAACTCCTCCGGAACGCCGGGACCATCGTCAGACACCTCGATCTCGATGTGGTCGTCCACCCGGGCGGTTCGCACAGTAATGGTGGTACCACCACCCTCGGCCATCGCGTCAGCGCTGTTTGAGATGAAATTCAACAGGATCTGCTGGACCTTGCTCGCGCTCGCGCAGATGGTGCCATTCCAATCGATCTGTTCGACAAGTCTGATCCGCTTGCCCAGCGCGATCCGCTCCATCGCCACCACGTCATGGATCAGATCACCGAGATCGACCTCCTCCCGGTCTTCCGACGACCGGCGGGAATACCCCAGCAGGTCCTGTACCATCGTGTTCATCCGATCGGCCTGTTCCTTGACCTTGCCGAACCGTTCGCGAAGGGTCTCAGCGTCCTGTTCGATATGTGACGCGAGCTCGGCGTAACCGGAAATGACCTGGAGGGGGTTCTTGAACTCGTGCGCAACCCCGGCAAGCGCTTCACCGAGGGAGGCGAGTTTCGACTGCCTGGCGATCTCCTGTTCCTGCGCGACCTCGAGCGTACGATCCACGATCAGGACCTGTACAGCATGAGGCCGCTCGAGGGTAAGAACGAAGATGATGACATGCCGCTCCTCAGCCTCATCCCCGCTGCCGACCCTTACTGTGCCGTTCCAGCCTTTTCCCTGCTCAATCTCGTGGATGTCGGGCCAGTTTGATGGCAGCCCCTCCCCGACCGGCCGGCCGACCAGATTGTCTGCCTCAACAGATAGTATCCGGGAAGCTTCGGGATTGACGGCGCGCACCACATGATGCCGGTCGAGACGCAGCACCCCGACAGTAAGTTCACTGAACAGCAGGGTGTGCCGCCGGGTCATAGCCCGGGCGTACGCGGCGAATCCGACCATGAGCGTGTTCACCAGCAGGGTCGCGATACCGAGTGCAATCGCTGTTGCCCACTCCGCCGGATCTCCATAGCCCGTACCGAAGGTGCGCTCGCCCCAGATCACCAGCAGTATGCTGAGCAGGACGATCCAGGGGGCCCCGGCCCAGCCATATCGATAGGTGATGAGTGCCACGGCAAGAGCGTGCGCGAACCAGGCCAGGTGTGAAGGCGCACCGACCAGTGGAATGAGCACTGGATGGAGAAACGGCAGCAGGAGCAGCACTGCCACCACAACCGGTTCCCACGGTATTCTTCTCTTTGCTTCCATAGTCCCGTGCTGGATAAGTGCGTGATGATATCACGCGATTGCATTGTACTTCTCTGTGAGTGATTCGCGCATCCTGAATGTTTCATGGTATAATGGGCCTGTCGTCGGTTTCTCCGACAGGCTCACCTGAGGAGAGCGTTGAGGGGGGGGTATGCGCATCAGCAAAAGGGATCGAGGGCGGGTGCAGCAGCGAACAGGAATCCATATATCCGGTCCGGCGGCGGCCTCCATGGCTCTGCTCCTCACGCTGTCGGCGTGTACCGGGGCGCTCTTGACGAAGATCCGGGAGATCGTGCATCCCCCGACCTATGGCATCGTGCTGGCCGAGGCCCTCATCACCAATTACTCCAACATCACGGATGCCGTAGCCGACAGCCTGATCGACCGGTACGCACCTGATGAGCTGGCGGTACTCGAATACCATATCGATGAGAGCCCACTTGCCTTCCCGAACGCGCGCCGGAGAGCCTATTACTACCAGGGATCTTTCGGTCCGGGCATCTTCATCGATGGGCAGCCGGTTTCATATCGGGGCTTCTACACACAGGCCGCACGGAACGAGGCTGTATTCAGACAGGAAGTAAACCGGACCACGGGCCTGTATCAGAATACGATCGATCGGGAACTGAGGCTCATACCGCCGGTGACGATCGACCTCACGGTGGAACAGAGCGGACCCATGCTGGATATCAAAGTCGAAGTTGTTCCGGTCACCGAACTCTCCGGTGAACCGCTCCGTCTCAGGATCGCACTTGTGGAGAAACAGGTTGTCATCACTTATGCGTCCGGGGATATCCAGGAGCACCGCATGGTCGTGCGGGATATGGTCGGAGGAATGGACGGTTTCGAGGTGGTATTCACTCCCGATCGGTTCAGCGTCTCGATCAAAATCGATATCCGGCAGATCGAGTCGCGGATATATAACTACCTCTCCCGGCTGGTGGATATCGATCCGCAGTTCGCCTATAACGAGACCTACCGGGAGACCTGGCGTCGAGCGGTACAGGCAGAACAACGCCGGAACAGTCGGATCGATATCGATCGGATCCGGCTGGTTGCTTTCGTGCAGAGGGAGACTGATAGGGCCGTCCTGCAGGCGGCGATCTTCGACCTGAAACCATGAGGAATCATCCACCTGAACGCTGAAGACCTGCACCCGTCACGCTGGCGCATCCTGATCCTGCTCTCGATCGCCGAACTCCTGGGCATGGCGCTGTGGTTCACCGCCAGCGCCGCCTCCCCCACTCTGCAGGAGATGTGGGGACTCACCACCTCGCAGACCGGCTGGCTTACAACGATCGTTCAGTTCGGGTTCGTCGCCGGCACGCTCACCGCCGCGTTCCTCAACCTGGCGGACATTGTGCCCTCACGCGCCTATTTCACTCTCTCCGTGCTCTTTGCCGCGATCGCGAACACCCTCCTTCTCGTGGCACCCGGATTTACCGCGGCCCTCCTCCTGCGCTTTCTGACCGGGTTCTTCCTGGCCGGTGTCTACCCGCCGGCGATGAAGATGATCGCGACCTGGTTCAGATCAGCTCGCGGACTGGCGATCGGTACCGTCGTCGGAGCACTCACTTTCGGCAAGGCGACACCGTGGCTGGTGAGCGCCTTCATGGGCAACGATCTCACCGGAATCGTACTGGTAGCCTCGAGCGGCGCTCTGGTGGCCGCCCTCCTGGTCGCCACGGGCTACCGGGACGGACCCTTCCTCTTCGAACGGAGGCCGTTCGACTGGCGGCTGGCA
>SDBT01004009.1_pt1 | contig 25195 bp, 14 predicted proteins | sample 2277101 | NCBI WGS metagenome assembly SDBT01 (sample SAMN10404973, study PRJNA504765) | marine sediment metagenome | isolation source: marine sediment core GS10_PC15, 103 cmbsf | place: Arctic Ocean: Southern Knipovich Ridge | collected 2010 | reverse complement strand
AACAATGGACGTAAACCATGGGAGATCCTCCTGGAATGTTTCCGCAAAGTTTCTTGTATGGGTCCCCATTATACAGCATATAGCGCACATAAAACTACACAAAACTTTTGGCTACTTACTTAGGCTTATGCAGGCATGTGCCGGGGAAAGGGCAGGTTTGGGGTTTCCTTGTTGCATCACTGATTACTGTTTATCGCCGGGTTGATGGTTCTGCAAACGCCGTATTGCCGGATAAAACCTGCCCCTACAATCGTTTTCTTACATCATCGCTTCCAGTTTCTCCACTTCGCCGTCCCGCCGGTGGTAGCCCATCTCGTCAATCATGGCTCTGGCAGTAGCCAGACTCTCCCGCGCTTTGTCCTTATTATCCATAGCCAGATACAGCCGGGCGAATCCCAGGTAGCAGTCCGCTTCGTGCAGACGCATTCCACCCCGGGTGGCGATGGTCATGGCTTCGTCCAGGTCGTGCTGTGCCTTTTTGGTATTTCCCATCACCCGATGCAGCTCCGCCCGCGCCAGCAGGCCGAGCGGTATGTAATCCTGCCGTGCTGCATCCCGCAAGCCATCCACTGCCTGATCCAGTTGTGCATATGCCTGTGAGAAATCGCCGGTTTCCGCCTGTGCCAGGAGCATGTGCGCCCGTCCCAGGGAGAGGTGGTCAAGAGCGATGTCGAGAAGTCTGCCAGATTCCCAGTGTATTGTCTGACCAGCCCGGTCCAGCACATCCTGGTACTTGCCACGTCCCAGCAGAAGGCCGCAGTATCGAAAGCCTCCCTGAGAGTAGAGAAGCGCATACAACGGCTGCCTCTCCTTCTGCATCTTCTCTGCTTCCCGGAAGGCAGCTTGGGCTTCCTCTATATTCCCTGCCTGATGCACAGCATCTGCCAGGGTCGTTCGCATAGCCATTCGCGTAAAGGCATCGCCGCTTCGGTCGGCGGAATCCACGCTCTGCCAGCCGTAATCCAGTGCCTTCTCCACTTCGCCCATAGTCAGGTGGAGTTCGCTCAGACTGCTGGCACCTCTGGCAGCGTTCTCCCAGTCCTTCCGCTCAATTATCGCCTTCAGTGCTGCTTGCATAGGTTCTGTCGCCTTCGCCAGCCTGCCCAGTGCCCAGAGGCGAAAGCCCGCCCAATTCAGGACACTAGCCTTAGCATTTTCGGTAAGTCCATCCACGGGCTGTCGCCAGGTCGGGTTAAAGAAGCCAGATAGAGCAGCCAGTTCAGCGCCAACAGCACCAAGTTGGCTAAAACAGTAATTTGTCTTCCCATCGCGCTGAACTCGCTGATAATACACCTCATCCAGAGCCTCCTGATAGCGTCCCGCCTGACAGCCGTGAGCAACCGCAGCAAAGAGGGGCATCATCTCATCCAGTGTGTCGGGCTGGTGTTTCTCAGGCAGATCCCGGTAATACTCATACAGCCTGCTGTGAGCTTCCCGCCATGCCTTCGGGTTGCTTTCCCTCAGCTTCTCGCCGAAATGCTCCCGCACCAGCGGATGCGCGTCCAGAACACCGGGATTGTGCGTGCTTCTGGGAGCAATCAGCCTGCACTCCCGCAGCTTCTCCAGCAGACTCAGCCAGTCGGCATCTGGCATCCCATGAATAAGCTCAGTCAGACCGGGTATTGCCGGTTCTGCGCGCACAGCCTTGATGGCATCTGAGTTTGCCGGTCGGTCGAACAAGCCCAGCACCTGCAGCACCTCCACCTCTGCGCCATCACCAAAACGCTGAGCGAATGCTGCCATCACCCGGCGGGGATGTTTGCCTTTCTCCACAGGTATGTCAATATCCGGTATCTCAGAAGCGTGGGAGATGCGATGTTCGGGAATGTCATGCAGGTATGCTGCCAGCAGGTTCAGCGCCAGTGCGTGATTGCCGAATTTGCGTGAAGCCTCCTCAAGCTCAGCGTCAGTGCCGCGCACTCCACTCATACGCAGCAGCGCCCTCCCTGATGTATCCGAAATCTGCTCCAGATCTGTCTGATGGGTTGTCTCCGGGAAGTCAGCCAGATCAGCCACATCCAACCTTGTGCTGATGAGGCATAACCCTTGATTCTCATGAGCAAGTTCAGACAGCAGGACACCCAAAGCCGCGTCTTTCACCTTCCCGCGCTCATAGGGCAGTGATGACTGGAGTGGCTCCATCCCATCCAGTATCAGCAGTGTCCTCTCCTTCCGCACCAGTTCCGCCAACCTTTCTCCCTTATTCCACGGAGAGCCAGCAGTGGGGTCAGGATCGCCAAACCACGTCAACGCTTCAGCGATGAACTGGTCAGCAGACGTCACCCTCTCGCCAGTTCCCTGACTGTAGAATGACCATCCATACACCCTCCGCGCTCCCCTGTAGTTGTCCTCACACATCTCCTCCAGCCACCTGTTGACCAGCGTTGACTTGCCCACACCACCATACGCCACCAGACTGACGATGTTGGTGTCCTCAGACTCCCACGCCTTATCCAGCATCTCCATCTCCTTCTGCCTGCCGAATAGATCCAGGCCAGTCGGAGGCAGTCTTTCTATGTCGATTTTCTCTGGTGCATTCCACTCAGGAGGTGGTGATTCGGGCGGCTGGTAGTCGGGATTATCAATAATGTCAAAGATGCGTTCAGCTACCTCAGCAAAGACTTCATCCTCATTGCCCTTGAAGTCTCTGGATACACATTTGCCATCGCGAGGGAGCATCTGAAGCGCTTTCAGCCATGACACAGTTTTCCACGCGCAAGGCCTGAGCAGTATAAGAATGAGTTCCATCCCGGCATCTTTACGACGCTCCAGAAGGTAGGGGATCTCTTCTTTGGTGCAAAAGTTGGAAGCCAGGTAGTCGGCAGAGATCAGGCATACTGACACCGCAGCGCGATCCATAATCCCTTTGATCTCGTCAAACCAGTCGCGACCAGGGTTAATCTTCCGATCATCCCAGATCCGAATACGGTCCTCCAGTTCCAGCATTTCAAGATGAGGTCGCAAGCGATCCTTCCATTCCTCATCCTTATGGCTGTAGCTGATAAAGACCACAGGCTTGTCTTCCGGGAGATCAATGGGTAGTGGCGGTTCCTGATCAGTCGTGGGATCATCCTCTGCCGTCGTCTCCTTAATTGACTCTACTGATGGCTCTGAGTCTGGAGGCTTGGCTCTCCTTTTCCTTATAATTCTAAGAATCAGCGCACATAAAGCAAATAGCGCGCTGCCTAGTGCTCCAATTATAACGGCGAAAATTACTCCTGTAACAAGATCCATAGCCATCCTCTCACACAGGTGTTTATTGCTTTTCGTTTGGCACTTGGTAAATAAGCTGCGTTTCTAAGAAGGGCGGGTTAGGGGTTCTCAAGTTGGCGCAAATTATGATGATTATTGAGATTACTTCAGCAAATGCCAGTATACAGCATGATAGAACCCGCCCCTACAGCAACATGACAATAATTCTGGTCAGGTATTTTATAGGCCTATATTAACCTGTTTGCCGCTACCCGTCAAGCAAAATCTCCGCGAGGAATATTAGCCACGGATGAAACACGGATTATCACTGATGTATGGCATTCAGGCATCAGAAATCTGATGGCATAGTATCAGATTTCTGACATGCGGCATGGGAGATTTAGTGGTTTGATCGGTAAATTCTGCAAGATGAAAATACCCATCCTGCCACTGGATTCCAGCCTTCGCTGGAATGACAGAACATTTTTTTAGCGATCAGACTGTTTAGAGTGCATGTCAGGTGCAGCGCCAGCAGTACCAATCGAGTAAGCCCGCTCACATGGTTTCGATACGGGCTGCGCCCTACTCAACCGGCGTTCACTATGCCGTGACCTTTGGGCACGTTCTTTGCTATAATAAGCAATAATTGTGTGTTATTGGGCAAGCGATGAAGCTACATTCAATTCTTGCAGTTAAAGTATCTCCCCCGAAGATTCTTTCCTGAAGTTGACTTAGCCACGCTCTTGTGGTATATTTATAGGACTAAATTGGGCACTCACGTAAGGCGTGTCGGATTTGGTTAATGGCAGGATATGAATATAATACCACAATTTTGGACAATTTCAGTTACAGGGGGATAGATAGAAATGGATTTCTTCCATTACGAGAACGGCGAATTATACTGCGAGGAAGACCGGGTAGCTGGCATCGCAGAGGAAGTCGGTACGCCCTTTTATCTCTATAGTCACAGGACAATAGTGGATCACTATCAGAAAATTGACAGGGCCCTTGAAAGCATAGATCATCTGATCTGCTTTTCTCTGAAAAGCAACTCCAATCTGGCTGTGTGCAAAGCTCTGGCGAATAAGGGATCTGGCGCTGATGTAGTGTCCGGCGGTGAGCTTTTCATAGCTCTTGAGGCAGGGATGGCTCCAAAGAAGATAGTCTTTGCAGGTGTGGGGAAAACTGAGACGGAGATCGAGTACGGGCTTAAGTCTGACATTCTGATGTTTAATGTGGAATCTATGCCAGAGGCGAGCGCGATAAGCCGCGTAGCGGGTCGTCTGGGCAAAAAGGCGAAAATAGCGCTGCGCGTGAACCCGGACGTTGACGCTGGGACTCATAAGCATATCACCACCGGCAAAAAAGAGAATAAATTCGGTCTGGCAATTGATATGGGGTTGGCTTTCTTCACCGAAGCGGCGTCTATGCCAAATCTGGAAATGACGGGAGTTCATGTTCATATCGGTTCGCAGATCGTATCGACTTCTCCGTATGAAAAATCCATAAGCAAGTTAGTGGAGCTTATCGCCGATCTGCGTAATGCTGGGATAGATATAGATACCCTGAACATAGGCGGTGGATTGGGAATCATCTACAACGAGGAGGAACCATCAACAGCACAGGAGTTTGCTGATGCTATTTTGCCGATGGTGAAAACGACCGGATGTCGCTTCATAATAGAGCCGGGCAGGTTTATCATAGGGAACGCAGGGATTATGGTCACCAGAGTGGTGTACGTGAAATCCACCGACTCCAAGACATTCATTATCGTTGACGCGGGGATGAACGATCTTATCAGACCTGCGCTATACGAAAGCTATCACGCCATACGGCCAGTAACAACTGCGAACTCAGAGGAAATAGTGGCTGACATCGTTGGGCCTATATGTGAATCTACCGACTACTTCGCGAAGGATAGAAAGATACCCGTCGTCGAAGAGGACGATCTGCTGGCAGTATTCAGCGCAGGCGCCTATGGTTTTGTTATGTCCTCCAACTACAACTCTCGACCCAGAATGTCGGAAGTTATGGTGATAGATGACAAGCACTTCACGGTGCGCGCGAGGGAGACATACGGCGATCTCATAAGAGGTGAGATTATTCCGCAGGCACTTCTCTAATCGGAGGAAACCACCAGGTGGAGAAAATAAGCTTCTCAAAACTCAGCGGAGCAGGAAATGATTTTGTGATCATTGACAATCGTCAGAATATCATTCCGGAGAACAGGGCTGATTTCGTCAGTAAAGTCTGCGCCAGGCGTATTTCAGTGGGCGCTGACGGGCTTCTGCTCGTGGAAAACTCGGATGTGGCAGATTTCAGGATGCGATATTACAACTCGGATGGCGGCGAGGTGGAAACGTGCGGCAACGGCGCCAGATGTATTGCGCGGTTTGCCTACACTGAAAATATCGTATCTTCCAGCAAGATGACGTTCGAGACGCGGGCAGGCATATATGGTGCAGAGGTTAAGACGGATACCGTCAAGCTGCACATGGGCGATGCGGTGGGTATGCGGCTTAACTTCCCGCTAACTCTGAGCGATGGGATTCATAATATCTCCTTTGTCAATACCGGTGTTCCGCATGTGATCTTTCCTGTGGACGATCTGGAGAAAGTGGACGTCGTTAAACTGGGCAGGGAAACCCGTTATCATGAAAGCTTTCAGCCAGAAGGGACAAATGCCAACTTCGTGACAATACGGGGTAGAAATGATCTGGATATTCGCACATACGAGCGTGGTGTGGAGGATGAAACACTGGCATGTGGCACGGGCTGTATAGCCGCTGCCATAATATCGGCGGCAGTAGAAAAATCCGAATCCCCTATCATCGCGCATACACGCGGCGGCAACCTTCTGAAGATATACTTCACACTGGAACCCGGAGGGGCAGAAGAGGTGTTTCTGGAAGGTGACGCCAGAATAATCTATAGGGGACACTTGCTGAAAGATTCGTGGAGTTATTGATTCCGCATTGTTTGGAGATTCTGCCCTCCATCTTTTTATTGCTCATTTCCATGCAATACTGTGTGGTTAGTATGTCTTTACCGTTCTAACTTGACTTTGTCACATTAAACGGACAGAGCAATATGTTGGGTCTAAGTCACTAATATTTCGATTATGATGCTGCGAAACTGACTATATTGGCACTAGTAAACTGTATTTTGTTGATGCGACCCAACCTACAGCTAATGTAACAAAGTCAAGCTAAGTGGATATCATTGATGACTAGAACACCTTGAGGAGGTGATTGGAATGGGCAGAAGAATATCTTCGGTTCATCCATTAGCGTTTATCATAATAGCATTCGTTTCACTTGCCTTAGTAATTTCAGTTTACCCCGCCAGGTCTCAGGTTACTTCCGGACTCGATCCTAACCCCCCTGATCCCAACCGTATCAGCATAGTCTCAGGGAACAACCAGTCGGGCGGCGCGAGTTCCATTCTACCAGAGCCGCTCGTCGTGCAGGTTCGGGCAAGTAGTAATTATATCCTGGTCTTGGAAGATGTAAAATTCACCGTCCTGTCAGGCGGCGGGGCGCTCATAACAGATCCGGCGATTGATTCTTTAGGTCAGCCCAGTATTGTTGTGAAGACAGACCAAACGGGCAGAGCCAGGGTTTGGCTGATCCTGGGGAAAACTAAGGGAACCAATCTCGTAGAAGCTCGCGTTGGAGATGTTGATCCTGTTACGTTCACAGCCACAGTTGTTAATTCCCCGCCCGTATTGGCGCCTATTGGCAATAAGCAGGTCAACGAAGCCGCTGTCCTCACGTTCACTGTTTCTGCCACCGATTCTGATCAGGGGGATACCGTGACGCTGTCAGTCAGCAATCTGCCTGCAAATGCCAGTTTCGACGCCACCACCGGTGTTTTTATCTTCATTCCAAATTACTTCCAGTCAGGTATACATACGATAACATTCAGCGCCAGTGATGGAACCTCGATTGACAGCGAAACCGTTACCATCACAGTGATTAACGTCAATCGACCGCCGGTTCTCAATCCAATAGGTCAGCGGATAGTTGACGAGAACACCGAGATCGTCATCACTGTTCTAGCTACAGATCCGGACGGTGATCCACTTACCTTTTCAGCGACAAACATGCCCGCAGGGGCAGTCCTGGAAACGCAGCAGAACGCTTCCCAACGTATATTCAGATGGAAGCCGGGGTATGATACAGTTACGTCCGGTGATACATTGGATTTCTATGTCACATTCACTGTCAACGACGTCTGGGGCGCGACTGATTCAGAGATTGGGGCTATTACCGTGAGAGATGTAGAGCCTCCGCCTGAGCCTGATATACGCGTTGTACCACCCATTATAGACTTTGGGGTAGTGGAGGTAGGGGAATGGTCAGACAGGCTGTTTCAGATACACAATGAGGAGAATGCCGATCTGAAAATAGCCCTTATAGCATCCACTGATCCACAATTCATAATTCTGTCATATTCCGAGGCCAATGATTTGTTCGTGGAAGTAGAGCAGCCAGAAACCATTCCACAGTCGGTAACCGAGGCATATCCTGGCATTGACGCCGAACTTATGTTTGCAGGCTTTCCCGATGTGCCACCGGGGGGCATGTTATTGATTAAAGCGCAGTTTAGGCCATCGTCAGCCGGCGCGAAGGCGGGCGAATTCATTATAGCCAGCAATGATCCTGACGAAATGTTTGTTTCAGTAGCTGTTCATGGAGAGGCAACACGAACACCGAATATACGCGTCACCCCAACCAGCATTGATTATGGCAAAGTGGCGATGGGCAAATTCGCGGAGGAAGTTCTAAGCATCCATAATGACGGTAATGGTGTCCTTCAGATCCTCAGTATAACCTCCAGTTCCCCGCAGTTCACAATCTCCGGGCACTCTGATGTAGCTCCCCACAGCAAAATAGACGTTGTGGTGAAATTCACACCGTCATCACTGGGAGAGAAAAACGCAATACTGAATATCGCCAGCAACGATCCCGATGAACAGGAAGTGCCTGTAGCGCTGAAAGGCGAAGGCATTATTCCACCAGTACCGGACATACTTGTTTCACCCCCCAACATATACTTCGATGATACTGAGGTTGACAAATGGCGGAATATGGAATTCAGGATTTACAATGACGGCACTGCTCCACTCAAAGTATCAAGCATAACGTCAAACAGTATCCATTTTATAGTCCTGGCCGATCCCAATGATCCTGAAGTTGATCTGGGTGGTGTGGTTACGATTCCAGTGCGATTCAAGCCATTGTCTTCAGGGACAAAGACAAGTACACTCACTATTGCAAGCAACGATCCGGACGAATCAGAGGTATTAGTATCCGTTCAGGGCAAAGGCATCAATCCCCCCGTTCCGGACATACGCCTTTCGACTTCCACATTAAACTTCTTTGACGTTGATATTGGCGAGTGGCGGGACAAGGAATTCAGGATTTACAATGACGGCAATGCTGTACTCAAAGTATCGAGCATGGCGTCAAACAACATTCAATTTATAGTCCTTGCCAATCCTACTAATCCTGAAGTCGTTCCGGGTGGCGTGGTTACGATACCGGTGCGGTTTAAGCCGTTGTCTTCGGGAACAAAGACCGGTGTGATTACCATTGTGAGCAACGATCCCAACGAGCCAAGCGTATCCGTATCCGTTCAGGGCAAAGGTGTCAATCCCGTTGTGCCGGACATAAGCCTTTCGACTACCTCGATAGACTTCGGGAATGTTTATGTTGGCGAGTGGCGGGATAGGGAATTCAGGATTTACAATGCCGGCAATGCTTTACTCAAAGTATCAAGTATAACATCCAACAGCAGTAAGTTTATAGTCCTTGTCGATCCCGATAATCCTGAAGTCGTGCCGGGTAGTGTGGCCACGATTCCGGTGCGGTTCAAGCCGCTGGCCATAGGGACGTGGACGGGCTATGTTACCATCACCAGCAACGACCCGGATGAACCCGCAAAATCGGTATTTGTTCGCGGGGCAGGAATCCAACCTCCTGGGCCGGACATATACGTTCTGCCTTCCAGTATAAATTTCGGCGATACTGAGATTGGCACGTTTTCAGACGAAGAGTTTCAGATCCGTAACAACGGCGGTGCTACGCTTGAGGTATATAGCGTAACCTCGGACGACACTCATTTTGAGGTGACAAATCATACTGATATAGATCCAGGCGGCACGGTGGATGTTAATGTTCGGTTCACGCCGTCGTCGGTGGGAACAAAAACAGGAGAGATCACCATTATCAGTAATGATCCCGATGAACCCACCATATCCGTATCAGTAACAGGAAGAGGTGTCCAGCCGATCGCACCTGACATATACGTTGCTCCACTTTCTATGAATTTTGGCGATGTCAAGCTCGGTGAGTCAGAGGAGATGACGTTTTTTATATATAACTTTGGTAACGTCTTATTGGATATATATAGTGTAACATCCGACGATTTTAGTTTTGCGGTCCTGGATGACCCAAACGTGCCGGCGGGCGCTACTGTGGAGATCGGGGTCCGGTTCACACCGTTTTCAATAGGGCCAAGTAGCGCGGAGATCACTATTGCCAGCAATGATCCGGATGAGCCTTTTGTGACGGTTGATGTCTCTGGCGTAGGTATATATCCGGACTACCCCATTACTGGCGATTGGCGGCTGATCAGGCAGGATAATCTCCTGGCGAGCTTCCGCGATGTGCATTTTGTCAATGATAATGATGGTTGGGTGGTAGGCTCAAGCGGCACGTTAGCTTACAGCAACAACGGCGGTGACACATGGACACTCCACCAGCCTGAGATCACCAGCAAACTACTCAAGGGAGTACATTTTGCCAATGTCAACATAGGATGGGCAGTGGGGCAGGATGGCACAATGCTAAGGACTACCAATGGCGGATATTCGTGGTCACCCTACAGCAGCGGCGAGTGGCATGATCTGAATGCTGTCCATCTTGCGGGGGCCAGCAGAGGATGGATCGTTGGCCAGTCAGGAGTTATCCTGACAACGACTAACGGCACTACGTGGACGTCTCAAAACAGCGGGACAAATCTCAACTTGAATGACGTATTCTTCATAAACTCCTATCGCGGGTGGGCAGTTGGAAGCTACGGGACTATTCTCTACACTAATAATAGTGGTCAGACGTGGACACCACAGACCAGTGGCACCAGCGCTGTATTAAACGGAGTGATTTTCCTCAACTATTATCACGGCTGGGCAGTTGGCAGCTACGGCGAAATTCTCCACACGCATGATGGTGGACAGACATGGACTCCGCAGACTAACGGGGTGCCTTATATCACACTTACGGACGTAGATTTTCTCAATTCCACCGAAGGCTGGGCATCTGGATACAACGGAACTATCCTGTATACTGATGACGGCGGATCAACATGGGGGCAGGTAAACAGTGGTGTGAACGAGAACCTGTGGGCAGTCCAGTTCCGCGATAGCGAGACAGGTTGGATTGTGGGGTCTTACGGAACGGTGTTAAAATACTCTCTGGCGGAGCCGCCGGTAATAATATCGGTGAGCGTATCTGGAAGCCCGGCGCGTACGGGCGAAGTGATCACGGTTGTTGCCACAGGGCAGCCGGGGAACATCGCCAGGTTCTCCATAGCCGGCGTCGTGCAAAATCGAATGATGACCGAGAATCCAGCCGGCGTTTATATCGGTACCTATACAGCGGCGCCAGGTATACAAGCGACGAACGCGGTGGTCACAGTCTCACTAACAAACTGGCTGGGAGAAACCACTACAGATACAAGCCAGACAGTTACAATAGATACTACCGCCGCCATCAACTGGGCTAGTGTGACGCCGGATAGGGTGGGATCCGGGGATACTATCACTGTCACTATGATGGCAGAACCCAACGGCACAGGTACATTCTCTATTGAATCGGTAGTCAATAGCATAGTCATGATAGAGAGTTCCGGAACGCCGGGCAAGTATATCGGTCGCTATACCGTGTCCCCGGGAACGAACGCGGATAACGCCAAAGTAATGGTGCGGTTGACGGACGCATTGGGGAACGTGAGTGAAGAAGAAGCAGGCCATGTCACTATAGATACAATTGCCCGGGTAACATCGGTATCTGTATCCGGCAGTCCTGCTAAATTTGGTGACGCCATAACCATCTCTCTGGTAGGCGAAGCTGGCGGCAGCGCTGAATTCTCCATAGCCGGCGTAATAACAAGTGCAGCCATGTCCGAGAACCCGGCAGGAGTTTACAACGGCAGCTACACCGCCCCAGAAGGCACTTACGCAGTGAACGCCACGGTCACAGCAAAATTGACAGATGATCTGGGAAATACTACATCCAGCTATGTAGGGAGAGTGACCATTGATACGGAGAGCAGGATCGATACAGTATCTGTGTCCGGCAGCCCGGCGAAGGCTGGTGAGACCATCAGTGTTATCATGACGGGTGAATCGGGCGGATCAGCTCAGTTTTCCATAGCAGGTGTCGTCAATAATGCTCCCATGACAGAGGCAGCATACCCGAAGGGCAAATACGCAGGTGAGTATGTTGTGACTGATGGTGTAAACGTCATTGACGCTGTTCTGACGGCGATATTGACTGATGCTGTTGGCAATGTGGGCGCGGATTCCAGCCAGCGTGTTACTATAGACACAACTGCCCCGGGGATAGCTTCGGTGGTTGTATCAGGTAGTCCGGCGGGCGCTGGCGCAACTATCGGCGTTACTATGGTAGGTGAGCCAGGCGGATCAGCCCAATTCTCTATAGCTGGCGTGGTCATGGATGTCCCATTGGCTGAATCTGTGATTCAGCCGGGCACTTATACAGGCACATATACCGTGGTTGACGGCACAAATGCTACTGACGCTGTTCTGACGGTGATATTGACTGATGCTGTTGGCAATGTGGGCGCGGATTCCAGCCAGCGTGTGACTATAGACACCATCGCCCCTGAGATAGCTTCGGTGATCGTATCAGGCAGTCCAGTCGGCGCTGGTGGGAGTATTGATGTCACTATGGTTGGGGAACAGGGCGGCTCAGCTTCCTTCTCTATAGCCGGCGTTGCGGATAACCTCCCCATGAATGAAAGCGCAGATCAGCCCGACATATACACCGGAACGTATACTGCAATTGACGGCATAAACGTCACCGACGCCGCCGTAACCGTATTGCTGACCGATGCTGTGGGCAATGAGAGTATGGACGCGAGCCAGAGTGTGACCATAGATACCACTGCCCCGGAGATAGCTTCGGTGACTGTGACTGGCAGTCCCGCGAAGGCGGGTGAAACCATTACCGTCATTATGGTCGGCGAACCGGGCGGTTTAGCCTCCCTATCCATAGTCGGTGTTGCTGACGATCTCTCTATGGAAGAAAGCGCAGATCAGCCCGGCACATACACAGGTATTTATGCTGCAATTGATGGCACAAACGTCACTGACGCGGTTGTGACTGTAACGCTAACTGACGCCGCAGGAAACGTCAGCGTAGACGCGAGCCAGAGCGCGACCATAGACACCACTATTCCCGATATAACCTCAGTAACCATGTCCGGCAGTCCGGCGGCCGCTGGCGATACTATCACTGTTACGATGGTTGGTGAGTCTGGCGGTTCAGCTCAACTCTTCATAGCGGACGTCATTGACAATGTTCCTATGGAGGAAAGAGCAGATCAGCCCGGAACATATATAGGTATCTATACTGCAACTGACGGCACAAATGCCACTGACGCCGTTGTCACCGTAACGTTGGCTGATGCCGCAGGGAACGTCAGTTCAGACTCAAGTCAGGTTGTGACTATAGACACCACCGTCCCTGAGATAACCTCAGTAACCGTGTCCGGCAGTCCTGCTAAGGCAGGTGATGAGATAACCGTTGCCATGACAGGTGATCCCGGCGAGAGCGCTCAGTTCTCCATCGCCGGTGTCGCTGAGAATATTCCTATGGAAGAAAGCGCAGATCAGCCCGGTACATACACAGGCACGTATACTGCAACTGATGGCACAAACGTCACTGACGCGGTTGTGACCGTATCTCTGACTGATGCTGTAGGAAATGTCGGCGTAGATTCGAGTCAGGCTGTAACCATAGATACTATTGCTCCTGAGATAACCTCAGTAACTGTGACCGGCACTCCAGCGGGCGCTGGCGATACTATCACTGTTACGATGGTTGGTGAGCCTGGCGGTTTAGCCCAGTTCTTTATAGCGGATGTCATCGACAATGCTCCTATGGAGAAGAGCGCAGATCAGCCCGGCACATACACAGGTACGTATACTGTAGCTGACGGTACAAATATCATTGACGCTGTTGTGACTGTGACGCTGACTGACGCCGCAGGGAACGTCAGCACAGACTCAAATCAGGTTGTGACCATAGACACCAATATCCCTGAGATAACTTCGGTAACTGTATCTGGCAGTCCTGCCAGGATCGGGGAGGAGATAAGTGTTACCATGACCGGTGATCCCAGCGGCAACGCTGAGTTCTCCATAGCCGGCATCGTTGAGAGTGTTCCTATGGAGGAGAGCGCAGACCAGCCCGGCACGTATACAGGTACATATACCGTAGCCGAAGACGACATTAACGTCGCTGGCGCTGTCGTAACTGTATCGCTGGAGAATGCCGATGGCAGCGTAGGAATTGACGCAAGCGCAACGATTTCTATATATCCTCCGTGGGATGTGGACCGCGATGGGACCGTAGGAGTAACCGATCTGGTGATCGTCGCCTCATATTTCGGACAGGAAAATCCGGAATACAGCGACGCGGATGTAAACGGCGACGGTATTGTGAATGTTCTCGATCTGATCCTCGTATCCCAGCACTTTGGCGAATCCACAGCTTCCGCATCGCCCGGCAGGGAAATGGTGGAGGCCAGGCCGGAGCAAGTCCCCATACTGAGGAATTTATACGAGTCAATCCGAGGTATACCTGGCGATTCCGACCTTATAGAGGCGAAGGAGCTTCTGGCTCGGCTGGTTGGCTTGACTCACGTGGAGGTCGCCACGTCGCGTCTCATGCAGAGCTACCCCAACCCATGCAACCCGGAGACGTGGATACCCTATGACCTGGCAGAACCGGGCGACGTTACCATAAGAGTCTACAGTGTATCTGGAAGGCTGATTCGCTCCCTGGATCTGGGATACAAAGAGATGGGCAGGTATTCCGACAAAGCCAGAGCGGCTTACTGGGATGGCACCAATGAATCCGGGGAAAGAGCTTCCAGCGGGATCTACTTCTACGTCATCAAGAGCGGCGACTTCAACGCCGTCAGAAAATTGATCGTAGCGCGCTGATCCGTTCAGAAGCCAGCCTCAGATGAAACACAGATTGTCACGACATGGGGTGAGATCAGATCGGATTAGTCAAGGTTGGCTGCAAATAAGGTTAAGGCATGACGATATGCGCCATGCCTTTTACCATTTTTACAGATTTCCAATGACTCGATTTCAGGCCGCCCATGCGGCGTCTAGCGTGTTTTCAGTTTTCCCCATGCGGCGACTAACTTGCCTTTTGGCTCTACTGAGCTAAATGCGTCATACCACGTGGCCATGATGTTCTGGAAAAGCTTGCCTGCTCCCTCCATAGTGTCATCGTCATTTCCCACGATGTGATACTTGCTGGGCGCGAGACACATCATGACAAACCAGCCCGCCCCAAACTGGGCTTCCATGATTATTGGTTTATTCGTACCAGCCTCAACCATCAACACGTCAAAGCCTTCCTGACTGGCGATAACTTCCCAACCAGTGGGCCAGTTTTGATAACCCCACCCAAGAAACTCATCTTCTGTGAATTTGTTTGGCTCGTTGAACACTGGATGTCCTGGTTCTTCGATCACAAATGCGGACGGGTCAGGATCGCTTCGGACACAGACTAACCCATCTGGCAGCCAATCCACATTTGCCTCATTTTGATCCGCTTGTGTTGGCTCGATCACAATTCCCCCGCGACTGACGAAATCTTGTATTACATCCGCATTACTGTCAACACTCTGGTGGAGAGCTACGCTATTGGTATACATCGCCGACATAAACAGCAACCTGTGCCCGTCGAGGTTTAGAGTGCCGCCCATGACATCATCAGTAATGTCATCGTACTCATACCCATACTCCTCCAGTGACGGACCTACGGCAGCCACATTCGTCCATTCGTCAGCAAAATCAATGATGGCAATGTCAGCGGCGTATGCCGCTCCAGTTAATGCCAGTAAGATAACGACGGCGGAGAGCAATGTAAAGACAGAGAGTATCTTGTTCATTCTTTTTACCTCCTTTTTGTCTTCCATCATTTAAAATCTGCGTATGAAATCAGCTAGTGATGTTGGGGTCAGAGCAGCACAAACTGTCCTGTACCCAACATTTGATAGTGCTGCATAGTCTCCAAATTATCGCTTCAAGGTACCCCACGTCGTTGTCAGTTTGCCACCGGGGTTCACAGCTAATGCGGCTAAGTCCGTAAGAAGGACGTTGTCAAATGCAACACCAGGACTCATTCCCCATGAGGAAACAGCAATGCTGCCAGACGGTATATCTGCATCTGTAACGTCAAATATCTCTTCATTGTCCAGGCTAACTTTGATGTTGTCACTGAGCATTTCGACCTTAATGTGATGCCAGATGCCATCGTCTTTCTCGAACATAGTCTGCACAATATAGCCAAGTTCGGCATATTCGCCATTGACGCACTTCCGCAGACGCCCAAAAAGCCCATCATCCCGGCTTGCCTGACCGTTCATGTCGAACACGTAGAAATTGTTCTCGTCGACGTAGCGGAACAAAACTCCCGGAAGGTCATCGTCCATTGCGAACATATCCACTTCAAATACAGCGTCACTCCAATCCCCGTTCTCATAGTAGACCCACGAACCGCGCGAATTGTTGTCGCCATAGATGTTGGAGCTTTCCACGAGCGCTATCTGTCCATCCACATCAACCACATTCCAACTGGACGGCGAAGAATTGGCGCCAGGCTCATCATAGATAATCCAACCGGGAACCACCGGGCCGCCTAATTCAACATCCTCGAAGTCATCTATTACGGCGCCGTTCACCCGGATGTTGTCGAAGGCAACCGACTGTACCCCCCATGAGGACACGCCAATAGTGCCGCGATCAAGGTCACTATCTGTTACATCGATAAGCAAAACGCCATCAGTGGATACTTTGATGCTATTCCCTATGGCCTCAATCTTGATAGCAAGCCAGGCGCTTTGTGTATATACCGTTTGATTTTGCCGAGTAAGCTCAGTATACACGCCTCCCACGCACCTCTGTACCCGCCCGAACTCACCGGTAGTGCGGCTGGCCTGTCCGTTCATGTCGAAGACATAAAAATTATTCTCGTCGACGTAGCGGAATATAACACCCGGAATGTCATTATCTGTTGCGTACATATCCACTTCAAGCGTTACGTCAGCCCAGTCGCCGCCCACATAGGTTGCCCAAGTCGCACGCGCTGGACTGTCGCTGTTTGCATCGCCAGTGTAGATGTTGGAACTCTGAAGTAAAGACTTCTTCCCATCCACCTCTGCCACAGACCAGGCTGCCGGACCATCGGTGGCACCCGCTTCCTCGTAGATTTCCCAACCTCTGACGCCAGCAACTTTTAACAGAGCGTCGAAGTCCTCGGTCAGATCGGCAGCAATGCTGACAGATGCTATGACAAGACTGATCAGGGCTGCAATTACAGTAATACTTATGGCTTTCATGATCCTCTCCTCTCGTTTTACCTTTTACTGCTAAACCTAAGTCGTTGATAACTGAAAATAAGCCATTGGCAGGGAAAGCCTAGAAAATATCCCCCGTTTCAAATCAGTTTGACGGTTTTATGGGTTGACAGGTTTAATAATACCAGTTCCTATCTGATAGTATAACACACTATGAGAAAAGTGCAAATGAAAATCAGACATACGCTGAATTTGCTATTGACCTCCAGGCACCAAAGAGGTATCATATCGCAGCTAGTTGAGGCACATCATCTGTATTCGTCGGTTTTACCTTTTTGGCATTGATCATGGATGCAATGCAGTTTGGGGAGGCACTTAAGCTATGGAACGTTTTTCATCTCTCATATCCACCACTGTTTGGACAAATAGAGCTACATGGATTACCGTCATGTTGCTGACACTCTCAGTATCAGTGTTTGCCAAAGACATAGAGGTAATAAACCTGAACAGCTACTTCGAGGATGGTCTGGAAAACTGGACAATGCTACTCTTCGAAGGTGCTCAGGCTGAAGCCATGATAGATGACTCAGACAGCATCAAGGGAAGTCAGTGTGTCTATATAGACATCAAAGGTTTGGGAACCAATAAAGCGTTCTGGGAAATAAGGTTCACCCAGGAAAACATCATCGCTGAACAAGGGGAGCAGTATACCATCTCGGTATGGGCTAAAGCAGACGAGGTACCACGGCGAATCAAGCCGCACCTGCGTTATGGGGGCGACCAGAATGCCCAGATTTTCGACATTACCACTGAATGGGCCGAATACAGCTTTACGTTCATCGCGAATCAATCGGCGGGAGTTCTGGATATACCTCTGGGAGAGACTGAAGGGAACGTCTGGATAGACAATTTCAGGCTTTATGAAGGTTCGTATCAGGAAGATCCCGATCTCGGACGAACAGAAGGGGGAAGGGCTGTAGACAGGAGCGGCAAACTGGCGACAAAATGGGGCGAAATCAGGAGTATGGGTCTATGACCTGGGGTTTGTAAAATGAGACGTAGATGTTTTCGGCTAAATGACAAAGCAGTATTAGGTCGAACGGACTGGCGTGGAGGTTTCCTGATGAAATTTCTGGTTGCTCGTAACATTGACGCCAAATCACTGGAGAAACTTCAATTAGTTTCACCTGAAGTTAAGCTCTCATGCTAATCCCAGCAGCTTTGCCAGATTACCCCCTTTAACTTTCATTCTCTCTGTTTCCGTATATCCTTGCATGTGCGCATCTACAATCTCCGGTGTGCCACTTCCCCACACGAGGCGGTCAGGGGAAAAGGTTTCGATAACTATACGGGTGAACGGTCGCGCACTTAGGTAAAGCGGAGCATCTTTCGCAAAGTGGTTAAGCCCGGAGAGCTTCATATATACCCCGTCAAAATCAGCTAGAGAAAGCACATCCGCATACTCGACTGCGTTGCCCATATGGGGTTCTGCCAGATGGTCAATCAATACAGTTGACTCAGGATAGTCGCGCAACATCCCCGCCACTTGTTTGGCGTAATCAGGGCCAATGTGCAGTTCGATGATCAGACCAAGTTGCAGAGCTTTTTCCCAGAGCAATCGCACCTCAGCACTCGCGAAGCTATCCAGATACATTTCCTTTCCCCGGTGGGCGTGTATTCGGAAGGCGATGATATTCGGTTCCCGTGCAACAAGCTCCTCCATTTTGCGCGGAGCATCTGGATCTTTTGGATAGAACAAGCAGGTTCCTCTAAGTCGCTCTCTTTCACGCCTCAGGCACTCCAGTATAAGTCGATGGTCGTCACCATAGGGTTCTGGATGCACCAGCACTGCCCGATGGATTCCCTCTTGCTCCATGCGTTGGAGATAAGCTTCCAGTGGGTCCGCCGGCCTATCTGACACATCAGGTCTATAGGCAGCATTTTTGTGAAAGGGATAATGCTGCAAATCAGGGCTGAAAATATGGGTATTCCATTCTATAATCATTGACTTCCTCCTGACCAGAATTATTTTCATGTTGTTGTAGGCGGCACAATTCCTTACGCATTATAGCTTCCCTATGGCATCTCTGTAAAGCAGAAATTTTCATTGCACCAAAGAGGGAAAGGTGCTAGAATTGGGTGGACAATCTTCTATAGCGGCTTTGCGCGCTAACCAGGATTTTTTTGCTGAGATTGCCGAAACGCAACATTGGGGAACACAAAATCACCCAAATAAGGAGTTGAGAAATGACCAGTTGCATAATCGTTCATCCGAGTTTTGATCGCTCATGGCCTTTTTCAGCCGATTACTTTCATGAAGTATGGAAGAAACAGGGAGACGTGGTTTTCATTCGTCTCGATGCTGACGACAGTCGCACTCTTGGGCAGATCGTCCCTGAACCTGATCAGATCGAACGACTGGTCTGTCTACAGGCTTCCGTGACCGTTGACTGCCTGAAGGCAATGAGTAACCTGCGAGAAGCCGTTTTCCAGACCAGTCTCGGAGAGGCGGAACGGAAATACATAAAAGACGCGGGGATAAAGGTTTATCATCACCCCAGCGTTGGATTCTGGGGTCAGACGGTGTCGGAATTCGGGCTTGCGCTGACATTGTGTGGATTGAGGCGGATACCGCAGATACATCATGAAATTATCACAAACCAGAAGCCCTGGAATTACGGCTACAAAATCGGCCCAAACGGCCCACTTCGCGGCGCTCAGTTCGGTGATGATCCCAACTTCACAAGTGGCACGGTCAAGGGCAAGAAGGTTCGTGTCGTCGGTGCAGGGAACATCGGCAGCCGGTATGCCAGTTTCATGAGTATGTTGGGCGCTGACGTTGCCATCTGGGATCCGTTCGCAAGCGATCCCTGCTTCCACCGGGCAGGCGCAAGAAGAGAATGGCATCTGGACGAGCTTGTGAAAGACGCCGAAATCTTCGCACCTATGGTGCCGCTGAAAGAAGATACGCGCGGCATAGTTACCGCAGAGCATATCCACGCTCTTCCCAAAGGCTGTCTCGTCGTTCTGGTGACGCGCGCGCGAATTTGCGATATGGAGGCCGTAAGGCAGCGAGTTCTCTCCGACGAAATCGCGCTTGCTGCTGATGTATTCGACATCGAGCCGCTTCCGCTTGACGATCCCCTGCTGGGTAGACACAACGTCGTTCACACGCCGCACAGAGCGGGGCGCACAATAGATGCAAACAGGGAGTGGGTGACAGTGCTGGCGGCTCAGTTCTTGCCGCGGTGAAGGAGTAAATGGAATGTCCCAGAGCATTGTAATGAATCAGACCAAAAGGATTGATCTCTTGCGCGAGATGGCGTTATCAAAAAGCCATCTGAGCTACGTGAAAAGAGAGACGCTCGCGGCTACAGACGAAGGAAGAGATACACATACTATCGTCGATCGCGCACGGGATTTTGAGAAATATCTACAGGAAAGCGTACCCTTCATACAGAATTGGGAGATGATCGTTGGCGGCTGCTCGCTGATCCCAACAGACGAAAGCACAATCAATCCGGGCGTTGCGGATACAATACATAATACCCCCGACTACGCCAGTGTCCTCCGTATAGGCTCTGGCGGCATCCGTGAGAAGGCTCAATCTCTGCTGGCGGGGACGACGGATAAGGAGAAACGGGACTATTATGAAGCAGTGGATATAGCCTACGCGGCAGTATCCGAATTCGTCCGTCGACATGCGGAGTTGGCGGAGACGATGGCAGTGATAGAAAGCGATGCTCAACGCAAGGAAGAACTGCTGGAGGTATCCCAGGTCTGCTCTGCGATTGCCACAGAGCCGGCGACTTCCTTCCGGGAAGCTCTGCAACTGCTGTGGTTCGCTGCATTGCTTACGGGCGTAGTTGCAGGGAGAGCAAGAGGCAAAGGGCCAGTTGGTCGCCTGGATCAGTTTCTATACCCGTTTTATCAGCGCGACATCCAGAATGGGACTATAACAAAAGAGCAGGCTCAGGAGTTGCTTGAGTGTCTGTGGATCAAATTCAACATGCGGAATTGGCAGAGCGATTGGCGTATCTACGACAGCGGCAACAACGTCATTCTCGGCGGGGTAACATCCGACGGGCGGGATGCTGCCAACGAACTCACATATATGTGCCTGGATGCCACAGCGCGGGTGCAGTTGGTGGAGCCAAAGATAAATGTGAGGGTCCACGAGGGTACGAGCAGGAGGCTACTGGAGGAATCATGCAGGGTTGTGAGAATGGGGTTGGGGTTGCTCAGTTTTTACAATGACCGGAATGCAATCCCCGCTCTCATGTCCACAGGTATCCCGTTAGAGGATGCGCGGGAATACACTAACGACGGCTGCACAGAGCTATATGTCCCGGGAAAGTCTGACTTATCTTTCTACGTATGCCCCATGCTTCAGGAATCCCACAATTTCCTGACGAATAGTGATATGGAGAGTTTCAGCACATTTGAGGAGTTCCTGACGGCGTACAAAAAACACTTCGCATCCCTGCTTAAGAAGCACTGCGTCCCTATAGCCATAGGCGCAGAAAGCCGGTCATATTCAGCATTCTTCTCTGCCATGTTCCATGACTGTCTTGAGCGGGGCATTCCCGATCTGAAGGGCGGCGTTGTGTATAACGTCCGGGGAGTTGTGCTCAAGAGTATCATAAACTGTGTTGATGCGCTTGCCGCCATCAGGAAGTTTATCTATGATGAGAAAACGGTCTCCTGGGAAGAATTGCTGTCTGCCCTGAAAGCGGATTTCGAGGGTTACGAAGTGTTAAGACAGAAGCTGATGAACGATGCGCCCAAATTCGGCAACGATGAGGATTACGTCGATCTGATCGCTGCGGACCTGTTGGATTTTCTATGCGATGAAGCGGCCAAATACGAGACAGGAACGGGGCTGAGGTACGCTGTTGGACTGATGACGTGGCTGGATCAGGGCGTTGAGCATAGGGCGCCCTCCGCAGATGGCAGGAAATCCGGTGACCTGATAGCAAGCAATTTCTCCCCATCTCCGGGAAAAGATAAGAAAGGCCCAACCTCTATAATACACTCTGTAAATAAGATAGATACCGCCAAAGCAGGGCACGGAGCGGTGCTGGATCTCAAATTCCATCCATCCGCACTGGCGGAAGATGGTCTGGAGAAGCTGGTCTCCTTCGTCGACGCTGCCCTGAAAGGAGATCACATAATCACCCTTCAGATAAACGTCGTCGATAGAGAAACGCTTCTGAAGGCAAAGGAGAAGCCTGAAGAATACCGGGATCTGCTGATTCGGGTCAGAGGATTCAGCGCATACTTCGTTGACATCGATCCCTGGTTGCAGGATCAGATCATCGAGAGGACGGAACTAAGTCTCTAAGTGCCTGTAAAGAAACAACTTGCCACTCACGAGATAACGCTATTTACCAACCCCTACAAAAAAAGGGAAGTTATACTTTTGACGCGGATCAAGCTTTTGGAAAAATGAGCAAAAAGAAAACTCGGATCGGTCACGCCAAACACTGTAATATGATTATAACGGCGGAGTTCTGTCATCGGAATTACCAGACTCCGGCCGTCGGACTATCTTCTCTGACATTGATATGGCGATAAGGATAAGGAGACTTTCAAATGGACAAAGTATACAAAGTTGGTATTATTGGCTGTGGTGGCATTTCCCGGATGCATGCGAATTGGTATCGAAAGGCCGCAAGAGCAGAGATGGTCGCTGGGGCTGATATTGATAAAGAAAAGCTGAAGAAGTTTTCTGAAGAATATGGCCTTGAAAGGTCATACACCGACTATATCGAAATGCTGGAAAAGGAGCAGCCCGACATCATAAGCGTTTGCACGAGGCCGAAGCAACATGCGGAGATAACGATTGAGTCCGCGAAGCTGGGCGTGAAGGGAATTCTATGCGAAAAACCTATGGGCGAAAATCTGGAACAGGCAGACGCTATGATAGAGGCTTGCGAGAAAAATAACGTGAAGCTTGCAGTTGATCATCAGTTGAGATTTGGGGGGAGCTACGTCACTGCCAAAAAACTGCTTGAGGATGGCGCTATTGGAGAGCTTTTCCGCATTTATGCTCTTTGCAGCGGAGGCGACCTGAAGGATAATGCCACCCATACTATTGACCTGATGAGGTTTATCCATAATGACACAGCAATCGAGTGGGTTATTGGGCAAATAGAAAGAATAGGTGAACCCCAGAGATACGGCCTGGCTTCTGAGCAGTTCGCCCTGGGATACATGAAATTCAGCGATAATGTGCGCGGTATCATAGAGGTTGGTGAAGATACAGCACCGGGGTATCATCATATATACTTCTATGGCACGGAGGGTGAAATGGAACTGGGCGCGCCAGGTGGGCCAGGTATCCGGATGAGGACGAAGGCAAGCGGTGGAGATTGGATTATTCCCGAAGCTCACTCCAGCATGGGGCCGGTGGAGGATCTGATAGAGAGCATAGAGGAGGATCGTCCACACCGCTCAAGCGGCTATCAGGGAAGAGCTACGCTTGAGGTGCTGATGGCAATCTATGAGTCTTCACGCCGGCGTCGGCGTATTCGGTTACCACTAGAGGAGAAAGAATCCCCGCTGACATTGATGATCAGGGAAGGATTAGTATGATTCAGTTCGGTCGCATAGCTACAGTTCCCGCTGTGCGTATTCCACGGCGTTTCTGAATATAGCTACGCCGTCGCCTTCCTCTGGCAGATCCTCACGCGTCCACCGGGGATGGTTGGATCTGCTCAGATACCTTTCGGGATGCGGCATTAGTCCGAAGATGCGTCCGGTTGAGTCGCATATCCCGGCGATATGTCTGTCCGAACCGTTGGGATTCCACGGATAGCCGGCGGGATTACCATCCGCATCCACGTATTTGAAAACGACCTGATCACCTGTTTCCAGAGCGTCCAGCGTATCCTCGCTTATGGTTGTGAATTTTCCCTCGCCGTGCGCCACCGGGAGATATATTATCTCCTTGATATTCCGTGTGAAGACGCATTTACCATCGCCCACGTGCTTGAGATACACCCATCGGCACTCGAACTTCCCGGAATCGTTGGTGTAAAGCGTTGTCTCCTGGACTTCGCTTATACCGTTGAAACCGGGCAGTAGACCAGCTTTTACCATCGACTGAAAGCCGTTGCATATACCAATCATCAGCTTTCCATCAGCGACGAACTGCTCAACAGGCTCCCTGAGTCTGTATTTCAGTTCGTTCGCCAGGAGCTTCCCCGCCGCGATGTCATCCCCGTAAGAAAAACCTCCAGCCAGAACGAGGATATGGTATGGCGAGAGTTCTTTCTCGCCTCTGATAAATTGATTTATGTGAATCAAATCCACGTCCGCGCCCACCATTCGGAAGCCGTGCGCTGTCTCGTAATCGCAGTTGGTCCCGGCAGTTCTCAGGATAATAACCTTCGCTTTTTTCATTCGGATTCCCTTGCCTCTCTGATGAGAATATTGTTTACATCAGTACCATATCTCTCGTTTCAGTTCCTCATAGACATTATACACGATTGGGCAAACGGAGCAGTTCCATACCACGGTCATCGTTCTGGAAACGAAATCCTTTTTATGCAGATGAGGATAAGACATACAATTCTTGGGACGATAATCATATTGTGAACACAGATTATCTCTGAGAAATGGACATGGTGTTTTGCTAAACCTGTATTTTTCTGGGGTATCGGCTTCTATCAGAAATTGCTCTTTGAGTTGGGTAACAGAAATCCCCAATCCCATTGCAAGCCTCGCCATATCTTCCTGGTCGAGGATCGGCTGAACATCCTTGCAACAGTTTGTACAGGTTGTGCAGTCTATTTCCGAAGATACCTTCTGATATAGCCTGTGCACAATTTTGTCCATCTTTCTAGACCCAATGTCACACGTCTTCAAGAAGGCACGAAAGTCCCAGTTTTCGTCGTCTTTTTCCTCTGCCAGTTCCTTGATTTTGCTTATATCAGTCTCCATAGTCTAGCCTCACCGCCCTTGGGCTTTCTCCCGCAATTGACGGACATAAGTAGCACTATCCCCAATATCCTCGCGGTCTTTCCAAAGTCCGACCAGTTCGGAGTGAAGCAACTGATGAGCTGTTAGACGAGGCTTTGACGTGACCGAAGATTCAGGCACCAGGATTACCTCCACACGTTGCCCTTTCTTAAAGGGTAATCCTGTTACCGAAATTTCTCCATCCTTCTCAATTTCCTTATGAAGATGAATTGTTTTCATAGTCCTCACCTGAAATAGCAGTCGTATCGTTACATCGCTGTATATATAGACGTTCAGATAATGCTTTTGAGTCAGACAAATAGCACACGGATTACACGGATGCTACGGATTAACACGGATAGGGTATCTGTCCTGAATCCGTGAGAATCTGTCTCATCCGTGTAAT